>Ga0247837_1008428_pt1 | contig 12971 bp, 10 predicted proteins | sample LaCtaG_2_FD_187115 | JGI IMG/M metagenome (GOLD analysis project Ga0247837, IMG submission 187115) | Freshwater microbial communities from meromictic Lake La Cruz, Castile-La Mancha, Spain - LaCruzMarch2015_14.5m | ecosystem: Environmental > Aquatic > Freshwater > Lake | place: Spain: Castile-La...
AATAAGTTTCAACTAGTTGACCGAAGGAGTGATTGTCTATCGCCATAAGAGACTTTCCCAAAAAACTGACGCGTGAGGAACGACATCTGATGTGCACTGGGACAGAGGGCTCTCTTTTTACCAAAATTGATGGACGTTGCTTCGATTCGTCGCTCGGGGTAGAGATTGATGGACGTTGCTTCGATTCATCACTCGAGGTCTCCACCCTTGTGTCGAGGGTCATGAGCGACATATTCATCAAAGAATGGGCACCCATCGAGGCATTGAAATCCATTTTGTTATCCTGGGCTAGTAACTCTTCTTCATTCTCAAAAACATCCTCATAATCATCATCAAACATCAAATCTTCAAATGCATCCTTGGTATCGATCTTGATCAAACCCACAGATTTACGACGGATCAGATCCTCCACCTCATCATTAAGGATATCCATCAAATCCCCCGAACCCAATCCTTCCCATTCCTGACTCAAAACGTTTGTGATGGAGAAGACTCTACTAGCAGCAGTCCGGTTAGTGCCATCCATCTCATAAGGGAGAGGCTCAAAAGTCGGATCCGATGGAATTTGTGATGGATTTATCGACTCAAACAGAGGCGGTACAGGCGGCGTATTTTTATATGGCAGTGGCTCATACTCAGATGATGTTGACGAGAGAATGTAACCCTGCTGATACCCCCGATTGTGATAACCCTGTTGTTGATTATTATCTGGCCCCATGTTAAGCATCATATCATATATCTGCCTAGGGTCAACACTCAATTGATTGAGTGTAGATCGACGTTTGGCATAGGGACATGACGGTCCACACGCCAATATTCCCGATTCCCCCCCCGCCGAGTAGAATAACGATTCCATAATTTTAACTGCATAGGCAAAAAATGCCTGTTCACTAATTACCTTCTTATATTCGCTAATCTTGACCATGCCCGCGGGATCTTCTTGTGCTAGCTGTTGCCGAACCTCCGTCTGCCCCTCTCGTAATGCCTGACTGGTTTTATCCCACGCACGTTTATCACCAATGTCAAAGAAGAGTCCGCCACGCTGCTCGTCGGCTTGGAGGAATCCACCCCCAAAGTAACGTACGGCAGCAACGATGGCCTTGGCTATTTTTTGCTTCTCAAATTTCGACGACGTTGCGTAGAGCTCTTTGTTTAGATATACGAGCTTGCGGTATGCAACATTGCCACAATGATTCTGTGTTCCAGAGCCACGTCCCATAACAACATCTTTACATGTGACACTGAACGCTGCCTCCGTTGCAGGAGGGATGCATGGTGCGATGGCCATTTGGATATTATGAGCTTTAGGTCGTGCGAACGAGGGTCATTGTCACGATTGAGGTTGAACCCTTCTGAAGTTGGTTGGAACAGGGTGGAAAGGTTGGAAATGATTGGGTGACCTAATAAGGTAGGTATTCTCAATCTATGGTATGTATGTACTGGTATGTACCTAGTAGACGATGGTGCTGTCCGTTACTTCAATTTTTGTGACATGCCTTTACCTCTCCACCATTGTCGTCGTCTTGGGCCTAGCAGCATCGAGTACTGCCGTCTCGAGGAAGAAAGCAGTCGTCGGACGTGTATCGGCAGGCCCCATCGACATTAGTGCACTTGGTTGTGGTACATGGAGTTGGGGGAACAAGCTGTTATGGGACTACGATCCCAGTCAAGATGAGGAGATATATCGTGCCTACCGTGCCATACGTGATGCAGGTGTTACACTATTTGATACGGCAGATAGTTATGGTACACTTGATCTGAATGGCCGTGCTGAGATATTACTGGGGAGATTTGAACGGCGGTATCTGAGCGAGGAACGACCGACATCATTGAACACAATGTTTGATGGTATGGGTAGTTTTTTCCTCGGCAACAACAACAATGACAACAAAGTAGAAACAATCAAAAATAGACAACAGGTGGCCACAAAATTCGCACCTTATCCATGGAGAATTACAAGAGGCTCTTTACTATCAGCGGCACGTGAAAGTCTGACACGTCTAGAGCAAGATAAGCTATGCATTGCACAGTTACATTGGTCCACGGCTAACTATCAACCATTTCAGGAGGGTGCATTATGGGAGGGAATTGCTGACATATACGATGCTGACCTATGTGAGGCCGTTGGGATATCCAATTACGGACCAATACAACTAAACAGATTTGCAGAAAGGATGAAACAACGCAATGTACCCATTGCTATTGCACAAGTCCAATATTCATTAATGACTGCACGGAATAATGAAATTTTAGATGCATGTGATGATGCTGGGTGTCGATTAATATCCTATTCACCTCTGTGTTTGGGTTTGTTAACTGCAAAATATGATCTTGACAATCTACCCCGACCGGGCAATCCTCGTCGACAACTCTTTCGTGAGCTATTACCCAGTGCTCAACCATTACTAGAAACGTTAAAGGCTGTTGCGAAGGATGTGAATAAAACTCCATCACAAGTGGCAATTAATTGGGCAATATGTAAGGGCACGGTTCCAATTCCAGGTGCAAGGAATCTTGTACAGGCAGAAGAAAATATTGGCTCAGTCGGGTGGAAACTCAGTAATGCAGCCGTGATTGAATTGGATGTTATTTCTGCTGGGTTAAAGAAGAATATGATAGAGAACATTTTCCAGACTCGATAAAAAAACAAATAATACGCCATTAAATTCACACAATGATGAAACAATCATATTGACTTTCTTAGTACACCTAGCTTCAGACGGATCAAGAATCTCATTCAACCATAACAATTACGACATGGATTCAATCCTTTATCATACGCCTCAGACGCCAATAGTAAATTGAGATTTTTCGATCTTGATAAATGTTTACATTCATTTATCGTTGTCTTTTGATTCTTACATTTATGGAATGCATTTCCATTTGGTGTTACGATAACCTTGTAATCGACGAAGGTCGACCATTGTCCACATTTATGTAATCGGGCTATACGTTGTAGTCCAAGGAGTTTGTCATGATTGTGTACCTTCTTGCCAACGGCGTAGACATGTGCCAAGCCACTGGCGACTAAACCCTCGTTGATGCATAGCCATTGTGATGGCTCAGAGGAGGAATTGTTATTTGTACGAGTAGGGCTTTTACCTCTGTTGTTTCCACCACCACCATTATTTACTTTGTTATTATCTCCCAGTGGAACCCAAACAAAGGCTAGTAGTCGTCCATAGTGATCTGTACTCTCCTTACTGTTACTATTATTACCTCCTCCCCCTTGCTCCGCCTCAAATGTTAGCCAAACATCCTTACCATGACAATACTTTTTAGTATATTCCTTCGCCTCTTGTGCAAATGCTTGTTTGTCTTTTACTTCGGGTGTATCAATGCCCACCAATCGAACACGCATATCATTTTCTATCAATGTTAGTGTATCTCCATCATAAACATTCCTTACACGATGTTTCTTTGCTCCCGTTGGTAATGAGGGATAAATGGGTGATAAACCTGATTGTAGGACGGAGTTAATATGACTCGTATTATTATGTCCATGACCATACTTGTTGTCTTTTAAATGATCTTTGGCGAGTTTAGACTCCTTGTGGAATGAAGATTGATGATCAACGATGTCATTCACAACATTGTCAATTGATGATAGACACCCGCCCATGGCCACTAACTGACAGGACTAACTATGATCTGGTCGCGGCGTATCGGAAGTGCCAACCAGTCACTTCACCACACACCAAAGCGTGAAAACCATCCCGCCACCAACAACACCATATCCTCGAATATGTGTAAATCGCCACCACCCGACGCAGGCAAGCGAGACGGTGAGGTAAACGACGTATGTTCGACCAATGGCAGTAACAGCATCGTTGAAAATAATAACTCTATGAATTCTTCAGTCGTTGTGACGGATGGTGATGATAATACCGCCGCCTCAGCAAAGAATGCATCATCGTCATCTTCTTCTCCCACAAGTTCTCTCGTGCCTAGGCTTAGACGAAGACGAACGAAACGTGATCGACAAAGTTCACATGAGAGTGTTTTACCAATAACAACAATAACAGCAACGACAGCAATAAAGACATCATCAACGTCATATAAAACAATCATCAAGAAGAAGAAAAAGTCAAGAATGACAAGTAAGCATGCTGATGATACTAAATCAGGTGGGATTGATGCACTCCTTCCAACTATAGCATGTATCATAATACTGACCTTTGTCATAATGGCACGGCTGGGGTTTCGTGGACGTGCAACAGTCGCCGGGATTGATTTAGGTACGACTAATTCAGTTATATGTGTCCAATCTCAATCATCCTCAATATCAGGCAGTGGTGGTGGTGGTGAGATAGTATGCATTCCTGATCCAATGACGAATTCACCAATAGTACCCAGTGTAGTCTCCTTCCTTGATGAGCATCGACGTCGGTCCTACCGTCTAACGAAAACTGAAAAAGAATATCATGCTAGTTGGAAATACGGCGCAGGACGACCACATCCTGTGGATGTTATTGTGGGCCAAGGTGCCAAGCTACGTATTGATGGACATCCACATCAAACAATCTATCATGCGAAACGCATTATTGGACGTGACGTAGATCATAATTCGGTAGTTTCATTACAAGATGAGATTGATTTTACTATTGTGGATGATGGGACTGGTTTGGCTGCATTTCATATTCCCTACCACCTTTCTCCTACAGCAGATGCCACTGCAGCAGCAGCAGCAGCAGCAACAACAGCAACAACAACTGCAAAATCTGTCACAGCAACAACACCGGCAGCAATATTATCACCATCCGAAATAGGGTCCTATATCATCCATCATTTAATGACACTCACACATTCATATTTAGGACATGCCAATATCCGTTCTGCCGTGATTGCAATCCCAGCCAAGTTTGAACCATCTCAACGTGATGCCACAATCCGTGCATACGAAATGGCGGGGATTAGGGTTGTACGTATATTAGAAGAACCCACTGCCGCAGCATTGGCTTATGGATTACATAAACGTGACGATGTACAGTATGTTATGGTATATGACTTTGGTGGTGGGACATTAGATGTTAGTATACTGTATATTGGTGAAGGTGGATATATTGATGTATTAGGAAGCGACGGAGATGAGCGATTGGGTGGTGCCGACTTTGATGCATCTGTTGCACGATGGTTATTAGAGGAACGACATGGGTGGGAGTATGTTGAGGGTGTTGCTGCGAGTGTATCAACGATTGTTGATGGTGTAAGCAGGAATAGAGAAGAGGAGGAAGATGAGAAGACGATGAATGTCGAGGATATGATTGAGGAATCGTGTCCAAAGTTGAAAGAAACACCATTGTGCACAATATCCTCGTTGCATACACTTGCCGAACGGATGAAGATAAGTTTGTCGGAGGGAAATGCGGTTGTTCACGGAGAGTGCTACCGACTTCCTCCGTCCATGGACCTTAGTAAAAATTTACCAAGTACTGTCAGAGCGTTGTGTGATTCAATTGTTAAGGTCAAGCTAACACTGACACTTGAGGAGTATGACCGTGCGGTACAGACATTGTACGACCGTAGTCTATTGCCGATACGAAGGCTATTGAGGGACTTAGGATTACGAAAAGATGAAATCGATGAGGTGGTGATGGTTGGTGGTACTACTAGGATGCCACAGATACGTGAACTGGTCCGTATCGAGTTAGAGAAAGACAAGTTGAATACGCATATTGATCCAGATTTGACCGTAGCCTATGGTGCAGCATCAGTAATTGACTAATGCTACAACAAAAGTATGAAACGGTGCGGCCTTAACTACTCTTCACTACTGCTTGGTAACTCAAAGGCAACTTGTACATTCCCAGGTTTGACCAAAGCTGACTTTACACCCTTTTTCTCAAAGTACACTGCTAATCGGATTCCATCTTCAGTCCCTTTCATTTTCCTCACTTCTCCTAATTCCCCATTTAGATGAGAAGCACTCAACAATCCATGACAAATCACTGGGCAGCCTATGAAAGGTAATGTGAGATAGCTCTCGACACGATATATCCTCTCCTCATCCACCTCCCTTGGCTTTGTAATAGGGCCTTGGACGACACAAATTTCACCTTCATTTTCGTATCGAAGAGCCTGGAAATGTCTAATATCTGGTAAGACAATAACTTCCCGCACTTCGAAACTTTTTAGCAGATCATCGTACTCCTTTGTCATTTTGTGTTCTGGACCAAGAACACGACGACTTACATGGGCTAACTTTGTGACAAGACGCAAAGCTTCAATAAAGCACGCCTCTCTCCTGAGCAATTTTGCATACTCCAAACCAGATCGTATAGTAAACCTTGATTCTATGCCATTATTATTCAGATTCTTCTCATAATCGTCTTTCCATGTTTGAAAAATAAGACTTTTTACTGTAGAAGACAAATTCTTGTCCTTCAAATTCTCGTCCTTCAAATTCTCTTCAGTAAAAGCGAGCATAAAAGAAGTCTCGGTTTTTATTTTGAATTCCATGACGTTTGCCTGGTCTGTCATACCGACTAAATTATAGATTGCACGAGCCTTTTTGAAGTGCTTGATAGAGATCTTGTAATCGTCTTGGGATCCAATGCATTTCAACGTAAGTCTCCCCAACTGCCCGTGTGAAAATGCCTCAAAATCGCCGCACAACATCGTATAATACTGGTACTCCCCACTGTGTTTAGGCATGTGAATCCAACCACTCATTTTCAAGTCTTCCTTCGTATGATCCACCATTGATAATAACTTGTTGATGATCATAATCGCCTCTGTTGTGTCCATGTTCATAATCGCATCATGCGCATTGTTACTTAGTGACATTATTTTAATTCGAAGAGCTGCCATCACTTTCAATTTATCCCACTTGCTGTTGCCGGGATGGCCATAGGTTGCCTCGGTAAATGAAATAAATGCAGATGCTAAATCTATCGCCAATTGATTTTGGAATGGCTGTTTACAGTTATTGCATTTATGCCAAGGCTCAGTAAAGGCTTCCATATCTATATAATTTGCAGCCCTGCATTTTTGTTCAGCGTAAGTGACGAGGCAATTAAGATGGGCGAAGCCTGCGGAATCGCCACGACATGAGCAGTCGCGTACCAATGACAATCCCTCCTCAGCGCCCTCATCCTCTCCAAGACAAAAGTAGCACGCTGCACCGTCGGGGAGGATTGCCATTGTATTATGGTGCAGACGAGTTGATAGAGCCTTTGTGATCCCCACACTTTCACTTATCAATGCCAGAGGCGAATGGACGAATGGGTCCTGTGCGGGGGACAGGTGGGGACATCTTCCTCGCCTCTCCACCAAAATGACGAGGCGATGTCTCTATCGGCTGTGCACTCGACCCGATCATGCGCATTCTGATACGATACGATACCTACTCTTATTCAGCTAAAAGGTTGCTCGGTCTCGCGTTAATAGTTTGTAGGAGTAGGTGAAATATTTGCGTTAACGATGCTGCTTCTATTGCCATACATAATATTATACATTGGCCTTGCAGCAGATGCGGCGTTTATTCTGCTGCCTCGACCATTTTTCATGCCAACAGATAGAACTACCAATCGACGACTTCGCATTGCTGCTCCGCTACATCTGAAACGTGGTGGGACGAAGAAGAAAAAAGATAAAGGGAATACAATAACAGTAAACAAATTAGCATTCCGAAATTATGAGGTACTTGAAAAATGGGAGGCGGGTATCTCATTACTTGGTACCGAAGTCAAGAGTATTAGGGATGGAAAAATGAATATTAGAGATGGATTCGTGAAGCCAAATAAGAATGGTCGATCATGTACATTACTCGGGGTACATATTGGTAAACATGCAACTGCAGGTGAATTCTTCCAACACGAGGAACGTCGTCCCCGAGACTTGCTATTGAATAAAAAAGAATCACGTAAATTATTACAACAAACAGATCGGATGCCGGGTATGACGATCGTACCATTAAAGGCATACTGGAATGAACAGAACAGGGTCAAATTTGAGATAGGACTTTGTCGTGGTAAGAATGTTCGTGATAAACGAGAGGATATTAAGGAAAGGGAGGGCAAGAGGGAAGAGAATCGAATGATAAAGAATTTCAACTCATAATAACACAATAAATTTTTATTTTGTGTCGTACTAAAAATATTACTAGATAGATGATACTCCCCAATCGATACATAGTTGTGACGTTTTTTTACTTCTTTCCCATCATTTCCATCAACTTTCCATTCTTCGCCGCAGCCTGAGTAACATCATTCCCACCCAAATGTTTACCCTTGATAAACACATTTGGTACAGTCCTTTGTCCAGTGATATCCAACAATGCACTTTGGACATCGGCACCATTATCAATCTTATCTAGCTCAATAATTTTGGCATTAACATTCATATCACTAAACAGTTTCTTCGTGGATGTACAGTATGGACAGAATGTCTTTGAGAATACAACTACATCATTTGAGGCAATTTCAGCCTTGGCAAACTCGATCGGTGGTACCATCGCTAGTTGTGTGAAGCAAGATGACTTTGTTGCTGTTTTCGTCGAGTAATGTAGTTGCCTGTTGTTATTGAAGGCCACAGCTGATCCGGCGATTGCTGCAACTCCTAATATGACGCCCACGGTGGTGAAAATCTTCATCCTGTTGTTGAAAGACTGAGAGTTTGAGAAGTTTGAGAGGTGGCAAAGCAACCGGGAAACGAATGTGTCAGTGTAAATGTGGAAAAGAGGCTGTTCTCATCTCTCAGAGCACGAGCCACACGACGCGAGCATTTATTATTCTAATAGCATGGCAACTGTCGACGATTATATCCTCTACCTTGATCATGCCAATCATCTCACTCCACTCACATTAACCTACCATGCCACCGCATCACGGCATCTAACCTCTGGCCGATCGGACATTATCCCACCCTCAACGGTCGTAGAAGTTGATTCGGCATACTGTCCACGTTCGTTGACATTCTGTGATGTAGCCTCGGCACAGGCGAATGCATTATTGTACGGCGGCGGAGAAGGAGACGCTGGTGGTGGGCTGTGCAAGGATTGTCCAATCTGTTTTAGTCCGGTATCTATCTCGATTGATAAGAACACTCACACTACTACCACTGCCGCCACCGCCGCAATGACGACAACGAATGATTGTGAACAACTTCAACTAGTGTGTCACTACCTATGCGGTCATTGCAAGTGGTCTTCACGAGAGTGTGGCATTGTGGCCAACGCTGACAAGTTACTAGACTATTCAACGACTTCTGACGATGATGACAATGTTGACGCAACAATCAAGGAGAGTGAGATTGAAAAACAAAGACAATTGGCCATTGCAGATATATCGAAAGAACTTGTCAATTGTTTACAACAACGCATCGCAGACAAGAATAAAGTATCGGATGCAATCTTTAATTCTATTATCACAATTTGGGCAGAACGTGAACAGGACGAACAACGTCGAAAACGCATGAATATTGGGACTACCGGGTGGGGCAATGCTACTGCTGTAGATCGCGACAGTGAGGAGGGTTGGTCGCGTGAAATACTCGAACAATCTCTCCTGGATAAGAAGAAAAATATGGAAACGCTTTACATAAGTCGCAAGGCAGAGTATAATACTAGCAGCGAAGAAGACATGCAAATAATAAATTGGGATAATGTAGTAGGTAATCCCAAGAATCTACCAACGCAGCAACAATCCGCAGCACAAATGACAATCACGAACATTACACCACAATCTCGCTCCGACTTACTCCCATTACCAGTATATTACCGTGCCAAAGTAAGTCGTCGATGTCGTGCCGAGCTTAGTGCTGGACGGACCGGGATACTAGTGAAACCAAAATTAAATCCTCTTGAGGGTGATACCAGTTTACGTGCGGGTCATGGACAATGGTGGAAGAAGGATTCTAGTGCTATACATGTTGTGCCACGAGTACGTGTAATTCGGCAGGGAAGTAGAAGAATAGGAGACATTACTTGTCAGACGACGCTGTATGCGGTATTGTTATCGGTGAAGAATCCGACATTAAATATGATCCGTCTCCGACTTGCTTCTACTACTACTGGACCATCATCTACTATCTCTGCTCCTTCCGTCAGCATTGACCAACGTGAACTTGAAAATATACTTGTGAATCCATTTACAGAAACGTTTGTTCAAGGTCATCTCTGCCCTACAGATGCCATGTCCTCTATTGCGCCTACTGACTACTTTGTTCTAGACCCCGCTAATGATCCATTTTTGGATATTGGCAACAAGAGTTCACATGAGGAAGGAGGTGACCCGCTAGTGGTGAAAAATTGGGATGCAATGACGACACTTGGTACAATTGCTGGCGATGGTGGTAGTGGTACTAGTAGCAAGTCAAAATTGCTACTAGTAGCTACCAAGGGGGATACAGCATGGGTCGAATTAATATTATGTATCGATGATGCTACATCTCCTCCTCCCACCGCCATCAATGATACAAACACCAATGCCGATTATTTGACAGTACCACTTGCTTTACAAATTGAGATTGGGAATGGTTCATGGGAGGCATCACTTATTAAACGACGACATGATATACCGAATGAGGAAATGGATTTGGTTACCTTTAATTTGGTCGCATTGTTGCGCTAAAATAATATTAAAGGTAATGACAGTTGTCAACACTCCTACTAGGAAGAGCATCTCGAGATCAAGACTCTTGTACTGCATGGGTCCTATTTGTTTTCGTTTTCTACATACATTGACGAATGTTTCATATCAATGGCAAACTAGATGCATCTGCTAATGGCATTGGCAATCCTTCCCGTGCATGCCGTCGACACTTTCCAACAATAATGTATGAAAATGGAATCCAACAATTCATTGGTGGATGAATTGTATCACTGTTTTTGATGTAGACGTTTTGTGTTGATTCGACTGTACTATCCTTTCCTCCTAGAACATGTGTATCATCATGCGTGGTTGAATAATTGGAAATAACACTATTGTCACGCTGTTTCATTCCGTCATCCGGGGCAGTAAGAATGGAGGGATTATCCGAACTACTTGCAGCTACCATCGCGTCAACAATAATTCTATCATTAACATAATGTTGGTGCGATCCGTTTCCCACTTGAGAGCTTGGCGGTAGTGGTAAAGCTTGACCACGAAACAAATGATTAATTTTGATAATACCATCGTCATCCGCAATTACCCTGATGACAACAAGAAGGAAAAGAGTATTGAAAAGCAAAATGAAGATGACAGCACCTCCCACCACACAGAATTGTCTGAGACGAGATGACTTCCCCGTCGTACTGAAATTTTTATGTACACCTTGCACATTGTCATTATCATTATTAACTGTCTTGCCACCAACTCCCATCATTGCGTCATTATTAGTACTACAACGTAACAATGATGATGGCATGACCCATGAAGTTTCCCCGCTAATTGGTTCATGATAATATTCACGCTGATTGCTGTCCTGATAAGCATACCAGGCAATCGTGGTAGTGTCGGGTTCACGAGCCATAGGTGATCGTGGGTCCATCCTCTTGCTTTAGAATACTGCTGGCGATGGGGGACCAGGGGAGAGTCTGACGCCGTATGTAAACTTTTTGCAAAGGTATTTTTCGATCTATTTTTCGTCATTTTTCAGAACTCCAAACCTTGGATGACTGAAATTAAGCTCAAATCACCAATTCCAATCGGTGCGACGAAGCACGTTGATGTGGAATGGTGGAACGAGACACACGAATCAGAACATAGTGGCGAAGATGATAGCAGTATCAGCAGTGAACATTCCTCATTCTTCGATTCTATTGTTTTAAAAGCTTCGTCAGCCGGGGATGAGGATGGTGCGAAAGGAGTCAAAGCAGAAAGAGACAAACTTGGCGATTCAACTACATTGATCTCACCAAAACTTGATGATAAATCATTATTCTCTACGCTTTCACTCGCTACTGACCAGGAGGATTCTGTTGACGGGGAAAAAAATTCCGTTTATGACGCACTAGTAGGAGGGCTGGATGACGCTATGTCTACATTATCGGATGCTCTTCAGTCATCAGCAGATGTACGACAAGAATTCAAAGTCCAGTGGGAGACAACGATGTCGTCGTTCAAGAATGATATCAAGAGAATCGACGAGGAGACTGAAAACGCATTATTAGATCAAACCCGATGTAATAAGATGATTTCGGACGAAGGAGCTGACAATGAACGACACACCCAAACGATGGATGATACGGAAAATTATCAGATTTCACAAATGGACGAAATTACTGACAAGGGTGGTGAATGGTTGGGCTCCTCTGTCTCAAACCTATTATCGGCGTTGCAACTACTTCGAGAGGAAGAAGCGTGCCTAATAAATCAGCTTAGGAATGATGATCAGCCATGTACTTCCATTCAAGATCTGTGTGCTAATGAGGAAGGATGGGAATAATGTCGAGCAAGGTAGCTGAAGGACTATTTGTCATAAATATGATGTTTGATTATGTATGCTCCTATAAAGTCATTTTCCACTTTGTACACATTCTCCTGGCGATCATTTGTTGTTGATGTTGCCAGATCCCTTGGAATCACGTTTTGTGGTATCCGAGGATGGCTTCGATTCAACTCCCGCTTGGGCCATAACATCATTCAATGACTTTTCTAATTCGTCAATCTTCGATCCCATGTCATCAATCCGACCCACTATTGTATCGCTGAGCTTATTAAATCGTGTTTGCTGGGGGAGATTTGTATCAACATCCATGAAGATGAAACAGAAAAAAGATTAGAGATTAATTCGACATTGAATTTAGAAGGCTAATCATGAATATATGTAGATATTTGCAATAGACTCTCAATTGGGTGGATCGACACCGAATCCCCACGTTTTGAAAAAGCAAGGGCCGGTCCGGCTCTAATGTCTTACCATATTATCCATCAATTCCTTGACGAACAAGTCCAAATCTTCGGGAATATTTTCCACATCACTTGATGCGGTTGATGAGGGGTTGGTTGTATTACTCGTGGACGCCGACATCGTGGGTGTACGTACGA
>Ga0247837_1008437_pt1 | contig 12958 bp, 12 predicted proteins | sample LaCtaG_2_FD_187115 | JGI IMG/M metagenome (GOLD analysis project Ga0247837, IMG submission 187115) | Freshwater microbial communities from meromictic Lake La Cruz, Castile-La Mancha, Spain - LaCruzMarch2015_14.5m | ecosystem: Environmental > Aquatic > Freshwater > Lake | place: Spain: Castile-La...
TGCAGCTTTCCGTCCTGCTACACTTATTAGCTTAGACTCACCCATTCCCAAATAGGAATCCGCATATCTTTATACAGCCGTAACTAGGCTCTTGAATTAGATAGTTAGCTAACTATGCGAACACAACTATCAACACGAGCGACACAATGAGCAGCACAATGCAGCAAATCATGCAGCCGTCTGCCGACTTCCGAATTAACTCCTTCATGCGGAAAGTGGTCCTCTCCATCTGCGTCTGTCGCAAGTCCACATTCTTCTCAGTTTCGTCGAGCAGCTGGTTGTGCAAGTCCACCTCGTCTCCCATGTTCTGGGCCGCCACCATGAGGTTTTCAGTAGTGCCCACTATTGCGCTTTCGATTTCGACTTGTTTCCGGAATTGAACGTTTTTCGCTTGCATTAGGTCTTTGTTGGCCAAATTGCGAGTGTCGGCGGACTCTTCTCCAGGGGAACTTCGCTTGAAATTGACTCCTGTTACAGGGGAGGAGGCTTTGGCGGCTTTGAGAGAGTTGCGCAGTTGTTCGTCTATGTCGTTTAGGTCGTTTTCTAGGTCGTGCACCAGGTCTCTGCGCCGCTCATACTCGGTCGGGGTCATCTTGTAGCGGTTGAGGTCGGTTTCGTACATGTGCAAAGTGCGGATGAGGGAGTCAACGTCCACCGCCAGTTCCTGAATGCCGCCACGCAGCTTAGAGTCCATCCGACTTGTGCTTTCGCCCGCTTCACTGAGTCTCATTCTCTCCTCAAAGTCCAGATGAAGCTGGTTGCGCACTCTAGTGGCTTTGTCCAAGTCCCTCAGGAATTCGTCTCTCGCAGCCATTTTGCCTCTACATAGCCGCAGAATCACCTTTGAGTTCCCACACTTCCCCACACTTCACACACTAGGCACACACTTGAAAGCAAGTCACGTGGGTAAACGGACATAAAGAATGGAGCAGGAAGGCACCGAGTTCCCGCACCCTGGCTGTCTGGACATCAACCACATCCCCGCGACCTTCCAAGCCCCGCCCGCAGACTTCAGCTATGACGAGCAGTCGCCCTACCCCTGGGTTGACGGGCTGTTCGAAGGACGCACCTCAGTGCCTAACTGCTACTTCATCGAAAGCAATGAGTATCGGGTCAAGTTCCAGATGAAGAGTGTGTTGGCCAAAGCAGCCTTCAGCCTTGTGCAGAAGGCGGACTTCCAGGTAGTGTTCGAGCAAGGGTCGTTTGTGCTGTTTGGGATGAACTTCGCTGGCAGACTCCGCATTCGCCACGGCTCCAACATCAACAGACAGATCCTACTGCCCGGCTGTCTGAGCTACGACCCTGCTGGCACCACAGGCCACCGCTACGCACATGAGTTCCTGACCAATGAATCAGCCCTCTTTCTGCTCAGTGTGGTGGCGACGCAGGTCAGGGCAGCCCGTGAAGGCGCTCCACAGGCCTATATGAGCGAGTTGCATGAAATCCACTCTGTAGCGAACCGTCTCTACATTGGCCGGCAGCACTTGATGAACTGGATGACTGAACAGGTCGTTTTCGCTTGCTACCCTCGTCCCAATGTCTCCAGAATGAGACCCTACCCTGACTTCTTACTCGACAATATCCGCAAAAACGAACTGAACATAATGGAAAAAGGCCACGGCCACACTAAGGAGTACTTAGAATGGTACCTCCGTCTGAAGGAAAAGAAGGCCACGGAGCGGCAAGTGCGGCCTCCCTACCAGTACTACTATGCTTTGAGACACTATTTCCCTGAGGAGCAGCTGCGCAGCGTCACGAAGGACCAATACGACAATGTAGTAGTGGCGGCGGAGGGCAGAGAGACGGGACAGGGCGTGTTTCTGTACTACCTGCCCAGAGTAGTGCCGGTCACCAGGATGCAGGGCAAGGAGACTGTTAGTTTTGAGGAGTTGAGAAGGAGGGCAGAGGCAGAGCTGAAGGCCTACCAGAAACGTCTGGAAGAGCTGGACCAAGAAATCATCACGGAAGTCGGCCTGCTGAAGGAGAGCCAGCGGACAGGAGAGAAGTGCGTGGCTTTCTAGCGACTCTTCGTCTAATCCTCGCTAGGACCGCAGTTCCCTCTCCACCCATGTTGCAGGTTCAATGACAAATAATGTCGGAACACCTGGTTATGCTGTATTGCTGCATGGCTCCTGGATGTGACAAGGCCTACAACACCAAGTTCAACCTCAAGCGCCACGTCAACAGTCACCATCTCAAGACTCACCGGCACGTCTGCGACTTGTGCGAACGGCAGTTCTCCAGTAATCAAAACTTGATAGAACACCAGTACCTGCACAATGGCAAAAAGCCCTTCGCTTGCAGGACCTGTAGCAAGCGCTTCAGACAGGCGAGCCAGCTCTCCCTGCACAAGAGGACGCATCAAGTGGAAGGCAGTCAGGAGCCTATGGAGTCTGAAAATGAAGAGGGAAGCGGAAGTCAATAAGCCTTAGAGCTTGAGAAATATTGCCCAGGACTAGAACTAGACAGGGAAGAAAATTGGGGGTGTGCTGCGACAGTCAGTAGACCTATAGGCTCAAATGGGTGTTGGGGTATATCTTCCATAGTGCTAAAATCCTTCTAGAAAGTTTTGTCACTTTGCAGGGCTGCTGCGTGCAGCTGGTAGAGGCAGACAGGTCGGCTCAAGGACAGTGCAGTGGTCTTATCATATAGGACCTTTGTTAGTAAGGTTAGAAATTGGTACAAAAAAACGATTCATAAGCGCTATAGAAGACTTCGGCTAGGAGAGAAGGGACATAGAAATGCTGTGTAGGGTGCAAATCGACTTAGCGCTTTTGCCTATTACGATAACAGCAAAGTTACAAATTCGCCATTTAGCGAAGCCAATATGTACCAAAAACAGCCTAAATCCGCCTTTCCTTTCCAGGTTAACTCAGTTCTACCCCTCCTGACCCTTAATGATGCTCGCTTCCTCTCACACAAATCTCTATCTACTGCTATCTTTAGAAGTCAGAGGAACTGTCCTCGGTCGTTTCAGTGATTTGAGAACGCCAGACCGCCCCTGCGACAGGTCTGGTGGCAGACTGCCGGATACTTTCGAGGTCTTGAAGTGCTTCCACGAGGCTGTTTCGCTGCTTTTCCACGTCTTTTTTGAAGGTATAGCCGATGAAATCCATATTCTTGCGCTGCGGACTAGGGCCTGCGGACCCTTCCTGAGGGTAAAACGGCTCATCTTCCTCAAACCGGTCGAAATGACTGGTATCTGTCTCTCCACGCACTTCCGGCACATAGGGCGGACGCGAGTTGCGCAGAGTCTCCCAACTAATGCCTGCAAAGAAGGGGTGAGTCATGATATCTGCCACTCCACTGCTGCCCAGACGCTCACTCTGGTCCCTAATCAGCTTGCGAATTAGGTCTGCAGCCTCCGCTGACAGCCCCGCTTCCGCGGGAATATGCAGCGTCTTCTTCCAATGCATAATCTTCTGACAGGTGACGGAGGGGTCTTCGGAGTAAAAGGGAGGGTAGCCCACTAGCATTTCGAACAGAATCACGCCGACGGACCACCAGTCCACGCTCTCGTTGTAGCCCTGCTGGCCGAACACTTCAGGAGCGATGTAGTCGGGAGTGCCCACTGTGGAGTAGGCGAGCTGCCGACAACGACGCTGGTTGTAGCTTTGGCGTCGGAGATGGTGGGGAGGCTCCGGGTCCTCCTCATCACTGTCACTTTCCGGGTCCAACTTGGGCACTTGGAACGCAGGCTCCTAGGTGTCCATTACCGCGCTCTTGCACAGGCCGAAATCCGTCAATTTGATATGTCCAGACTGGTCTAATAGGACGTTGTCTGGCTTCAAATCCCTATGAATATAGCTCAATTCGTGCACTGAATTGACCGCCAGCACTATCTCAGCAGTGTAAAACCTGGCCTCGACCTCGGGCAGTGTATCTCTTCGCATCAATAAGGTCATTAAGTCGCCCCCCAGTAAGTACTCCATGCACAAATACAGGTAGTGCTCGTCCTGGAAGGAAAACTTCAGTTCGACGATCCAGGGGATATTGGCTTTTGCCAATACGTCTCTTTCAGCCTTGATATGCTTGGCCTGGTTCTTATTGATCATTTCCGCTTTCTTCATCTTCTTCATCGCCACTACTTCCTGCGTTTCGCGGTAGCGGCAGAGCCGGACCTCGCCATAGGCGCCTTTTCCAATGATGGCAAGTGAGTCGAAGTCCCTGATGTTGAGTTTCTGTCTGCGCTTGCGCAAGTGCTCCGCCTCTTTATGCAGTATTTCTTGCTTTATCAGTTCCTGCTCAGTACTTGACAAGTTCATGCCCTGCATGCGCTTATTGAGTTCGTCCCAACTGCGTAGGCCTTACTTAGCTCGCTTCTTCTGCTCTTCTTCCTTCATCTTCAGGTACTTCCGCTCTATATAGGCCTTGGCGGATTCCGCCTTTTCCTTGGTCATCGGGGAGATGGTCTCAGCCTCCATGGATTACTAAGCCATATACAGGCGGCTTTATGCAACTAAGGAGTCTGTGTCCACAAATAGACAATGGGAAGTTGTTACTATGTTTGCGGGAATGCAGGCGTTGCAAGCACTATAGTCCACTACTTCACTGTGCAGGAGTGGAGCTGCTGAGGCAAGACAGAAGGTGACTGAATTAAATAGTGCAAATAGGGCAAGTGAAAGTGGCCATTATTGATTTGAGTGGGCTACAGTCGTCTCACAGAGTTGCTAACTCATACTCGGCAACTGCTTCCTATAGCGAGTAGAAACCAGTCCAGTTACAGCCTTCTAACTGTGCACCTAACTAGTTTCTTCATCCAAAGCATTGCATCTGCAACTGCAGCCAGACACCGGACACTCCACATTGCTGTCGAACCACTGTGTGAGGTGTCCCACATGTCCTCCGTGCTTACACCGCTGACACCACCCCACCCACTCTGTGTAGGTCTGTTCCTGAGGCTTGGGAGGACTTTGCGCACTCTTGGCTTTCGACAGTTCCAAGTAGGGATTGGTGTAGTTTAGAGGCCGCATGCAGAGGGCGCACTTGGGGAGGAGCTTCCTGCAGTGAGTGCAATGGTTGAAGAGAGACCTGGTATGTGGGTCGTTCCATGTGCTTCTGTGACTGGGTTCGAGGAGGTGGGAGCTTCCTAAGGAGTTGCCGCAAGTAGCGCAGTTGGGACTGGAGGCTGATTGACCACTCGCCGCTCCAAGCATCCTGTTTTTCTCTATATCAAACAGACATCTCTGCTCGAAAAGTCCCTCCAAATTGAGGAAAGAGGTGTAGTCATCTACCCATGCATGTGCGGCCTCCACCCGATTCCGCAGCAAATACACTCCTAGCACCGCTCCAGTCTCTCTGTCCTTCGTCCCTCGTAGATATTTGTCAATGAGAGGCAGGCTTTCCGCAGTAAGACCCGTTAGTAGGACACCGTGAGGGTCCCCCGAAGCCTTGCACTGTTCTAATTCAGCCTTGAGGAAGGCTAGTAAAGCGCTGTCCAGGTAAAAGCGACAGGCAATAGCTAGTCGGTCCCTGACCTCTAGTCGCTTCCTGAGTAGTATTTGATTAGCAGTGAGGCCGCTTAGAAACAGTAATGCACTACTGACGTATTCATCCTCCTCCAACTCCGCCAGCTTCACAAAGAGAGTCCTGACCTTGTCCTCGAGTTCCCTCAACGGAAAGGTCTCCAGCAGCGATATCAGCGTATCATTGGGCACAGAGCTGGCTCTCAAGGCCACCACCGCTCTCTGCAGGTTGAAGTTCATCACCGCCAGCATTGCACTTCTCCCGAACTGGCCCATGGCTTCGTTGTCAGTACACACAGTGTCCAGGTTGGCAGCGTCCTGTGCGTCTCCCCAGCCACAGATCTTCAGACAGGCGGAGCGGGTGTCGCTGGTGAAGACAGGGTGTAAGTCCCAGGACTCCACTGACCGCTGGGAAGGACTGTGCTGGGGTTGGGTCAAGAGAGCCAGGATCCCTACGGAAGCACTGGGGTTGGAGTCCACGAATTCCAGGAAGCCGCGTAAGGCCTGTAGGTGCGGCTTCGCTAGTTTTCCCTTTAAACTCATTAGTGAGGGATAACTAGGGAGGGGGACAGGTTGGGAAGCGAGAGCCTTGGAGCTGAGAGTCGTCAGGGTACGGCCAGAAGACTAGGAAGGGGTTTGCTCCGAACACTGAGACGAAGTTCTGGTCCGGGCCCAAATCATAGGGATTGTGCTGTGTGAGAGGTACCTGTTCTGTGGGGTTGGTGCCTGGGAAGTAGAGCGCTGCTCCTTTCTTGCGCTCCAGCGAAGTCACGTTAACTGCCACTAACAGACAGTGCACGAACACCATTGCGCCTACGAACAACTCCCCCAGACAAAGAGCCACATTCTCCGTCCAGAAGAAGCAAGAAACTGCCCAATGCCTTTCACTGGCTTCTCCGTTGCCCCAGTGCCAGTAGGCATACGAAGCCAATATCATCGTCGAACTCAGGATAAAAGCATGCAGTAGGAACAGGCAAAAGGCCTTGTAGTTGCGGGCGCCCACACATACTCCCATAAAGGCGCAATGGTGGTCGAGACGGAGTGAGCACTGACCGCATTTGGAGCAGTGGTGCGCCCGGGGCGGCCTCATAATCTTGCATTTCTCGCAATAAGTGTTTCCTGGGCCTATCTAGGTAACTGGTACCAAGGCTGGAGAGGCTTTGGAACTGGTAGTGGCCGCCACTATGTAAGTCCACACTAACTGCACGAAGATAAAGGTGTGGAACAGCGACATCGCCTGTGCAAAGTGGACAGGGAAGAGCTCGGGGTGGCTCCTCGCGGGCTCCAGCAGCAACTGCAGCTGTAGGACTGAAGCACCGGGCGTGCCTAGCGCAAACACCATGTAGGGAAGATCTCTTCCCATTGCTTTCCTATTTGTGCAGGTCAATGTTAGTACTTGCTTACTTGTATCTGTTGGTTTGCTTAGAAAATAGCGAACTGGTAGTAGTTCCAACTAAGTGTTGGGAAGTAAAGAAGTAACAACCCTTGATAAGCCAGAGGAATGGATATTTGCTGGCTGATATAAGGGAATTATTCGGATTTGATTCCTGCACTAATCGCCTCATTTTCACTGCGTAAAATACACTCAACTGCCGGGGCGATCAATAGGTGAAAGTGATTTCGTAAGTATGGCAATTGTTTGTAACTTCTCAGTTGCATTGATAGATGAAAGCTGGGTAGTAATATACGGCCTTGGAAAAGTGGACTAATTCGACTATGAGCAGTTACAAGAGAATTCCCCTCTCTAGACCAGAAGGTTAAGGAAGTGGGCGAGAACAGACACTGAAATCGGCTTAGTACAGCTTAGAACCGGGGAAAGGATAGAAACAACCTAGATATCAGTGAGTCTGCCCAACTCTGCTTATATCAATGGCCTCATTGGTCCCTCACGGCAGTTCCTCCTCAGTGTTCCTCACCGAAGCCAAGACGCACATCTACATCCCTGTACTTCCTACATAGCAAAGCCTAGATGAGAATCCCCAATTCACGGAATTCCTGAAGTCCCAATCCTCTCGCATGAAATTCATCAACACCACCGGCATCTCCAACTCCCTCTCCATGGAAGAGTCCAGCTCCATGACTAAACGACTCCAGCAGCAGCGAGGACTGGACTTGGAAAAAGCCCGAGCCAAGCGAGTGCAGGCCAAAGTGAACGCAGAGGAGAGGTACAGGGCAGCGAAGCAGAGACAGATAGACGGGGAAATTGCGGAAAGGAAGAAGTCCTTAAGGCTTTGGAAGGCGGTGCAGAGGAAAATCCGCTATGAGCCTCCGCAGCCGGGGTACTATGAAGTCAGCCCGTTGAAGCCTGGGATTGCTTTCTTTGCTCAGCTGTTGATGCACCCGAAGATTTCGGCTAGTGGGCTGCCTATCCGCATCCCTGAAATGCTATTAGTGAACAACTCCGTCGCTTGGGTGCGCACCCAAGAAACTGCCGCTGGCCCCCAACTCCACATTCTCAAGGAATTCCGCCTAATCGAGTTCCACCTCGGCTTTTCCAGAGCCCTGGGCAAACAGCCCATAGCCGTCCTCCGCCTCCCCGATGACCACATCGAGGACATGACCGCGCTCCCGCTCAACTTCGAAGACCTGTCTTCTCACCTGAATGCTTCGCAGTTGCCGCATAACGGACTGATACAGCGCTATGTGCACTGCCACGCGGATAAGTTGGAAGTCACGAGGCTGTTTTACTATGTGCAGAGTAAGGCGAATATTAGTTCCTATGCTTATGCACTCACTGCTACGAAGTCGGCGGAACACCTTTTTAATGGACAGTGGATCCTGCGGACGGATCAAATCGGCGCGGTGGATGTGTTTCCAGTGGCAGGAGCAGCTCTGAAGCGGGGAATTGCAGACGCGCAGGTGGTTGTGGAGTTCCTGCAGAAAGCCTTCTCTGTGAGGATTGAGTTTATCGTGCTCGATTTCTTGAAGGATGCTATGGACTGCATGTGGCTACTGTCCTGCAAAGGCATCCAAGTGGACCTCACCTCTGTGCTGTCCAAAGAGATCAAAGAGAATACGGAGGAACAGAGGAGGGAAATGCAGGGAGAGCAGAAAAGCTCAATTCACTGCAAGATGTGTCTGATGCCGTACCAACCTTCGGAAGTCGCCCATCTCCTGCCCTTCAAAATGCTGCTTCTCTTCAAGCACCACACCAGCCACAGCGGCAGACGTCCCTTCGACCTCTCCCACCTACGAGTAAACACCATCGACTTCCTGTCCCACTGGGTGCGTCTCTGCGAAATCTGCTACCTGCTCGTCATTCACGAATACGAGTTGATGGAAACAGAGCGCCGTTTAGCCAATTTACTGAATATTCCCGCTAAAGAGCCAGATGTAATGAATGAACCGCTAATAGACCAGCCTAGCTTCCTGCCTGCGAGACTGAGCCAGTGGCGGGTGTTGCTGTACTTCAGTGAGTTGGAGTTTAAGGAGGAAAGCACGGATAGGTCTGGACTGTACCTGCAGTACTCGCTCTTTGGGGACAAGTTCTGCTACCTGCTGGAACCCAGGTGGCTGTCAGGGAGTCGAGCGAGGTACCACTTGACCAGACTGTATTACTTCTTTTCGGAGAATAACGGAGATGTGCGGAAATTCGCCGAGAGCTGCGAATCCCACTTCCGCCTCACCCGAGGCAAAGAGTGGGAACACGTAGTGGCCGAAGGCGCCTGCAGACCCTTCACTTCCTTCACCTGCGAAATGGACAACAACGAAGCTCTCTGCCAGCCCCTGGAAATACTGCTCTTCCGAGACGACTCCCTGTACATCACTGCACACCTAACAGTGGGAATAACGAGGGACAGAGAGGTGAATTTGAGGGAAATGCCGGTGTCGATATACCGCCAACATGGGATATTCGTGCCAGAACAGAGCTATATCAACTCAGAGCCGCTGCCTTCGGCCTGGATGGAGGTCTTTACGAAGCAATACAAGGGCTTGGATAGGACTGAACTCGTTGATTCCTCGGAGGAAATCGAGGAAATGTACACGCCCAAGCTGAACCGGAAGGAAATATACTCCAGGCCTATGGTGTCGACGCATGTTATGCACACAAATATCGATTTAGACCCGTTTCCGAGGCCTCCTCGACCTACTCAGTCGGCCAAAACTCGAACTCCGCTCTATCTCTCTGCAACTTCCCCCAAAAGCCAAGTTTCCGCTACTCCTAAGCTGTCGAAATCCCGGCCTCACCACCTCAGTCACCCCAGTCTGAGCACTACCGCTTCCTCCAAGGTGCTGTACCAGTTGGATGTGGGAAGCAAGCTGAAATCGCCCACCTTCCTGTCCCCCAGACCCTCACTTGCCTTCCCCAAGTTCACAGAGCCGCATGAAGTCCTCACCAATGAGTCCATTGAGGAGCTGAAGGAACTCTTTGGGGAGGACAAGAAGGCGGAGGAAGTCGTCACTTCGGGGGAAAGTCTGAAAGACACAGTTTCTCATTTTCTGCAGAGAAGAACCCAAAGCCAAGACTTCGAGGTCCTCCAGAGCCCGGGCAGGAAAAGGAAGGCGAGAAGGGTGAAGCCCATGCATAAGACTATGCATAGCAAGCAGCAAAGGCAGCTCTCGGCTGTCTACTCGCAGCAGTTTCTGTATTAGCTGTAGTGCGCTTATGAGAAGGGCAGAACAGGTGGACCAAGGTATGTTCGAACTAGGTTATTAGAGGGTGTCAGCCTTCGGAAGTTGGTCCAGATTTTCAGTGGGTTCCTTGGGCTCCTCCGCCACTTCCTCCTCTTCGTCCAGCTCGACCTCCGGCTCCTCCACCTTAGCGTCCTCAGCAATGCCCATATCTTCACTCACCAAGCCTTGAATGCGCTTGTAGGTATTAGTGGGGTTGGGGATGAAAAAGCCGGAGTTGATGAGTGCCATGTCGTAGAGCGTTTCCACGAGTCCTCTGGCCATCTTGTCATTGGGGGCTGTGCGGGCGTAGTCCTTCATTCGCTTGATCAGTGGGTGAGCGGGGTTCACTTCCCAGGTCTTCGGCGCGTTGTTATGGTCTTCCTTCTTCCTGTGCGACGCGAAGGCTTGCGCTCGCGTCAGTCTTTCCATGTTGGCGGAGTACCCTTCTTCTCCGGTAGTCACGACGCTGGGCTCGTCCACTAGCTTGTTGGACACGATGACGTCCTTAGCTGCAGGGGCGATGATGCCTTTGAACCAGTCGGCCATCACGTTGTACATTTCCTTCAGCTTCTTTTCCTTCTTCTTTGTCAGGTCGTCCTCATCCCCTAGCTTCCAGTCGTTCTTCGCCACGTTCTGCAGCTTGTGCTTCTCGTACTCATTGAGAGAGTTGACAGTGTATTCGTCAATCGGGTCGTCTAAAAGCAGAATTTCATACCCCTTCTTCTTGAGCTGCTGGATGAGTGGCGACTGGTCCAGTTTGGTTCTGTCCTCGCCTGCAATGAAGTAGATGTCCTCCTGACTTTCCTTCATGCGGGAAATGTAGTCATTCAGCGAAGTCAGTTCCTGCACATTGTTAGTACTGTAAAAGCGCAGCAAACGAGCCAACTTCGCCTTGTTGCCGGGGTCGTCCATCACTCCCAACTTGATATTCTTCCCGAAAGACTTGTAGAAGGTGAGGTATTTCTCTGTTTCTTCCTCGTCTTCGGCCAGTTCATTGAGCGACTGCAGGATTTTGCGGATGATTTTCTTGTTAATTAGCTTCAAAATCTTGGTTTGCTGCAGGTTTTCGCGAGAAACGTTCAAAGGCATGTCGTCGGAGTCCACTACTCCCTTGATGAAGTTCATGTAGCGGGGCACTAGGTCAGTGAACTCGTCGGTGACGAGGACTCTGCGGACGTAGAGCTTGATTGGGGCGTTTTTGGCGTAGTAGCCGTCGAATAGGTCGTAGGGAGCCTCGGAAGGGATGTACAGCAAAGCCTTGAACTCCACCTCGCCTTCCGCAGTGAAGTGGATGTAGGTCAACGGTTCCTTGGTGTCCTTGCTCAGAGTTTGGTAGAACTTCGTATACTCTTCGTCCTCCACGTCATCCCGTAGCCACAAAGGCTTGTTTTCATTGATAAGTTCCCACTCCCACACCTTTTCCTTGATCACTTTCGTGGTCTTGTCGTCCGACTGACTTGCCAGTTCCTCCTCAGTGAGCGGCACTTCGCGAGAGACTTCCTTCTGCACCTTCAAATAAATCGGGTACTGCAGGAACTCGGAGTACTTTTGAAGGATCCGTTTAAGTCGGATTTCGTCCAGGAACTCCTCAGCGTCCTGCTTGAGCAGCAAAGTCACCCGAGTGCCCCGCAGTAGTGAATTGCCCCTAGGGTCCTGCAGCACGTTAAAGGTGTTAGTGGCTTGGGAGATCCAGATGTGTTGGTCGTCGTCGTTGTGCTTGCTGGTGACGGTTATCTTGTCAGCCACTAGGAAGTTGCTGTAGAAGCCGACACCGAACTGTCCGATGAGGTTGATGTCGCCGCCGGAGGCCAGGGCTTCGATGAAGCTGGTGGTGCCGGATTTGGCCACTGTGCCGAGGTTCTTGACGAGGTCCATCTTGGTCATACCAATGCCTGTGTCCGTCACACTCAGTGTCCTGGCGTCCTTGTCGAACTCCACTCTTATTTCCAGCCGCTTCTGTTCCTCACTCTCCCCCAAAACCGAGTCGTCCGAAATGGACATAAAGCGGATTTTGTCGAGCGCATCAGACGCGTTGGAAATAGTCTCTCTGAGGAAGATTTCCTTATTGGTGTATAGACTGTTGATGAGGATGTCCATGACCCGGGCTACGTCCGCCTGGAACTCATGTTGTTCGCCCGCAGCCTCAGTCACATCGATGTCTTCGCTGCCTTCTGGAGTCTCCTGGGCTGCGGCCAGCAGCACTAGTGCGAGGAATAGCACTGGAACTCGCTTCATCAACTATTACACGTGTTGGCAATATGGCCTTCGAGCGACCTAAACCAGACTCTATGACTTGTGCAAGGCCTGGGTCTAGTCCTACAACCGACTATAACTCTCTGGAAAAGAACCCAGTGGAAGCAGCAGGAGCTCAAATCCACAGGCCCGACATTAGTGGAAAGAGAATTGCACCGTCCAAAGCCAATTCTGCATTAGAATTGCGGAGAGAACTAAGCGACTAGAGCGCAGTTTTCCGTTTGCGCAGTTCGTTTTTGATGATTTCCCTCGCTTCCGCGGGCTGCAGTCTTTCCTGCTTCTGCGGAGCCATCCTCGCCTTGCGTTCCTCCTCAAAGGCCCTGATTTTGTCTCTCGGCGACGGGAAAATGAGGGAAATTAAAGGAGACCGCGACGTAATTGCCTTAAAAGGACTCAACTTGACGTAGCCAGGCCGGGTGAGGTTGGTCCTGTGCGGGTCCATTTTGAGTCGGTCTCTGAGTGGGGGTTACTTGGGAATGCGGTTGCGCACTTCGATGCGCTTTATTAGTGAGTCTTCGCTTTCTTTCTTCGTGTATGCGCGGAATTGAGGGAATTTCCTGAGTTTTTCCTCTTCCGCCATGCGTCTGTGCGACATATTGAAGGCAGTGGAGCGGAACAAGCGGTTC
>Ga0247837_1008438_pt1 | contig 12955 bp, 11 predicted proteins | sample LaCtaG_2_FD_187115 | JGI IMG/M metagenome (GOLD analysis project Ga0247837, IMG submission 187115) | Freshwater microbial communities from meromictic Lake La Cruz, Castile-La Mancha, Spain - LaCruzMarch2015_14.5m | ecosystem: Environmental > Aquatic > Freshwater > Lake | place: Spain: Castile-La...
AGGCCCATATCCAGGGTGGTGAGGAGGCGGTGCTGGTACTCAGCTTCAAGGGAAGTGAGTTGGTACTTGGTGAACTTGTCCGGAGCGAAGGGGTAGGCCAGGAGACGCTGCTCAGAAGGGACTTGCGGCAGTGGGTTGTGGAAGCGAACTGGACAGATGTAGTCCTGGTTGCGGCGGAACTTCGCCAGTGGCGTAGAGGACCGCTTTTCAGGCCGCTGCTCCGTCATATTTACAGCCTCTGCCCAGCCGTTATCTCCCTCATAATATTCAATGAACCGCAAGTACTTCTCCGGGCTTCGGCGCATGGAAGGGGAAGACCTCGACTACGGCGATCGCCTGTACAAGCAAAAGCTCCAGCAGCGTCTATGGCTAGAGGAGCAGAAGCGGCAGGAAGAAGCCCGGGCCGAGGCAGACCGACAGGAAAAGGAGCGAAGAGCCAGGTACGATGCTACGATGCAGCAACTCTGGGACCAGGCCGACACTGATGCGAAGGAGCGACAGTACGCGATGGAAAAGGCAGTGCTGGACACGAACTTGCAGCAGGAGACAGAGAAGTTGAATAGAGAAGCTGCGCTCAGACAGCAGGAGACGGAGGCAAAGCTGCAGCACATGGCTTATACGACTAACCATCCCTTCTTTACAGAGGACCCGGCCACTACGCAGAGTCAGCTGGCGCCGCATAGAGTGCTGCCCTACCACTATAAGGGCATGAACGATCAGCAGCTCAAGGAGATTTTCGATGAACAGAAACGTCAAGTAGAAGAAAAGGCAGCTCGCAAGCAGCGCGAGCGCGACCAAGAGCTGGCCGACGCCAGACAGTCCGAAGCCCAGCGCCGCGCCGCTCTGGTTTTCGAGCGGCAAGTGGGCGGCACAGCTCTGCGAACCCGGCAAGAGAACAGGGACTACTTGAAAACGCAGATGATTGAGCACAGAGTCAGGGAGACGGATCCGTATAATGAGCGGGGGCCGGACTACCTTATTCCTAAGTAGCAGCATTATGGCTCGAAGGGAGTGCAGTCACTGTGATGGCCTCGGAGTTCAAAATAAGGTAGACTGGAGCAAGCAGGGGCCTCAGTAAGGCTGTGCAGGAAGAAGGAAGTAGTGTGTGCCTAATATAGTATGGCTGACGAAGAGCGCTTCGACGGGATTTTCATGAACATCGTGCAGCAAGCCTCAGGCATAGACAACTTCTTCGACTCGCTGTTCGGCTTCATGCAGCGCAAGACTGACTTCTACACCAACCCTGACACCGGCCGGCTCATGATCTCGAAGCACTTCGACTCCCACCTCGACCTCTTCACTGCGCAGAAGCAGCGCGAAGAAGAAACCAGGAAGGCCAAGGCTGCAAAAGTGGAGAGGGAAAAGAAGCCTGAGCCTGTCCCTGCGCCTGTCCCTGTTGTGTCTAAGCCCGCGCCCAAGGTGATGGAAGTGACGGACGAAGAGGCCGAAGCCATTGAAACTGGCTTGGAGCCTGCCAAGGTGGAAGAAGCAAAGGAAGAGCCAAAGGCCACAGAGTCCGAAGGCCCAGCTCTGGTAGGCAATGGCGGCCGCACAGACAAGTATATATGGACTCAGACCCTCAGTGACATTTCCGTCAACATCTTCGTGCCTGACGGAGTACCGTCCAAGCAAATCCGCGTGAACTGCACTCCCACCCACTTGACAGTGGTCGCTGCAGGACAGGAGGTGCTGTCCGGACCCTTGCACAAGCGAGTGAAGCCTGATGAATTGGTGTGGAAGATGGACACAGTGGAAGGAAGGAGATGTGTAGCGATGGACGTGGAAAAGCATGACGGAATGAACTGGTGGAGTTGCATTTTGGAGGGAGAGTCCGAAATTGACACCAAGAAAATCGTCCCTGAGAACTCCAAACTGAGTGACTTGGATGGAGAGATGCGGTCCACTGTGGAAAAGATGATGGTGGACCAGCAGCGCAAGGCTGCGGGGTTGCCGAGTACGGAGGAGGAGCAGAAGCGGGACATGCTCAAGAAGTTTATGACTGCGCACCCGGAAATGGACTTTTCGAAGGCTAAGTTCTCGTAGGTAGGGAAACGTCCATAATAATGCAGTCCAAGCGGCCAGCCACAGGCCTCGAGTCCGCCTCTCCCCACTCCCTCCTCATCCAAAGCACCACTTCCCTGCCCGGCGCAGGCTCCGCCTCCCTCAAGGGCAAGCTCCTCAGTCTCGAGGAAATGATCCGCGCTCTAACCGAAGAAATGAACTTCCACAAGAAAGAGGTGCAAATCCTGCGCTCTGAGAAAGACACGCTCGAAAATGTGCTCAACATGAAGACGCAGGACGTGCGGAAGTCCCTGATGAACGAAATATACAGAGTGGAGGAGGAGATGAAACGGCACTTCGGACATCAGAAGGCGGAGAATAACCGGCTGCAGCAGCAGATTAACCAGTTGAAGGGGGAAAAGACAGCGTTGCAGCAGCAGCTTTTGGCACTGCAGAGACGCATATCGGAGTTGGAGCTGCAAGTCGGCAACGAAGAAGCTTAGCACTACTTCTCTCCCACTCGATACGCAATGGTCACTTCCCAACTGCTTTCAGCCGCTTGCATAGTCCACACTTCCTCGTGCAGACCCTTTGTTCGCTTCTCTGGATTCAGAGGGAAGAACTGGTACACTTCATTTGTCTCTGCAGGGAAATGCACGGTCACTGGCTCGGCTGCAAATGTGCATCTGAATAGGAAAGTCGAGAAGCTCTTTTCCAGCCTTTGCAGTCTGACTAAGGCTTTATCAGGCTCCAATAAAGTTACTGTAGTGGTCACAGGAGTTCGATTCGGCCTGTGGAAGGTCACGGGGGGAGTTCTGACCACAGCCTCAAACAGCAAATCTTCAAGTGAATTGACCTCGTAATAGAACCGAACAGCCTGTCCAGAACCCAACTCCCCGATTTCCCTGATGTCCTGCACCCCACTGACCGGACTGCTAATCAGTAGTGCGCAGTTGAGCAGCTCTCCGGTCAAATTGCGGATTAGGAGAGGGATGCAGTAGCAGGAAGTGTCGGGGATGTGCTGCGCCTCTCCTAGATTCAGAGAAAAAGGGACTTGTGTGAGATGTTCAGTACTGCTGCAGGCAGTCAGTGCAAGTCGCTGCATGGCTTCCGTGCTCTGAGCAATCTCCAAGGCCTGGAGTTGCCTGCGACTGTCCATATCTAGCTAGCTGGATAGGGGTGGCGGTAGGTGCTGGAGCCTCCGTACTCAGGCAGCAGCTGGTCCTCATCAAAGAACTGCAGCAGGTCTGCAGGGTTCTTCAGGATGTGGATTTTGTCCCTGGTCTTGCGGTTCATGAGCGGCTTCATGACTTGGTACATGAGCCAATAGAGCCAGTTCACGTGGAGGACGTAGAAGCTGGCGAGCCGCTCTGCGTAGAAGTCTTGCAGCATCCCTGACATGCTTTTCCCCAGTTCCATGAGGCGGGTGTCCTTGTTGCGGGCGGTCATTGCGCCGCGGTCGTGAATCACACAGATTTTCTTAGAGCCCATTTCGTCTGCCTGCTTGACCGCCTTTTCCATCAGCCAAATCGCGAAGTGCATAGTTTCCTCCACAGAGAACTCATCCGGCTCATGGAAACGCACCCGCACAATAATGCAAGGGTGGTTGTTTCTGTCATGTCCGAGGACGAGCGCCTTGCCTGTGACGTAGGAACGCTGTATAGACTCTTCAGTGATGTAGTCAATGCGGTAGGCAATGCGCCAGGCCTTCCACTTCTTCCACATCTCGAAGGCGTCGGACACCCGGTACTCCCGAGCTCTGAGGAAGCGGAGCAGGGCTTCCTGGTCTAAGTAGCGCTCTTCTTCCTGTGAGGTTATTTCCCCGATTGCCAGTTCTCGGAGCTGCATGTAAGGCAGCCTCTCCTCTTCTGGTAGTCCGACTTCCAAACTCGCCTCCATGATTATTTACCAACTACTCCCGCAGACACTATTACCTTAGCTCAGGCAGAACTGCGCATCTGTGCCGAACTTGAGCGACTCTCGAGTCTCTGCAGCTGTATCACTCCCTGAACACACGTTGACAATCACCAACACCTTAGCTTCCGGCAGGAGCAGGGAGTCTTGCAGGATCCTCGTCAGCTTGCTTTCGCGGAAAGGCGGCAGTAGGCCACTGCCTCGGGCTCTGTTGGCAATCAGTGAACTCACCACTCGCCTAAGGCAGCTCAGACTTGTGTTGATAAATCTGGCTTCGCTTTGGATGGATTTCATGTCTGCCACTTCTCGCTGCGACTTCCCTTCGAAGGTCTCCAAGTTGGAACGCTCCGATCCTGCCAAGTCAATGATGTTGAGTTTGCCGGAAATGGCCTTGCCACTGGCGTCTGTGCCTTCGATAGTCAACTGGTAGAGGCAGTGGCTGCGAGAGGAAGAGACGTTGAGGTGGGTTTCGCGAGTGCAGCGGCGCTGTACGCCTGAGGCGAGCTTCGAGAGCAGGTCAACGGAAGAGGAAACGGAGTGCCAGGAGAGGGGGTCGATTGTGACTTTGTTGTGGATGGTTTTGATAGACAGCTTTTCCCCCGAGTCTGTGAACAAGTCATACAGCGCATCATTATAAATTTCCAAGCAGGAGACTTGCACTGAGTACCCCGCCCCACTCTCACTCTGTCGACTCAGTTCACTAAACAGGTAAAGCGCAGCTCGCGGCACCACACCCGATTCAGAAGTGACAGTACCTGAGAAGTTCGGACCTTCCAAAGTATAGGTCTTGCCACTGCCTGTCTGTCCATAGGTGAATATACAGACGTGGTCTCCGTCTAGTGCACTTTGGATATAGGGCTTTACTTCCTCGAACACTTCTTCCTGACTGGCTTCCATGCTGAATACCCGGTCAAATAGGTAGGTGGTCTTATGCACGCCGGTCAGCCAAGTCACGGAGTGAGCGTGTCGCTCGCCTAGTCCTGCCTCTGGTAGGAAAACACAAGGGGAAGCGCCGGGGTCTATAGGCTTGAGCCGGCACATAACTCGAATCGGCCCTTTCAGTTCCACCAGTTGACTGTGGAGATGCTTGCGGTACTCCTCAGCTTGGGAGACTGTTTCTTCCAAATGGCGTATGCGGAAATCGCGTTCGTTGAGCGCAGAATTAGCGTCTTCCAGCCGCTGGGCTAGAGATTGAAGCTGAGAGTCTTTGGCGGGACAGTCCACACAGGTGGCAGGCTCTCTGTTTTCTTTGAAGGGGGAGTTGTCACGCTGAGGAGTAGTGGGAAAGGAGGCAACTATGACCTTGGGACTGCCTTCGTGCTCAAATATGAGAGGCCAGCCACTGCGAGTTCGCGACTTCCCTGCCTTTTCTTGCTTCTTTATCTCGCGCAGAGTGCTCAGCTTGCTGATCTGAGCCTTGTTCTCCAACTTCGGCTTTTTGACTGGTAGTGTGGAGCCCGTTTCCACTAGTTTCCGCTTCAGGTCCAGATTCTGCACAGCCTTCTCCACCTTTCCTGTAGCGTGCTCGATGACTTCCTTGAGTCCATCTTCCATGTTTGAAGTGCTGCCCGCCCAATTGTGTCCGCTTAGAGGCTCAGGAAATGGTCCTTTACCCTAACACCCTGAACCGGAAATACGCACACGGCCTATACTCGAAAGCAGGTAATGATGAAAATCCAAAGTAACTGAATAGATGTGTGCTTAAGCCAGAATCTGCGTTATAGCTGTATCTTGGTCAGTCTGCGCTTTGACTGGCCAAGCTATACACTTCCTCCACTTCCTCGACCAGTCCCGCAGTTTCCTCCCTCCGCCCTACTCTCATTTTTAGTCTCCGGGCAGCCTGCGCTAGACCTGCCTCTTTGAGTTGCTGCAGCACCACGCCCTCCGCTCCGCCTAAAGCAGTCACTACATTGCGTATGTGCTCAGTCGACTTCATGCGCGCGAATTTATGCACAAGTGAATGGAGTAGCGATATCAGCTCTGGGTTAATAGTGCCTCCTTCCTGAAGTTGCCCTATAGCCAGCGCAATGCTCCAAACAGAGGCAACCACTCCATCACCCTTTTCCCTTTCAAGGAAAACAGCCAATTCCTGTACTCCGCCGATTTTCAGAAACTCAGAAATGAGCTCTGACTGTTGTGGGGTGAGCACCAGACACAAGCAATGCACAGAAGCAAGGCGCAGGGACTTCTCAGTGCACGCAAGGTTCGCAAGGAGTTGTGGTAGAGACTGGGACTGGATGAGGCAGGACTTGAGATGAGTGCGGAAGGACAGCGAGGAAGAGAAGGACTGAGCAAGTGCAGAAAGTTCCATAGCAGCCACAGCGCCTTGACAAGTCACAGGCGAAATCCACTTCTCAGGTACCTTTTTGGGCACTGTTGTAACACCCATTGCCAAAGAACCAGCGTTTCTCTTGACCCGTTCTCTGGCCTCTGGTCCGTCCTCAGTCTCGACCTGTACTATCGTTGTGTCTGACTCTGTCTTGTAGTTATCCTCATAGTCACAGCAGTTGTCGCCCTTTCTTACTCCGCAGCACCCGGCGCCTGCGCCCATTTTACTCACTCCTTCACTGACCCAAGCATAGAGAAGCAGAAATTTGAAGTAATGGAGAGAGTACTGCAAGGACTGAAGAGACCGGAATGCTTATCTCGCTTCGGCAGAGCCTCCACCTCCTCTCCACCCGCCAATTCACCTCTCCCAACTGCCCTTGCTCCTGTGTCTCTGCCGCTCCGCAAATCCAGTTGCTCTCCTAGTTTCCTCGCTATCAGCCGCGCTCAAACTGACCACCTTGCCCGCAACCGCACCCAGTCTCCAAGTCCCGGCCACTACCACCCGAACTACCACATCGGCAAGGCACGCACTGACGCCAGTCCTACCTATCACAAGGAACTAACCGAAACCAGACACCCGCGTCTCCATGTGCCGCTGTGCCTTACGCAGATCACTACTTCGTATCCAGGACATAGAAGAAGTGCGTCGAAGCCGAGCGAGGCTTTTGACGACCTGACGAAGAGGGTAACGGTGGATTTGAGTGAGTTTGAAAGGACTGTGGAGGAAGTGGAAAGCAGTCATCCTTCTTCCCTGCCTGCGCCTCCTCCGACTAAAGGTCTCGTCCCTCTATCTTCGCCACTAGTCTGGCCTACCAACTCCGCGCCGTCTCGCTTTCAACACGCAAAAGGCCTGTCCGTTACTGCCCACGTCCCGATCGTGAACTTCTCCAAGTCTACAGAGCGCAAAGCCCTGTTTCAGACTTTACCTTCTCCTGACTACCGCCCTGTCACTCATCTAATTCGCCAACGCTCTCCTCAGCCTCTCAGCTTTGCTAAACGTCCTGGTAGGAAAAGCCTGGCTTTGGATCATATGATGCGAACGCCTCCGCAGAGCCAAGTTGTAGGGCTGGAAAGAGGCTGGAAGGCGCTGCAGTCGCAGGCAGGGAAAGGAGTGCGGATGGAGGCGATGAGTCCCAGAGACGATGTGATGTATCGAACGAACGGAGAGTACGTGCGGAACAGACCCAGGAGAGTGATGGAAGGAAGCGCACTGCATAGGAAGCCCACCATTGTCAACGAAACCGAGGCTACCATTACCTTCTACCTGTAAGTTGCTGCACTGCTAGTCCTAAGCATGAAGTCTGTCACTCGAGGTGGGAACTGTTTCTTCCCAGTAACGCATAGCAGCTGCTAACATAGCAAAATGAACCTCGAAATCTTCACAGGGGAAAAGGTGCGGAAGGTTGCAATTGGCAGTGCTACACTCATAGCTTTGGCCGTCGTGGCGTACTTTGTTGTGAGTCTGCGGACTCAGCTGGACATTCGACTCCCCAGCACCTCCCAATACTCCACAGCCACAGTCTTCTACCCCAGCGGACTCGAAGCTTTGCTCATCTCCGACCCCACCGCCACACAAGCCTCTGCAGCGCTTTCCCTCGGTGTAGGCTCTGGCCTGGAAACTGTCCCCGGACTCGCTCATTTCCTGGAGCATCTGCTCTTCATCTCCTCCTCCCAGTTCCCACAACAAGACCACTTCTCTGTATTCATCTCGGAGAATGGCGGCTCCACCAACGCCTATACGGAACTGGAAGAAACGAACTTCTACTTCGATGTGAAGTCCACTGCGCTCCAGCGTGCCCTAGAGATGTTCGCGAGTCTCATTACCAGTCCCTTGTTCCCGGCCGACCGACTGTCAGATGAAGTCAAAGCTGTCCACTCTGAGTTCCTCAACGACCAGATTTCAGAAGAGTGGAGACGCTTGCGGTTGCTTCAGCTGCAGGCCAACCCGAAGCACAGCTTTAGTCACTTTAGTGCGGGAAACGAAGAAACTCTGCACAGGACAGAACTGAGAGATCTGGTGCAGGAATTCCACAGGAAGTGGTACCGGGGGTCTGCGATGAAGCTGGTAGTGCTGAGTTCGCACCCACTGCCCCAGCTCAGGTCGTGGGTAGCGCAGTCCTTCTCTACGCTGCCCAGAGGCTCTGTGCTGAAGCCGCCTCCCCCGAAGCCCTTTGCAGAACTCAATAAGTTGATTATTGCACCAAGGCAGGTGGCTGGTGAGACGCTGACTCTGTATGTGCCACTACCTTCTCAGAGAGAGCTACGAGGCAGCCTTCCTGTCAGCTTCCTTACCTACCTGCTGGGACTAGAGACGGAAAGCAGTCTCGCGGCTGAGCTGCGAGCCAGAGACTTGGCTTACTCCCTGTCTGCTGGTTTCTCTGCGGACTACTCCGACTTCGCTGTGCTGGAAGTGCACATGGAGCTGACCAAGCGGGGACTGCGACATTGGCAGGACTGTCTCCAGCTGTACCGAGACTATGTGTCCGCCCTAGCAGACCTGGACAGAGAGGAATTGAAGGAGGCCTGGGACTTCTTCGTGGATGCAGAGACTTTGAAGTTCGACTACCTGTTTGAGTGGGAGGGCGGGCGGAGTGCAAGTCAGGTCGCGAGAAACATGCAGAGTTTTCCCAGGACGCAGTACCTCTCAGGGCTGCAGCTCCCTGACCAGTTTGACTTCCCGCTGTTGCAAAGTTACCTCAAGGGCCAGTTACAAGAGGGACTGCTGGCTCTCCTCATGTCTACTCGTTTCTCCCCAGGGTCGAAATTCGACGGCAGGGAACTTAGTTTGAATGAGCACGAACTCTATTTTGGCATTGACTATGAGACAGCAGAGCTCCCCACTGCGGGGATAGCAACTCAGTGGAGACTGAATTTGCCTGCAGACTTGGAAGTGTCTGTGCCGAAGATGGCGCTGTGTCCGGATTGCAGTGTCGACCCAGTACTTATCGAAGGGGTCTGGTTCCTGGTAACTCCTATACAGTTTGACAGGGCTTTGAAGCAGCCTCAAGCCTCCGTGTCCCTGTTGTTCCCTGTAGCTGCCTATTCGCTGGAAGCAGCGATTCAGGGAGAGCTCTATGCATTGCAGCTCTACACTCAGCTGTCAGAAGTCCTCGCTCGCCACCTACTTGCAGGCAGTTCTCTCGAGGTCTCCTGGACATCTTAGTAATGCCCAGCCAGTGGCCTCACTCTCCACCTTTCCGCCTTCAACACGGAGATCAGCTCCCTGGTTTCCACGACACTGGCCAGTTTGGAAGAGGACAGGTACTTCGAACTCACTCGTTCTCTACTGGGAACTCAGCTAAGAGCACGAGGTCACTCAGAGTCGCATAAGAAGGCACTGGAAATAGCGAATAGACTACTGACCACTGGAGTGTACCTACCTGAGGAAAGGCTGGAAGCGCTCAAAGAAGTCACTCAAAATGACTTGAGGACATTCAAAGCAGACTTAGTGCGGCAGAACGTGAGAGCGTTGGCTTTCGGAAACCTGGAGCAAAAGAAAGCAAGTCTGCTTGCAGTCCAAGTGAAGGCACAGAGTTCCAGCACATCCCAGCCTGCGTACCTGGGCAGAGAGGGCTCCTACGTCTTCCAGACCTCTGGAGGGCTCACAGCCCACACAGTTCTCAACCGCTATGAAATGGGACTCAGCACGCCCCAGCGCCTTGCCGCTGCAGTCATGCTTGACATACTGCTGCAGAATCAAGTCTTCGATGAACTGCGCAATAAACAGCAACTGGGCTACTATGCCACTGCCTTTCTGGACACCCGCTTTCACCACCTGGCTCTGGAGGTGTTAGTGCAGGGCGCAGAGCTCTCCCCTCCCGAGATGGATGCACGCATTAGTGCCTTTTTGAAGGACTTCAATGACCAGCTCTGGTTCATGGACGAAGCAGTTCTCAGCAACGTGGCCAACTCCGCCTCAGGACTCCTCCTGTCTCCCCAGACCTTCGCAGAGCGGAGAAACTGCCTGTGGCCGCACGTGGTGAGTGCGGACTTCCAGTTCTCAGAGTTAGCCCAAGCAGCCACAGCTCTCCCGCAAGTGACAAAAGCAGACCTAGTGCAAGCGCTGGAATCGCTCCTGCAAGACACTGAAGTTCTCAGTGTGCAAGTCTTCGCAGGCGCAGTGGAGTTCTCAGAGAGACAAGCTGTGGCGCTGGACTACTTCCAAACTTCTAGCCTCGTTTAATATGCAGGACGTTGACCCCACTCCGCAGTTGCAGCGCCTGTACTTGGCCTACACCTGCAAAGGCTCGCGCTCGCGCCTGGAACAGCTCTCTGCGGCCAAGTTCATCCACTTGCTTCGAGATGCTCAGGTGCTCGACAGTGCATTCACTCAGAAAGACGCTGACATTCTAGTGAGCAAGGTACTAGGCAGATGCAGCACGATGGCCTTCCCTGCCTTCTGCGAACTTATAGGCCGGATTGCCAAGGCCAAGTTCGAAGATCTCTACAGTCGGGTGTCCCCAACTGCCGCACTGCGCGCCCTCATCAAGCGACACATCGCTCCTCTGTGTGTCACAGAGACCCAGGAAATCGACCGTCTCGAGCGGCAAGACATTCCCGAGCCTTGCATCGAACTGCTCAGAGACGCATCTGAAGTGCTTGAGGAAATGTACACACGCCACTTCCCCTGGGAACTGCGGTCGGCTGAGTCAGTGGACACTATTCGCAAGCGGTCAGAAGGTACGGCACTCAGCCTAGCAGTGAGTCTCAACATCGTTCCTGAAGTGCTGTCGAAGAGTGCAGCCACTCTAGTCCTGCAAACAGCCCTCTTGTCTGATCAGTCCCTGGTACAGCGACTGCACAGAGAAGACAAAGGCTCAGTACTCACTCTCAACCGCTTTCTGCTCTTCCTAGCCAAGTGCGCTCTGAGTACTGGCCTGGAGTCGGACCCGCAAGTCAGCATGGCGTTGCTCTTCGAAATCATTGAGATGTCGCCCGGCTTCCAGCACTTCGAAGGCATTAGCAGCCGCACTCACACCTCACGAATGACCCTGATGACTTCCAAGATGCTGGTGATTCTCGACCCCATGCTGAACCCTGAGAAGCCCAGTGCGAGAGAACTGGACTTGGCGACTCTGCCTATTCCTGGAGAGCAGTTGGATGCACAGTTGGAGTCCTTGGAGCACATTTTCCAAGCCTATTGTTCATACGGAGAGCCTATGAACACCTCGCAACTCAAGGAATTCAAGTTTCTGCGCCTACTCACTGATGCTGGGCTGATTTCCCGTCCAGAACAGCCTGCAGGCGTGCTAACTAAAGTGCAAGCCACTTTCATCTACGTGAAAGCCATCGAACAGCACATCATCCGGTCAGGACCCAAAGGGCCCAGCTTCCGACCTCAGAGCCATCTCAACTCGCGGGAAACGCGCATGACTTTCCATCACTTCCTGCAAGCACTGGGCAGAGTGGCAGAACTAGTGAGTCCCCAGCTCCCCCCCGATGAGGCTTTGCTAGGCCTTCTCGAGACCAATATATTGAAATTGGAGGGAGCACTTGGTGGACATGGACTGTCTCCGGAGCAAATCAGGGAGTTGCTGCATACCTTGAGAGAAGAAAACATGCAGCAGTCGTTGCTAGTGCTGCATCGCTGTCTCGAGCCTTACTTCCAATTCTACAGTGACTCGAAGGCTTTAATGACTCGCGAGCAGTTTATCCGCTTCTGTGTGGATTTCGAAGTGTTTCCGGACATAGTGTCGAAAGCCAAGCTGGTGCAGTTCTTCGTGGCTCTGGCCTTCCTGTGCAAAAAGAAGGCCCTCGGCCTCACAGCCACTCTGTCCCTCACTCGCAGCTACACAGCGGGCTTGCCAATAGACCAGCCCTCCAGTGACGTCATCGACTTTCCTCTCTTCCTGGATGGCCTTGCTCTCTGTGCGCTCGAAGGCCTGGTGCCTGAAACCGCTCCTGAAGCCCGAGTTATTGCAGTGCTCGAGCGTATGAGTCAGAGCAAAGGACCAGCACTCACTCAACTGCGTAAGGGCGGCACGAGGAACACGTCTACTGCCAGTCTGGACTTCCTTAAGGTGATAGCGGAGTTCTACCCGCAACGCACAGAGCTGCAGACTGTCAAGTCTTTCGTGGGCTTTCAAGAAATGGCACGACCCAGTCATTAACTGATAATCTCTTCAGCGGGTCGCTACTTAATTGTGCGTTGGCAAGGGTTACTACTTAGACAGCAGATAGCTGGGCACGTTGGCGATGGCACTGGGAAGACTGTAGGCGCCTGGGCCCGGACAGTCACTTGGTTTGACATTGTTCCGGGAGGATTTACTGAAGCGGAAGCCCTGGCTGCCCAAGTCTCTGTTGATGTGGTAAGAGCCTGGGGGCGGCCTTTGACTTTCCTTCACAGTCGCAAGTTTGGGCTCAGAGCCCATGACCGCAGTATGGACCTTAGAAAGGCTGGCAGGACTGTAAGCTCCGGGACCCTGACTAGCACTTACAGGTGTGGTGGAGAGGGGGGAAGTAGTGCCCAGTCTCATCTTCATACTGAACTTCGGGGAGCCGGCCTGCTGAGCAGGGCTGTAGGCGCCTGGTCCTGGCAAGTCCCCAGTCCTGTTCCCGTTGTCTCTCTTGCTGGCTCCAATGATGTACCCAGGCGTGGTACGCAGTAGCGACTGGGGCGAGTAGTCTGCAGGTGAAGGAGTGAAAGACCTGGGTAGCTGGGCATTGGAAGACCTGCCAATAGAGTAGGCAGGCGATACACTTCGAGGGTGAG
>Ga0247837_1008443_pt1 | contig 12951 bp, 10 predicted proteins | sample LaCtaG_2_FD_187115 | JGI IMG/M metagenome (GOLD analysis project Ga0247837, IMG submission 187115) | Freshwater microbial communities from meromictic Lake La Cruz, Castile-La Mancha, Spain - LaCruzMarch2015_14.5m | ecosystem: Environmental > Aquatic > Freshwater > Lake | place: Spain: Castile-La...
GAGGGAGCTGTCGAGTCCAGAGTAGCTTCAGTTGGAGAGAGATGTAGGGCAGATAGTCCAGTTCTCGCTGACTTCCAGCCATTTATTCGAATGTCCAGGTAGGTGATAGACTAGGAGATTAGGCATGGTGTATGGACTGGTTTCCGCTGTATCCAAGTTGCAGGCGAAACAGCGACGAAACTGACTGTAAAAGAAAACCGAGCCCACCAACACAGGAGACCAAATAGGGTCCATGTCAGTCCCGTACCCTGCCCTCCGCTGCTTCTCTCTCCACTTCTGTCCGTCTCCTCGAAGTATACACTCAGCGCACATTATCACTATCTCCTTCCCATCTGATGCTGCCAAGCAGTGTTGATATCGAATACCCGTACTACTCAAATCACATAGAGAGGAGTGAAGCCGAGAGGCAGGGTCGAAGGTATGCACACTGCAATGCGACCCGCCACATAGGTACAGTAAGTTTTGATGCAAGCACAGGCCAAAGCTACATCTCCCTATCAGCATATCGGGAAGGGACTCAAATGTGCAGGATTTGAGAGGAAATTGGGTACAGGTCTGGGTGAAGTCTCTTTGGTAGGCATTTCTCTCTCCACCGAAAATATACACACAATTGCGAACTCGGTCAAAAGTCACTGCGCAGCTGTTTCTGTCCTTCGCATCACCGCAGTTCACAAGTCGTCCACGAACCCAGATAGCGTAAAAAGGCAAGTCATCGAGGCCTAGGGTATTTTTCGTCAAAACCAAAAACAATTTCCCTTCTCCAAGAAACGCAGAAGCCACGAAACTTCTATAGGTGCTGCGCTCAGCAAGGAGATGCTCCCAAGTCTTCGTACCGATTTTAAAAGCCCACAGTCCTTTATCACTTTCGACAATCACATCAGGTAGAGCACAGTAGTAACTGCCGATTTCCTGAGAGACGTTGAGACTGAGTCTTTGAAAAGGCGTAGGGAACTGTCGAGTCCATAGTAGCTTCAATCGTATAGAGAGGTAGGGCTGACTCTGGAATCTGTGTTGTCTTTCGGCCATTTATTAATGTCATGGTAGAGAAGGGATGGCCTAGGGCAGGTGTATTACAGAGGACAACAGGGAATTAGATAACTACCTGTATTGTTCAAGTAGGTGTCATATATATTGCTATAGCTTAGTTAGTGCTTCTAAGATGCAGTGGAACGGCTTGCTTTGGGTATGGTGTATTGACGGATTTCCGCTTGTCCAAGTTGCAGGCGAAGCAGCGGCGATTTTGCCCATAAAAGAGCAAAGAGCCCACCAATACAGGGACACCAATAGGGTCAGTAGCAGCGTATTCTATTCTTCGCGGCTCCACTCTCCACTTCTGTTCGTCTCCTCGTAGTATGCATTCCGGGGAAACCAGCCCTATCTCTTTGCCGTCTGACGCTGCCAGGTAATTTAAACATCCAATACCAGTTTTACTCAAATCCCATAGAGAGGAATGAAGCAGTGTGGCAGGGTCGAATGTATGCACACTGCTATGAGATCCTGAACATAGGTACAACACTCCTTGGTGCCAGCACAGACCAAAGCTGCAATCCCTACCAACATATCAGGGAGAGACTCAGATATGCAGGATCTCAGAGGAAACCTGACACAGGTCCGAGTGTATTTGTGTCCTCCGAAGATATACACACAATTGCGAACTCGGCCAATAGCCACTGCACAACTGTATCTGTCTATTGCAATTTCATAGTTAGTGAGGTGGCCACAACTCAGTATAGCGTAAAAAGGCAAGTCAGGCATATCAGGGGAATTTTCCGTCTAAACCACAAACACTTTCCCTTCTCCAAGGAAGGCAGAAGCCACGACACTTTTCTAGATTCTGCGATATGTGAAGAGATGCTCCCAAGTGCTGGTACAGCCCACAGTCCTTTGTCATTATCAACAATCACATCATGTAGAACACAGTAGTAACTGCCGATTTCCCGAGATACATTAAGACTGAGTCTCTAGCGCATATATAGACATTCATAGGACTCTCAGGTATATTTCGCATCCTTGCTCCTCTGTATTTATATAAATGTATTATTAAGGACTTCACTTTCCTAGTCCCACTGCCTTAATAATAGCTATGCTTTACCTAATAGCTTCACGCGTATTGAATGAATATCTACAGACCTCTCCAGTGTCCAAGTTGAACTCTGAGCAGCCTTCCTGATGCGAGTAATATAGAAACTTGCCCAGTAGGACCGGATTTCCAAGCGACTTCTCACTTTCCTCTTCCCTCCTCTGCTCCCGACTCCACTGCTGTCCCTGGCCTTTCCACACACTCCGCTGGGAGAGGATCACTATCTGGTCTGCATAGTAAACCGCCAAAAAGCCGTAATTGCCGTCTTCTGGACTGAGAAGCAGCGAGCTCAGAGCTGCATGAATTTGCGTACTCGGGTGGAATGTATGCACACTTGGATCAGACCCAGCACAGATATACAATAAGTCTCGGTGCCAACACAGGCCAAAGCCACTTCTTCCCACTAACATATCAGGCAGGGCCTCTCCTTCACAGGAAAGAAGGGAGAACTTGCAAACTGCCTTCGTTTGCGTACCAAATAAGCTCCGCCCTCCTAATATATATACGCAGTTTCGAGTTGGGTCATAGGTCACTGCAGATATATACCTGTCTCGCTCAAAGTCTCCATATCTAGTGGTCATTCCATGGTCGTGAATAGTGTAATACGGCGGGTCTTCTATCGCAGAGGTGATATTTGAAATTACCATAAAGGCCTTTTTCGTCCCTATGAAGACCGCAGCTACTACGTTTGTAAGCTTCCGTTTCGTGACTTGAAAAGGCGTCCAGGTCTTCTCATAGACTGCAAAGGACCAAATCGACCCTCTTTGGACATGCACTAGGACGTCTGGGAGGAAGGCGAAGTAGCTGCAGACTTCCCTAATGACGTTGGCACTTACTCGGTGGAAAACGGTAGGGCAGGAGTGGGTCCAGAGCAGGTGAATACGGAAGGAAATGTGCGGCTGCCGGAATTGCTCCTCTGCCATTACAGTTTAGATGAGTGAGTTTCTATGCTATCTGACTTAGGCACTAATCTAGAGGAAATGAGGTTTCTGCAAAAGTACGCAGATCAAGACTGACACACGAGTCTCCTGAGATAAAATGACAGTAATTCCCCACTAAAGACACGAAGCTTGGGCTGTCCCACCAACAGCTCTCTTCCTCATTCAATTTCCTAGCGACTTTCTTCCATTTCCTTCCTTCTTCCTTCCAAATAACACTGTTCTCTAGCAAGTAGAGACAGCCTTCGTGCGAAAAGGTAGTACAGCAAGCGACTTCTTCCGAAATGTTGGCAATTTGAGTGAAAACCAGTGTCTGAGGGTCGAATTTCTCAACATTTAAGATACATCCGCCACATATATAGACATAGTCCTGACACCAACACATCCCAAAGCAGGACCTGGGCTCTAACATATCTGGCAGCGGCTCCAAGGCAAAGGCAGCAGGAAGGAACTTTTCACACACTTTGGAGTCCTGAGAATTGGACTTATGGAAGCTCTCGTGCCCTCCAAAGATATATACACATTCTCGTATTGGGTCATATAGCAAGGAACAATGAAACCTGTCCTCTCTGCAGCCATATACATTCCGTAGCGTCCGCTGGAACACCATGTAGTACGGGTAGTCCTCATAGGCGGATGTAGTGTCTCTCAGCATCATGAAGACTTCTTCCCTGCCGAGGAACACTGCGGCGTCCATATTCCCGCGGCCCAATGTACAGTCCAGTGGAAAGAAAGGGGATTTGCTTCTACTGATTGGATTCACTCGGAACAGCTCGCCGTAGCGGAAGTAAAGCAGATCGCAGGGCTCACCTAGGTACAGGCAAAGCTCTCGGGCGAGGTTGTGACTTAGCTTGCGGTAGAGGCAGGAGGAAAAGTGGGTCCAGAGGAAGCGAATGCGGGTGAGAGCTGCAGGTATAGGAGTGGGCTTGAAGGGCTTTGTCGAAGGTTGACTCAGTTCAAAGGACCAGTCCTTTGTGGGCTCTAGTGGGTCGCTATCTGAAATGGACATTTTGACTATCTGCCTGTTTCACTGCTAGCAGTCATTACTACTGTAGTCAAGTGGGAGCATTGGAAGAGGTCTGTATTTCGACCTAGAGTCATGCAGGTTACTTACTAAGTCCTCATAGTGTCACCAAATCTCAGACTTCATGGATTGAACAGCGACTGTGGAAATTTCCTGCTGATTGCTTGAGTTGCACTGGCTTCTCTTCGATTTGCCGAATTTCCCCTAAAAAGCTTCAACAGTGCCTACACTTTTACTAGCTGCGTATATTTCCAGATATTATAGTGCCTTTCCAGGTGCTGTCCTAGACCTGTCTTATGGATATCGATGAGTCAGCACCCATGAGTGACGTCATAATGGAGCGACTGCAAGTGCTGGCCAGCCACCTCTGTGGCAACCTGTTCGGACACCTGGAGCTCGCTCCCCCTGACCCCATCCTAGGCACCACTCTGGCCTACAACAAGGACCAAGACTCCAAGAAGATGAATTTAGGCGTGGGAGCCTACCGCTGTGACAAGGGCAAACCCTACGTCTTCCCCTCTGTCCTTGAAGCTGAGCGCCGTATCTCCGCAGATCCCACCATCAACAAGGAATACCTGCCTATTGATGGCCTGGAGAAGTTCAATCGCTTGTCTCGGGAATTGCTGTTCGGAGCCCAGTCGCAGGCAGTGCAGCAGAAGCGAATTGTGACTTCGCAGGCGATTTCCGGCACAGGGTCTCTGAGGGTCGGAGCAGAGTTCATAGCCACGTACCTGCGAGTGCCGGCTGTGTACGTGTCCAAGCCGACCTGGGGACCCCATGTCACTATCTTCCAGAAGACCGGCCTGCAGGTACGGGAGTATCCGTATTGGTGTGGGAAGACGAAAGGACTGGATTTCACGGGGATGACGGCGGCTTTGGCTGGAGCACCTGCTGGGTCTGTAGTCCTACTGCATGCCTGCGCTCATAACCCTACGGGTGTAGACCCTACCCAGCAGCAATGGCAAGCGCTCGCCCAGTTGATGCAGGAGCGGCAGCTGATTCCCTACTTCGACAGTGCGTACCAAGGCTTCGCCACAGGGAACATCGATGGTGATGCGTACGGTATTCGGCTGTTCGTAGAGCGCGGCTTCCAGTGCTTAGTGAGTCAGAGCTACGCCAAGAACTTCGGCCTATATGGGGAGCGTATCGGCGCTCTTCACATAGTGTGTGCTGATGAAGCCACAGCTGTGAAGGTCCTCAGTCAACTCAAAATGGTGATTCGTCCGAGCTACTCCAGTCCTCCAATGCACGGAGCTCTGCTCGTCACCCGGATCCTAGAAGACCCAGCCTTGCGCAGACAGTGGGAAGCCGAACTCAGCCAGGTCTCCCAGCGCATCATCTCCATGCGAGCGAGACTTGTGGAGGAACTACGGAAATTGAACGTACCTGGAGACTGGTCGCACATTACTAAGCAGATCGGCATGTTCTCCTATACAGGCCTGACCACCAGCCAGTGTCAGAAGCTGATATCGAAGTGGCACTGCTACCTACTCACCAACGGACGCATATCCATGGCAGGCATCAACTCCAGTAACGTTGCCTACTTGGCCCAAGCCATCAACGACGTAGTCACTAACTAAGCTACCCCCTAGGCTAAGGCTAGTCCTGTAGAACTAGACTTGCCCAACTGAGAGTGCCGCGCACTTTATACAATTTATGGTTGACATCAAAAGTCCACCCTCAGAAGCCAGTTTAAATCTCTCGGCTCCCGCTCTTCCATGCAAGGTTGAGGCGATTCCGCAATGCACTCCTGTCAAGTGGGAAGACGGCCCGGCCTCCTGTGGCGGCTGTGTGGACTTCGAATTCTCGTTGGGAGGCTTACAAGGCCTAACGCAAGTGTCGACCCAACCAAATACGCCCGAAGTGCTGCACCTGGGGATCAAGCGGGTACACCGCTGTGAAGTCTGTCTGAAGGTGTATTCTCGCTCGGGGACACTCAAGGTGCACATGAGGAAGCATACAGGCGAGCGGCCCTTTGAGTGCAAAGAATGTGGAAAGTGCTTTGCGGAGAAGGGCAACCTGCACACGCATATGCGAATCCACAGTGGAGACAGGCCCTATGAGTGCTCAGAATGCAAGCTACGCTTTACTACGCAGGGACACCTCACAGACCACAGCAGGAAGCATACAGGCGCCCGGCCTTTCACGTGTTCGGCCTGTGGAGTCTCTTTTATGCGGTCCAGCACGCTGAAAATCCACATGCGCAGGCACACTGGTGATCGCCCCTACCGATGTGTGCATTGTGACAAGGCTTTCACTGAGTCAGGCAACCTGAGGACCCACATCCGCACCCATGTAAGGCCTACTTAGACGGGCGAACGGCCATTCGTGTGTCACTTCCCGAACTGCCTAAAGGCGTTCAAGACTCGCGGCCACCTGCAGGAACACGTCAACAAGACGCGCATCCACAGGCAGGACCCGCCCACTAACCCTCTGTCTTAGACACTAGGATGTGGCTCTAACTTACACTAGCAGTCTCTGCTGCCGCCAGGGCTTTCCATTCCCCCTTTTTTCGCGGCAAACTCTATTGAATTTCTATGGAGCCCCAGTCTCCCGAGCCCTCTCTTCTGAAGCATCTAGCTGCCCAACTGAACCTGGACTGCGACACCGAGACGCAGGCCCATTCTCTTTACTCGGAATTTCAATCGGGCGTCTCTACTGCCAAAGCCAAGACTCATGTCCGTTGTGCAATTCTCCTGGCCTCCAAAACCACCACTGTGTCGTCCCTCGACGGCAGCACTGTCCCAGCGTGCTACGTCTCCATATCTCAGCTCCTTCGGTCCCCCACAGCCCCTCCCATCCAAGATTTCGTGTCCGAATTGCTGACTTTCTCAGAGACAGTCTCTGTGACCGAAGACGTGAAGACCGAAATCAGAGACTTGACGCATCGATACGCCTTCGCTCTCAAGTTCTACCAGAAATTCGAAGAGTTGTGGACCGCCCTGGAAGTGACGGACAGGGCGAACCGAGAAGATGTGGTGCAGAAGATCAGGGAAATGGCCTGGCTGTTGTACCTAATCGCACGGCAGAAGCACTTGCAGCAGTCGTCGGACGTGGTCGAAAGCACGAATTTGCTGATAGCGGTGCTAGCCCAGGTCGCCAGTCTGTTCCCGTCCTCGGTAACAATAGCCGTGAGTCAGGAACAGACGCTGGAATTCCTATGCGCCCAGGTGAAGTGTCGCAATGCCGTAGTCTTCCCTGCTGTTGCTCAGGTGGAAGCACTGTTCACTCAACTCCATGCCCAGGAAGTGGTTCGAACTAATAGTTCCGACAAACTGGACGGACTCTTCACCAGCGCCCACATCCCTTACAACCTCCAGAAGCTTAACCAGGCCTACAGTGAGTTGCTGTCTCCGGGGCATATCGACGAACGTGACTTCATTTCGACCTGCCACAAGGTCGGAACTCCCATCAAACAGCCTCGAGTTCTAACTCCCTTCGCAAAGCATGGTCCTGCCCGCTCTCTGCCGTCCCACAGAGTTATCAAGTGGGATGAGGCTGAGGCCCAACTGAGTCTCGACTCCAACCTGAAGGACTTCTCTGTCAGGTCACTGACTCAGCAGACGCTAATGAGTGCAGTCGCTACTCCGGTCACACTTGCTATGGAAATGAACAATTGGCTGCACGACTTGGTCAAAATGGTGGGTATGGATGGAGTCGTGCCTCGGACGCTGGGGGAGACACTGCGCACTAAGGGAAGAGAAGGAGTGGTGAGAGAGGTGTGGAACTCACTGGGAAGCAGTTTGGCGCAGAAATGCAAAGAAGTGGGAGTGGGGGCGGTTTCAGCGAAGGAAGTGTCGTTCATTGAGCAGCATTTTTCCAGCTTGACGTCGTCTTTCCAGCTGCTGAGTCAGGAATACCTGTTTTCCAACTCCAAGGTGGACCTGATAATGAAGCTGTGTGGAGTCATGTTGGAAAAGATGCTTACCAGTCGCTCAGAACTGGACCTGAGCGAGGCTTTCCTGCGCGGACTAGTGGCTTGCAGCACCGAAACCGCTTTTTTCCTGCACAACATCACAGCCCTGGACTTCGAGCAAGTCCTAGAGCTTTGCCAATGCACAGCCATCGACTTCTGGAGTGTTCTCAGCCTCTTCATGGAGGTGGACCCGAGAATGCCCATTCCCCTGCGACAGCACTTGCGCCGGATAGAGGTGAAAGTGCTCAGCTCCACTGCCTGGACCCCACCCACTGTCTACGCACACTTGCAGTCCCCGGCTAATGACGGCTTCCTGCAGAGAGTCCTGGGCCAGGCTGCACACCGCCTTTTGTCCCTGTCAGAGTGTCTCAACCTCCCTGAAGACCTGCGAGAACTGACATGGAGCACAGTGAAGTACGTACTCAGTGAGTGCACTGACATGCTGCGCAACCGCCACTTGGACCAACTAGTACTGTGCTGTGTCTTCGCCACCTGCAGAGCCCACGGACAGCAAGTCACTTTCAACCACATCAATGAAATGTATGGCAAACTCAACCCTGAGGAAGTGACGCAGCTGACCAAGGCAGTGCTGTTAGAAACAGGCGCGTACGACAATATAATTGCCTTCTATAACAAGGTCTTTATTGCCAAGATCAAGGACTTCATTGCTGGACGCATTTCGCAATCTGCGCAAAGAGTTGACAAACTCTGTCCAAAGAGTCCTTTGAGGGCAAATTTGCCCGCTCCGGCTCAGAGCTATATCAATCTGGGTCTGCCCAAAGTCTCCATTGCCCGCTCTCCTCTCTCCATTTCCCCCTTCATGACTCCCCGCACGAAGCTGCTTTACGCCCCTCGCGAGTCCCCTCTAAAGACCGCAGACACTGCCAAGGCGTCCCACTCCCAGCGAGTTCTGCGGTTCGACGAGAAGGACGAAAGTGCGAGAGTGCCCACTCATTTATCGCATATCCTCAGTCCGGCGATATCGCTACCTTTCGCTCTGCCGCTGCTGAAGCCTGAAGACAAGAAGGCTTAATGTATGCTCCGTAGAGATGGAAAAGGATGGGGGGTTTGAAGAGGCAGGGCGCCATTACTATGGCAGGGGTGGAGGCTGGGGTCTGTGGGGAGAGGGAATGGAATTTGGGTGGGGGACGAGAGTCTCTTCCCTAAAATCAATTCCTAGTCAGAGAAAGACGCCATTGTCAGCCTTGCGGCCTCCAATAATGCCTGAGCCTTTCCTTCCTAAGCCTACGACAAACCCTGCCACCGAGGCTTCGAAGCCAAGGCTTGTAGGAATCGTTTAATTGCACAAGTGCCTAAGCTATCTAGGTTCAGCTGCATCCGTTGAGTCATACAGGCCATACAATATGACGGAAATTGAACACAGAGGGGTCGACTCTGCAACTGGGTCGCTGATCAGCACTGATAGCGCTGGCCAGGGCCTAGCCCCGGTGGCCCGCTCACGCCCTTGTTTCTTTCAATCCAAGGCCCGCGGCGAGGAAGACCCAAAAGTCAAAAGCCTCCGACTCTTACTGAACAAACTGACCCCTGGAACCACTGACTCGCAGCTAGGCGCTCTCCTGGCCTTCGAGTTTAATCAAGACTTAATTAGCCTCTTCAGTTCCCTGATGATGGCTCGAGTCTCGACCCAGCGCACTCTCAGCTCCATCCTGGCCAAGGCCTGTGTCCAACTCCGTGTATCCCTCGCTCTCAAGAACCCTGGGCTCTCCGACTTCTTCACAGCTACAATTACAGCCCGCCTCGAAACAGACGCAGACACAGCCGCCCTTCACAACCCTGAAAAACTCGCAGGTCTCTTGTCCCTGGCAGGCGCCCTGGCCATAGGAGACTTTTGTCCCGGCACACTGATGCTCAAAACCATGACAAAGGCCATTGAAAGCTCTACAGACGAGAGTGTTGATGCTGTGTGCAGCGTATTTAAAGCCTCAATATCGGAGATTTTGGGAGTTCATGATGTCAAGACGGACGCGGAAGCATTGATTGCGAGTTTGACGGAGATATGGCATGCGAACACCCTGCTGAAACGGACCCAGTTTCAGATACAGGACGTTGTGGACTCCAAGACGAAGCTGTTGGTGCCGAAGATCAAAGTAGTGGAAGTGCCCGTCTTCAAAAGGAAGTCCTCAAATCGCGTTCCGAAGCGAGTGAGTTTCCCTACCAACGTGACTGAGCCTCTGATCACCCCCACAGTGCAGCAACAAAAGTCCATCTGCCGCACCCATCTCAGCAACGACGCAAAGACCAAAATCCGAGGAGTCGTGAGGGAATTGCTAGAGGACCACGACATCGAGGAAGCGAGCCGTGCCCTCACCGACCTCACGAAAACGCTGGACTTACCTGCCATCAGTGAACTTGTCCTGCAGGTATTTAAATATATGTTGGTGGTCATGTCCATGCATCAGTTCCAAGACGTGTGTCTAGTGATCCAACAACTGATAGTGGCCGAGCATGTCTCGAAGACAGACGTTGAGGACGGGTAAAGACTAGACAGCCTTCACCGTATAGCAGAGTGTATGGCGGATGTGTTGCTTGACAACCCGCGGGCGAAGGAATGCATGCACGAGACTTTGCTGCGCTTGCAGGAGTTGCAGGTCATTGCAGACACTCAGGCTTTTGAGCGCTATCCGCGGCCGCGCTCTGATACAATAGATAGCGCTACATAATAAATGGCCATCCATCCACCTCTGTTAGTACAGACTGCGTCCACCAGCTCCCACCCTCACTGGCAGGAAATCCGGACTCAAGGAGTCCACCCTCATAGACGCAGTTCTCATAGTGCAGTGGCTTGGAACCGCCACCTCCTCATATACGGCGGACAGGACCTAAGGGAAGGACTGGTCCCAGGACTGTGGATGTGCACGATTAATGAGGAGGTCTCTGGAGAGGAAGTGTGGGAGGAGTGGGGAATCAAGTCCGATGGACCTCCGCAGCTCACACGTCACTCCGCAGTGCTATACCAAGACCGGATGTACCTATTTGGAGGGACTGACAATAGTCTGGAGAGCCAAAGAGTATATGTACTGGACCTCGCCTCGAGACAGTGGACTTGTAAAGGCCCGGAAGGGCCCCAGTTACCACCTGGTGTAGACTCGCACTCAGCTGTGGTCCACAGTGGCAAAATGATTGTCTATGGCGGGTTCATCGGAGGGTCGCGGTCCAGTCGAGCATTCTGCTTGGACCTTCAAACGCTCCATTGGAGGGAAATAGACGCCATAGGCGAGCTACCCACGCCCAGGGCAAGTCATACTGCCGTCGTCAATGCAGACTGTATGTATGTGTTCGGAGGCAGTGGGGAGGATGGAAGCAAGCTCGATGATCTGTGGAAAATGGACCTATTGGCGTGGAAGTGGGAGCGACTCTATCTTCGAGGAGAGTGTCCGGAGGGGAGGTCAGGGCATAGTGCCTGTTGCTTTGGAAACTATATGGTGGTCTTTGGGGGAGTGAGGGAACTTACAAAGGAAACCAATGAAATGTGGGCGCTGTGCTTTGACTCACTGGAGTGGACTTTGCTGCAAGAGGAACGCAAAATTGAAGACCCTGTGAGCGCCGCTCAGTTGGAAGAGTACAAAAGAGGGAAACCCAGCAAAACCCACTCCCCCCAAACCGCTCCAGTCAAAAAACACTCTGAGTCCCCGACCTCGCCCAGCCCTCGCCCACAGCCCCATTTCCACCTCTACGAAGGACCGCCCAGTCCCCTGGTGGGCCGCATCATTGGCAGGGCGCCCTACCCTCGAGATGGTCACTCTGCAGTCATTGTCAATGACAAAATGCTGGTCTTCGGAGGCGACCGGTACCAAATGCCATTCAACGACCTCTACGCCTACTCCCTAAGCGAAAGTTCTCTGCGACGCACCAGCAAAGCGAAATAGCTAAAATGGACTGGAGGCCCTTCGCAGCTTGCTATGCACCCAACACTTTCGAGAGTTTCTGCAAGCGAGTTGACTTGGCTTCGCTAGATGTCTTCAAGCCGAAGGCCAAGACGCATATATCCCTGTATCGACCCACTGCACAGGACGTAGAGGCGGAGTTTCAGAAATTCGAGGACTTGCGGAAGAAAGTGACTGAGCAGCGGAAACTGATAAAGGAAAAGGATGACTGTGTTGCCCGCTACAGAGCAGTGCAGAAGGAACAGCTCCTGAGGAAACTGCAGGAGGCCAAAAGGACAAGGAAGCAGTTTACTCAGCATGTGCGGTCCTTTGCAGGCAACAGGACGAGGACTCTATCGCCTCTGTCGTCTCTACCGAGAGCCAAGACCATGACTGACCCCAGGCGAGGGGAAGACTCTTCCTTTTTCGCACTAACGGTCGTAGACCCGGTCACTGAGACTTCTCAGCGTGAGGAGCGCAAGTCTCTGCGAAGGTCCCTGCTCCCTACCATTCGCGGCCTAAGAGACTACTCCCAACCCAGTACTCAGCGCAGTAAAGTAAGTTAAGCCAATGCAGCACTAGTACTTCTCTATCTCATTACACTGTATTTGCCTGATAAATCGCTTTAAACTTGCAGAACATTCATATATTTGGTAGGGTGAAAAGGCAGAGGAGTCGCTCATATGATATCCGCAGTAATAGTCCTTAAAATCTGAATAAATAGAGGTTTCTTTTGGATGTCTGAGTCTGTTTCTATCAGTTTTTACAGTTACGGCGTATTTAGAACCTTCAATATTCAAGGCGGAATTGCTATTTCGAGGCCAGTCGCAGTGCAAATACCAGGAAATAATCAATGAGTCGGGAGGACCGATTCAATGATAGCGAAATATTAGTCTCGCTCACTGCATACTGATACAGACACTCAAAATGGACCTCCTAGGCAGGATAGCGGTGTATGGAACTGCCTGAACTTGATGAATCCGAGCAATAAGGACCAATTTCCTCCGAAGACAGGAATGTGCAGGGAAGTATACTGCAATTTCATACGAACTCAGGCAAATTAGCCTTTTCACCCATTTCTCGCTTCCTTCGAACAGTCGATTTATACA
>Ga0247837_1008446_pt1 | contig 12944 bp, 22 predicted proteins | sample LaCtaG_2_FD_187115 | JGI IMG/M metagenome (GOLD analysis project Ga0247837, IMG submission 187115) | Freshwater microbial communities from meromictic Lake La Cruz, Castile-La Mancha, Spain - LaCruzMarch2015_14.5m | ecosystem: Environmental > Aquatic > Freshwater > Lake | place: Spain: Castile-La...
CTTTTTCATCACTTTGCTCCTTCTTAGTTAGCAGGTTAGAGATTTCCTGAATTATTGTTTGATAGGCATTTGCCTGTCCTTGCATATACTTGTATTTTTCCATACTGTCAACGCTTCCAGATATCATAGAGTCTCCAATATTTTGATAAGCCTCTTTAATAAATTTTTGCAGTTTGTTTACAAATGTTATTCCGTCCATAGTCTTTCTCCTTGTTGTTTATGTTAGCATTTCCATCTTCTACGAGCTTGGCGAAGTCTTGAATTTGGATCTTTTGCTGCTTTTGGGAACATTTTCATTTGACCGGCAGATCTTGCACAGTATGATTTTCTCCTTTTAGCAGACCTAGATCCTGGTTTAACTTTACCAGTAACCGCAGTTGATAATTTTGAGCCGGGATTCATTCTTCTATAAGCCATAACACCAGCTCGTGTCATACCTGCTCCAGACTTTGTAGGTCTAAAGTTCTTTTTATTTTTGGCAGGCATATTATCTGCTCTACTACCTGTAGCCATCATTGCTCTACCTTTTCCTTTTATTGAAATATCACCCATTATTTTTTTCTCTTTTTTTTACCAACAGCTACACAATTTGGAACTGATCTACTTCCTTTTTTCTTAAATCCTTTTTGTTCATACCCTCTCCAACAAGTACCTCTTGGCATTATACTAATCCTCCTGATCGCATATCTTTTCTATTTGCAAATGTTTTTACATTAGATGGTTTAGGACCTGTGTTGGATGCTTGTTGTTTTCTTTTAACAGCCGATGCTCTTTGACCTTTACTCATAGCTCTAGCTTTTGCAATGGGAACACATTTTGGATAATTCTTTCTTTTTTCTCCACCACTTCTTCCACATTTAGGATAAGATCCATCAGACTTTCTATTTGCTATATCAACCCAGTTTTCTTGGACCCACTTACGTAAACCCATATTAATATTTTTTAGTTTTTTTTCTTCTATTTTCCATTACGCCGCCACAACCTTTTGCAACGCCGCCTTGTTTATAATTAGAAACCATTTTTCTTTCTTGTGAAATACTACCACCACCCATTTTTTTTTTACGTCCGCCTGGAACTATTTTTCCAGAACAAACTGCAGATGCATACATATTCGCATACGCGCTCGGGTACACTTTAAATTTTGCTTTTGCTGCTGCTTTTCCTCTTGGACAAAGTTTAGCCATTAAAAACCTCTCATTGCAATTTTTGGTATTCCTCTTATTAACCCACCTTTTGCTTTTCCTGGTGGTTTAGGACCTGCTAGCGGTTCTATAGGTATAATAATTTCATCTTCATCTTTTCCTCCAACACCAAGTTTTTTAGCAAGATCAATAAAATCTTTTCTCTTTCCACCTTTTGCTGCAAGATCTTTAAATTGTTGTCTTTTAGAGCTACCCATTATTTTTTCATTCCTTTAGATTTTTTTTTACCATTGATAATACCTCTACCTTTTAAAATATCTTTAAAAGTAACTTTGCCATCGCCTGTTAAATCCGGAAAACCTTTTTTACCTTTGGCTTTTCCACCCTTCATCATTTTTTCTCTTGGTCTTATTCCGTAATCATTTCTCATTTTATATCCTATCCGTTTTCTTGTTGTTTATTTACAGGTCTGTTTGCCATTGTTCTAGCCACAGATTCCGCACTGCGTCCCACGACGTAACCTCCCAAACCAACGTTCAATAATGTCCAAACGTCGCCAGGTAATTCAAAGGAAATTACTGCTCCTGTGAATACTTTTATAACAGGTCCTAGAATATAATTCCAGACCAAGATAAATATTAGTACATACATTAACAGGGGCCTCCAGCTCGATGCGAACCAGCCCGCTTTAGCCTCTGCCTCAACTATTTTTGCTGCAGCTTGTAATTCTGCTGTATTAGATTGTAGTAATTGTGTTTGTAATTGTGCTTTTAATTTTTCTTGAAGATCTTTATCAGGAACTGATTTTTCAATTGTGCTAAATAGAATTTTAGCTAAAGGTGCGACAGCTCCTAACATTTGAATCATGGTTTAGTACCACTTTGCTGATCTTTTTTTCTCTGAAAGAATACTTCCTTGACCTTGAACTTCTTCAACTTGAGTTTCTTGTGGATTTGACATTTCAATTTCTACTCCACCAAGTAAATTTCCTTGTTTGTCAGTAAATTTTGAAAAGTCTACATCTTTTTCTTTTGAAGATGAAGTAAAAGTTCTTGTTGAATTAGCTAATCCACCTATCGCCATTTTTTTTCTAGGCATTTTAGCTTCAGATAAGGCAATAGCAATAGCCTGTTTAGGACTTTTTACTTTTTTTGAAGATTGACCAATATTAAGTTCTCCTTTTTTGAACTCTCTCATTACTTTACCAATTTTCTTTTGTGGTTTTGTCATTTTCATAATCATATTTATACTCCTTTTTTATTTTTTAACAATAACTATTGTATTTTCTTATTCATATTAGAAAACTGTTGTTTTGCAATAGAAGTTGCAGCCCTTAATTCAGCTAAATCTTCATTTTGTTGTAGTTTTTCTTGTGTATTCATCTGATTCATCATAGCTCTCATCTTATCTAGATTAATTCTATCCTGACCTTCTTGTTTTTTTCTAAAATTCTCTTGAGCTTGTAGGTCAAGTTCTCTAGATTTTAATGCAGCAATAGGATCATTGTCAAATTGAGAGGTTATTTTTTTCTCTTCCTTCATAAATTCATCCATCATCTCAGCAATTAAGATTGCTTTTCTAGATTCTAATTTCATTTGAAACTCTTGAACCTGTGTTTGAACTGCTGGGTCTTGTGTAGCTTGAGGATTTTGAGAAAGCATTTGTATTTGTTGTAGCTCTTGTGAAAATTCTAACTCTACTTGTTCTAAAGCCATTAAAGAAATGTGTTCAAAAATATTTTTCTCTAACGATCCCATGATCACTGGATTATTTTTTGCAATGTTAGTTGACATAAAATTTAAATGCGAAGTGATGTGTGCTCTATGATCTTGTCCTCTAAATGCTTGAAAGGGTTGTCCTCCTAATGCATCAATGTGTTCTAATGCAGGATCTTTCGGCATTGGTCTTGTCGGTTGAATTAAAATTTTATCAATATCTTTTACACCTAATGCTTCATACATTTTTCTATAAATTTCATATAGGTTATGTATTTGAGGATTAGATTGAGCAAGTTGTAATTCAGTTTGTGCTAAACTAATTCTTTGTGTTTGTGAAAATATATTTGGATCAGCAACAGGAACGATATCTATTCTGTCATCAAAGTCTGTTTGTTTAATATTTTTTTGTCCACCTACAACATCATAAGGATATTCTTGTGGTAAATATAATTTAAATACTCTTGATAATAATTTGAACTCTAATTTTAAAGAAGCATATAATCTTTTATGTATAGCAGACATTGTTCTGCTACCTCTTTCCAGCAAAGCCACGGTCGTGCCCACTGCTGCTTGCTGATTCCCATCCCCTACTTGTATGTCAGCTATCGAAGCAAAGCGCTGACCTGCTTGAACCACGACCCCCATTAATGCTAATAAAGTTTGTGAAGGTTCCTTATAAGGCAAAGTCATAAATGCATCTCTGATGTTTCCACCTGGTGCATCTACATCTCTAAACTCTCCTGGCTGAATAGATTGTGCATCATCTCTAATTCTTATACCTCTCATTTTAAATCCTGCTGGTAAATTAGATAATGTTCCTGCATCTAACAGTTGACGTAGGGCTTGAGTAGCAGTTCTTGATAAACCGCCAATCATATGAATTAAACCAAAACCATAAAATCCAAGTCCTGGTAAAAATTTAAATTGAATAAAATATTGAATTTTATTTTTTTTAGGATCACCTATTTCATAGTTTCTACGAATAGATAAAATTTCACGAGAGCCTTCTTCTATCGTCACGATGTAAGGAAGTTTTATTCCAGTCATTTCCCCGTTGGGATCACGATCTTCAAAGCCCTCGAGATCCAAGTTTACATGACATTCTATTAATGTAAAGATGTCTTCATAACCTGATTTAGTTACTCCTTGAATTTGTCTCTCTTTTGATTTTATATCAGAAGTATCTACAGCAGAATCATCGCTAGGTAATAAATCTAAATCTTTATAAAAGCCTGCAACTTGTTGTTTTCTTAATTCATTGCCAGACATTTTTATAACATGCATAATTGCTTCAGCATCATCTAATGAAGTTGCTGAATAAGGAACTACTAAATCTTCTGCTGGTACAAATTTAGAAACAGCTCTTCCAAGTAAATCATCATAATAAACTTTTTTAAATGTAGAACCTGATAATGGTAAATAAAATAACATCTGATCAAATTCTGGTTCATATTCTTTCATAACATCCATAATTTGATAATTCATAAAATCTCTAACACGCACCGCTTGATCTTCTTTTTCTCTAGAAGTATTTCCAATTATTTGAGTTCTAACCGGTCCATCCGATGGTAATAATTCTTTATAAGCTAAAGCTTGAAACTGAGTTACTGCTTCTGCAAGAACAGGATGCGTGGCACTTGATGCACCTTGAAATGGTTCTGTTCTTTGCTCATATTTAAATCCTAATAAATCTAAACCTTGTGTGTATGCTTGTTCCCAATCTGCTCTTGAATTTTTATAGTCTTGAAAATTTTGATAAAGTTCTGAACCTAAGGGTCCTAAAATATCTTCTGGTAATAGCTCTGCTAAATTGTCAAAATGATTTTGACTTTCACCTTGACTAAAGGCTCCTGGTTCAAAATTAATTTCAACGCCACCATCTTCCGTTGGAGTAACTTCCACATCATCTGAACTTGGAATAGATTCTTGAAGCTCTACAATTTCTTCTGCTGAAGCCTGTGGATTTTCTATTTCAATTTTATTTGTAACTTCGTTTGGAAGTGATTTGTCTATATTTGCCATTTAATTTCTCCGATTTTACTATCTTAACCTTATTATATGTAACATTCAAGCCTTGTGGGTTGGGGCCTGATTTAGGTGGTATAGTTGTTGTTAATTTTTTCATCTTATTCCAAAATAAGATGGATCTATTTTATATCTTGCAATTAATGCATTTACTAAATTATCAGCTGTATCTGGATTAACTAATGGAGCATATGTTGGAACAAGATTTGTTATTCCTCCACTACTTTCAGTAGCTTCTGGAGGTGGTCCAAATTGAACTGATGTTTCTAATTGTGAATAATCATCTGGTGCTGTCACCCCTCTTGGATTTGCAACCGCCTCAGCTAAACCAACAAGTCCTTTTATAGCGTTAACAGTGGGAGAATATGTCATGTATGTATCAATTGCTTTTTTTGCTAAACCACTTAATGTACTCATAATTCCTGTGTCTTCTTCTGCTGCTGCAGCCGCTGCAGCTGTTGCTGCATCTTCTTGATCTGCTTGTGCTTGAGCAGATACATCATCAGCCGTTACACTTTGTGCTGCCGCTGCTTCATCTCCTGGTCCTATACCAAATCCAAATCCCTCTGATCCTCCTGGTCCTGGTCCTCCTGGTCCACCTGCTGGTCCTCCTGGTGCAGCGGTTCCTCCTTGATCATTCGCATCTCCTAAGGAACTTCCTTCTGGTGATCCCGGTCCTGGTCCTCCGTGTCCTGTTCCATCATCTGATCCTCCTGGACCACTATCTCCTTGGCCACCATCTCCATCTCCACCTCCAGCACCACCACCCGATCCTTGTAATGATGGAAGTCCAAATGGACCTTTGTTAGGTTTACCTTTTAATGAGCCATATAAATTTAAATCTATTAAAATTTTCTCTTCATCTTTTGTAATGTATGAAAGATGTGCAATTGGATGTTTAGGGGATGATCTCCAATGACGAGGAGCGTTAACTGTTTTTTGTTTTCCTAAATAATTTAAAACACCACCTTGTTTAACCGGTTTTGTCTTACTTGGTTTTTCAATATTAATATCGTATCTAATTTTCTTCTCAATCATGTTAATAATAAACCTTGTTTACTCTTGGGAGTGGATCATCTTTATAGTCTTCTGGGTGAGAAATCAACCCACCTTGTCTAAATCTCATTAAAGCTTGGGTCATAGAATCTACTAAATCGTCATTATCTCCATGTGGAAAGGCAGCACATTCTTCAATAACTTCTTGTGCAAACTCTCTACTTTTAGGTGCCCATATTTGACCGGCTTCAAATAAAGGTGCAACTGAATTAACTCTACTATGTTTATCATTACCTTTTGATGGAGTGTAATTAACAACGGGTATACCCATCTTTCTAAGTTCATAAGTTAATGGAAGCCCCGATGCTTTAGCCTCAATCAATACGGTTTCAGGTTTCCAGTATGTATATTGTTCGTGAGCCAGGCGCCTTAGTTCAGGGAACTCGACCCTTTTTTTAACGGCATCTAATAATATTAAATTGGGTCCTGAATCTTGGTCCGGATGAAACACGCCCCAAGTAGTGATCGCAGAATAATCCGCAGTTTCTTTTTTTAAAAATGCAGTATCATAAGATTGAATAACATGTTCAATGGGTGGTATGTAATCTTCCTGCCAATCTTTCCACCACTCACGTTTAATAATTGCTCCCTCTTCTGCAGTTGGGTTTTGCATGTATTGTGCATTCCATTTAGCAACACCAGCTGAAGCCTTGACCGCAAGTAAATCTTCTAACTTCCAATATTCTGGCCACACTGCTTTACCTGATGGCAGCACTGCTGGAAACTCAACGACTTCCCATTTATCAGCTTTCTCTTCTGCTGCTTGAGCCTTGATTAATTGTGCAGTTAAATCTTTTGTATTCCATCTCGTCATGACTAAAACAATTCGTCCACCCGGTTGCAATCGTTGACGGGGTCCTGCTTGATACCACTCGTATGCTTTATCAAATGCCGTTTGCGAATTAGCATCTTGTTCTGAATGTGGATCATCAATGATGAGTAGATCAGCACCTCTACCGGTTACCGCACCTTGGACACCGACAGCAAAGTATTCACCCCCTTTATTAGTTTCCCAACGGCCCGCAGCTTTTGAATCTTCTTGTAATCTTGTATTAAATATTTCTCTGTATTCAGCAGAGTCAATTAAGTTTTTTGTTTTACGGCCAAAGCGTACTGCAAGTTCTGCAGTGTGTGTTGCTTGTATAATCTTTAATCTTGGATCATTGCCAATCATCCATGCAGGTAAAAAGTATGATGCAAATTCTGATTTAGTATGCCTTGGTGGCATATTAATAATTAATCTTTTTAATTCTCCAGATTGTAATCTATTAAATTTATCTGCAATAGTTTTATGATGATCGCCCTCAATAAATTCAGGCCATATGTATTTTACAAATGTTAAAAAATCAGAACGTATTTCTCTATTTTTTACTTTATGAATTTTAGTTAGATAATTTAATTTCCAATTTTTTCTTATTTTAGGATCTGCAATTTTATTAATTTTTTTTAAAATATCTTTATCAAGCATAATATCTATTATGGTACCTAAATTGTTTTTAACACCCCCGGGGGTATAAATCCATAGGTAATTTGGGATACCCTAGGGTCCCCTTTTGATGGTACCTTAAAATGATTTTAACAGCTATGACTATGTAAATCATACACTATAGTACATGTCTGGGACCCCTACAATTTTGTTTAACCCCTCCCCCCTCCTTAGAATAAAAGTAAATCGTAAACCCATTGGGACCTCTATGATAAGGGTGGGCCCCGCCCACATGTATTTAGTACCATGGGTGGGTCCCGCCCACATGTATTTAGTATGGTAAAAATATCACAGAATATCCCATTGTATTATAATACAATTATCTTTTACATTGTGGCAACATTGTGTCCTATAACTATATACATAATATCCTATATATTATATGTTTAAATCACTAACAACGAAAGTAATAATATGGAACTATGGGTATCAAAAGAACACGAAAAAAAATTAAAACAAATTGGTTTTAATTTTCCAGATAAAAAGTCTGGCGAAGTTTTTTATAACAACGAAAATGTTGGATACATAGATAACTTTACTGGCTTGAGATTTTATAAAAATGACTCAAAGCCAGCCGAACTTGTTAAAAGTTTGGAAAGTGAATTAAAACTTTGTATCTGGAATCCAAACCAAGACTAAAACAATCGGGGTGGCGAAAGCCACCCCACAACAGAAAGTAATAATATGAAAATAAAGTTAGATGATAAAATAAAAATAAATACTTGGGATAGTGGAGTAGTAATAGGAACAATAGAAGCTATTAATATTTCATTAGACTATCACGACAAAAAAGCTGAAATGAATTCAGCTATCCAAGTAAAAGAATATGATACTGAATTAGATTACATTGGAACAGTATCATATGAGAATGAGTACAAAGAGCCACGCTGGGCTTACTTTAATCAAATACAGGCGGTTGTTTAAATGGACATTGATTTAAACATAACTGATAACCTTGCTCAACATTTTGTTGAGCAAGGGCTAACAATAAAAGAGGGGGAAACTCGTTCTTTTATTTTAACTAAAAGTGATGATACAATAACAGACGACTTAATATCAACCTACGATGAAAGGGAAACAACAAAGGTAGTATATGCTTGAAACAATAAAAGACTTTTACGATTACTTTATAACCTTTGCTTCGGTGTCCTTGTTGATTGCTGTTTTATTCTATTGGATAGTTTTATTAATAGATAAAAGGCAACAAAAAGACTTTGATACAAAGTATAGAGAAAGTAGAAAAGATAATTAGAAACTTGGAACAGGGAACAGGGCTCTTGCCCTGTTCCCTTTTTTATTTAAGCCCTTACAACGATTTGTTTTTGAATATACATTTGACCATTCCACCCCTCTTTTGTTTCTTGTTTAACATCAATTGGAGTTTCCTGTGGTATTTTTTTGATACCAACTATAGACATAAAATGTACAATATGTTTTGTTAACCAATCATGCAGACATCGTTCATCACAAAAATAAACAACCCAACGACTTGAGTTTGCCCAATCTGAATTGGGTTGAATTTCTGTATATGCATTGCGAGTTCGCAAAACTTTATTGCCTTTTACTCCTCTTATTCTTGATTGCGTTTCGTATGTATGACATTTAGTTCCTTGGCATAAATGTTTCATATTAGTTCACACTCACTTGAGATTGTCTTGCTTTTTTAAATTGAGCAATCACAGACTTGTTATCTTGTTTTATTCGTCTTGATAAAATCAAATTAGCCAAGTTTTCTGGTTGATAAATAGTTAATGAAACGCCAACAGTTTTTTGCAATTCGTTTTCATTAACATTTACTCCAAGTCTACTTGCAAGTTCTATTGCGTCTGAAATATATTTATAATCTTTCAAAGCATTAGTTATGTCTTGCATATCTTTATGTATTGCTTCAGCCCAAGTATAATGAGATTGAACAAAAGATTGTCTTGCATTTTTAAATGCTCTCATTTGTTCATATTCATTTGATGAACACGCAATTGTTCTTGAACGACAATAACTTGTTCCAATTACATCAAGAGAATATTTATCTTTCCATTCCCCAGATATTCCACTGCTATCGCCTTGATACATTCCCAAGAAATTTTTAACTTTATCAAGTTCTTGAGATAGATATGGATTTGAGTTTTTTTCTTGCTGTTGAATATTGATTTCTGGATTTAATCCAGCGCCTTTTAGTTCATCTCTAAAATAAGCTAAACTAAAATCAATACTTTTAAAACGCCCACTCATTGTTGCGTCTAGTTTAAAATCAAAATGTTCAGCGTCAATATCACTTTGATTACTTTTATTTGTGTCTGTACTAGCCAAATAAAAGCAACTATCTTTCGCAACTACATCACACGCATTCCCATATTTTTTCTTGAATGCTTGTAATGTTGCAACATCATCAACAGGATATGCTCGTTGAACAATTTTAGTAGCAGTTTTAAATGCTCTATCATAGGCAACAGTTATATCCTCTTTTGTTGATTTAAAGTTTTCCAATTCAGGAGTTTTTTGTGTTTCAAAAAAACTTTGAATTAGACCTCCCATTTTTTTTCTTAAATCGGAGTTTAGTCTTGTTTTAGTTTGTGTCATATTTTTTCTTTCGTTGTTAGTGATTTGTAATTATAACATAATATCCTAGAATAAGTCAAATCAATTTATTTTTTTTATTTCCGGGTGGGGCCCGCCCACATGTGTTTAGTGTGCCAGGGGTGGGGCCCGCCCGCAGGTATTTAGTACAACCTGAAGTTATGTCAATGTGACATAGTGTCGCAGTGTGACAATTTGTCACATATACTTATAGGATTAACTGGGATATAGTTTCAATATAACAACGGAAATAAAATATGATGATAATAGACTACGAACACCTGCCAACCTGGCCAGGTAATAATCACTTTATTAGAGTTAATATAAAAGGTGATAAAAAAAAATTTGATGGTGTATCAAAAAGAAATGTAAAGAAAAAACTTACAGACTGGATGATACAAAATAAATTAGAATTTAAATATGAAATGTGGAAAATTAGATTATGAAAAAACTAAAATCACTTAATGATGTTCAAAACTTTTTTGAACAATTAGGGGCCAAGAAAGAAAAAGGCCAGGGCTTTGTATCCTGGACCTTGGATAGTAAAGACTTTAAAATGGTACATACAGACTTAACTAATATGAAAGTTAAAAATGAAAAAAAGAATAAAGCATAATGATTTAACACATTACTTTATAAGAGATCACCGAACATTGCCCGCAAGCTATTTAAAAAGCTGTAAAAAGTTTTTTAATAGTTTTGATTCTAATTTTAAATCACAAGCTAACAAGCAAGCAAAAGAATAGAGGAGGGCCCCGCCCGCAAGTTTTTTATTGCGGGAGGGGCTTGTATTTTTTAAATATAAGATTATATAGGATGTATGAAAGCTAAAGAATTAAAAGAAATTACAGGCGGCCTTAGCAAGCCTTCGAAGATGCCAGGGTTTAGTTATAACTTACCGGCAACACGCTGTATTACAGGAAGCAAGCTTGTTAAAATTCCAGGATCCGTTTGTTCTGGATGTTATGCATTAAAGGGCCGCTATCGTTTTTCTAATGTAAAGAATGCAATGCAACGCCGCCTTGATTCTATTGATCATCCATTATGGATCAAGGCAATGGCCGCAAGCATTATTGAAACTAAGACTGAGTTTTTCAGATGGCACGATTCCGGAGATTTACAATCACTTAATCATTTAAAGAAAATTTTTGAAGTATGTCACTTGACCCCTGGAATTAAGCATTGGTTACCCACAAGAGAAGCTTCTATAATTGGCTGCATAACCCCGGATCAAGTACCTAAAAATTTAATTATACGACTTTCTGCTCATAAAGTTGATGGCAAGGCCGCAACATTTTGGCCCTGGACGTCTACCGTTGTTACGTCAGAAAAAACATGTCCTGCAGCTGAACAAGGCAACAAGTGTTTAGATTGCAGGGCGTGTTGGAATAGAGACGTCAAAAACGTAGCCTACGGTAAACACTAAAGACACCTTAAAAATTTAACTATATCCATGATCCAAGGGACAAGCCCACAAGTGTAAAGTCCACAAGCCACAAGCAACAGGCACAAGTGCGCAAGCAAGCAAGCGCAAGCAAGTATTGGGGTGGGACCCGCCCACAAGTGTTTGGTGGAGCCTCCCTGCGACATTATGTCACATTGACAAGATGTTCCTGGACCTTGGTCCATCCTTCGGCAACACAGGAACAAGGCTCATGGTTCGCAAGCTGCATGATTTTTGATCCTTCATAAAGTTTTATGGACAAAGGACCGAGGGCCTTTTGCAGGATGAAAGTATTGTTGGGGTGTCGTACGTGAAAGCTAATTTGATGCGCTGAGAGGATCGGAAATTCACCTCGGGTTACCTTCAATTCAATAGTAAAAAACTTACCGGATTTGTTATAACACAATAGATCTGGAACACCAGCCGAGGCCCAAGACTCAAGTCTTGTAAAGGAAATTTCAGTTATGTTTTTCTTAACTTCGTGCCAAAATTTAGACTCTGGTTTCACTTCAAATTTAAGTTAACCATTACATTAAGAAACACGTTTAATCATCTTACCCATACCCCATTTTGTAGGCTCAACTGTGATGATTAATCTATGAGATTCTCTTTCTCCAATGATTTTATTTTCCATTAATTGAATACCTTTTACATCAAAGGTTTCTCCATTGGGCATATAGACTTGAACTCTTGCATTGTTTGCAACTTCAGATTCTACCATAAATTTATTTACTATCTGTCTTAAAAATCTTCCTTGCATTTCTATTCCTTTTTAACCTGGGGTTCAGTATCCGGATAAATCCTTCGTAAGCCAACCCCAGTAATATTATGGAGTAATATATAATTGATTTTATACCAAAGTTAACCTATAATATCAAGTGTATGGGATTGTCAAAAAGACTTACAGAAATGCAGATAAAATTTGCTCATGAGTTAGTAACAAATGAGGGAAGAATGAACGGAACTGAAGCTGCCATTGCTGCAGGATATTCGCCAGATACCGCTAAAAATGCTGCAAGTAAGTTACAAAATCCAAAAATGTATCCATTAGTTGTTCAATATATTGGAGAATTAAGATCTGAAAATCAAAAGAAATATGATGTGACTTTTGAAAGTCATATTACAGAATTAGGTAAAATTAAAAATGAAGCTTTGAAGAACAAAGCCTGGAGCGCTGCTGTCAATGCAGAGGTGGCCAGGGGTAAAGTTGCTGGATTATATATTGAACAAAAGATTATTAGGACCGGTAAATTAGATGATTTATCTGAAGAGGAATTAGATAAAAGAATTGCAGAGGTGTTGGATCAATACTCTCCAATCCTTGAAGGTGTTGAAGTTGATGAACTAAAGTCTGATGTTGTGCAAAAACAAAAAGATATTAGATTAGGAAAACCTCAACGACCTCCAAAGAAAGAGAAGATTTTAGTGAACTATTCTTCTTCGTCTTCTTCGTCCTCAGACCAATCGTCAGACTCATCTGAATCAGAATCACAATCGTG
>Ga0247837_1008451_pt1 | contig 12942 bp, 6 predicted proteins | sample LaCtaG_2_FD_187115 | JGI IMG/M metagenome (GOLD analysis project Ga0247837, IMG submission 187115) | Freshwater microbial communities from meromictic Lake La Cruz, Castile-La Mancha, Spain - LaCruzMarch2015_14.5m | ecosystem: Environmental > Aquatic > Freshwater > Lake | place: Spain: Castile-La...
TGGTGACGACCCCGTCGGCGTCGTCATCACCGACGATGAACACGGCGTTGTCGTTGCCGGGGTATTCCTGGCCGTCGCCAAAGGCGGCCGGGCCCCGGGGAGCGTCGGCGAAGGCGGCGCCGGGGAAGCTCGGGTTCGCCGCAGCGAAGGCCGCCGTGAACGACGCGAAGGACTTCCAGCTCAGGGTGCTGCCGACGGGCACGCCGGGAATGCGCACGGTGTAGACGTTGTCTCCGGCAGTGCGATCGCCGCCGGTACCGTCGTCCTTGAGCTCGGGCTCGACGCCGGTCAGGGGAGCACCGTCGGCGGGGAAGCCCCCCAGGGCCGTGGTGAACGGGTGGTTCTGAATCTGGGTGGCCCCGTTTTGGGAGAGAGCCGTACCGAGGACGAACACGCCCTCCCGCTGGGCGGCGACGGTGGCCGGGCTCAGGGCCCGCGACGGCGAGGCGGCAGCACCGCCGGCCCCCACGCCGACGATGCCGATGCTGTCGGAGATGGTGTAGGTCAGCAGCACGTCGACGGTGGGCGCCTGGGCGACGGCGGTGAAAGTCGCCTCAGCCGCACTCTCGTTGCCAGACAGGTCGGTGACCCCCTCGGCCGTGACGATGTAGCTGCCGCCGCCGGTCATGGCCGTCGTCGTCAGGATGACAATGTCGGTGCGCAGGGGGGCGAAGGTGGCGTTGAAGGCCGCGCTCTTCAGTTCGTCGCTGCCGCCGAAGCGGACCGCCGTGATCTGCACCTCGGAGACCAGGTACGACGTGATGCGCGACGCCGACTGGGCGGTGACGGGTTCGTTCCACAGCAGGGCGATGGACGTCGCCGACAGGGGGATCACCCGGGCAATCTCGGGCGCATCAAACTCGCCGAAGCCCGTCAGCGGCACGGTCACGTTGTTCAAGGTGTTGCCAGCGACGTCGTCGACCCCCTGGACCGTCAGGGTGTAGGCCGCCTGGCGGGTCTGGGCCGTCGTCGTCAGCAGCACCCGCAGGCCGCCGCCGAGCACCCGGACGGCGCTGACGGTGGGGGCGGCGGCGCCGCCAATGCTGAAGTCCGTCAACGCCACCGTGGCCTCGGCGAGGCGCTCGGTGAAGGTGACCTCCACCTCCGTCGGCGACGTGGCCCGCACCAGGGACACCGAGGGAGCGACGTCGTCGATGAGGGGCTGGAAGGGTTGAAACGATCCTGGCGACGTGAAGCCCGCGGTCACGGGCGCCGACAGGGCGTTGCCGCGGCCGTCGGCGAGGCCGGCGACGACGAGGGCGTAGGCTGTATCGTTCTGCATGGAGCCCGTGCGGACCACCACCTGGGTGGTCAGGGGCTGGCCCACAACGGACTCGACGATGGGCAGGGCCCCGCCGTCGCTGGAGATGCCCACGCTGACAGCACCAACGGCGACGATGGCTTCGTCGAAGCTCAGCACGACGCTCTCGCTGTCGCGGGCCCGCACGGCCAACAACCGGGGGGCGTCGTCGTCGACGGCGCCCGCCACCAGCAAGGGCAAATCAACGAGGCCGTCGTCGTAGTCGGTGCCACGGCCAAACGGCACATCGCGCCAGGTACCGATGATGTCGGGCTCAAGGGTGCGGTCGACCTCGCCGACAATGAGCAGGTTGTCGGGGTTCTCGCGCTTGAAGATGACGCCGGCGCCAGGGAGGTCGGTGCCGTTGGTGGACAGGCGGGCGGTGGCGTAGTTGATGCCGTCGGCGCCCAGGAGGGTGCGGGGATCAACGGCGACACCGCTGGTGTCGTTGCGGGTGGCCAGGCTCTTGGTGACGGTCTCCAGGCTCGGCGGCGGGTCGCTCGCGGTGCGGGCGTTGCCGTGGCCGAGCTTGTACGCATAGGTGCCGGCGGGCAGGCGCAGGGCCAGTTCGTAGACGACGCCGTCGTCGACGGTGCGGTCCGTGGGCGTGAACTTGAAGCCCGGCAAGCCCGCCACGTCGGTGCGACCAAAGACCCGCAGGTCGGCGCCGTCGATGCCGCGGGCGTCGCGCATGACGGTGCCCGTCAGGTAGAGGTCGGAGCCCGGGGGCAGGCCGCGGGTGGTGCCGTCGATGCTCGTCCAGGCGAAGTCGACCACGGCCTGGAAGGTCACGACGGACAACGCCAGGGCGCGGGCCTCGACGGTGGTTGCGCCGATGACGTTGCCGGCCACATCGAAGACCGCGCCAACGTCGAGGGCATAGGTCTGGCCCCGGTCGTGTTGCGAGGTCACCACGAGGACCTCACGCCCCCGCTGGAAGGCGGCAAACACCGTCAGGCCGTCGCCGAGCTCGTAGTTGGCGGCGTTCTCGGCCGCGATGCGATCGAGCTCTTCGGAGAACGTGATGACAAAGACCTCGCCGGTCTCGGGGTTCTGGGGGCGGGAGGCGGGGTTGACCTCGACGATGCTGCCACCGCGGACGCCAACGACGGTGGGCGGGGTGCGGTCGGGGCCCACGGCGATGCTGGCGCCTTCGGCGAGTTCGTTCTGCTGCAACGAGGCATCGCGCACGTTCTTGACGCTGACCCGGTGGCGACGGCGGGGGTCCACCCGCTCGTGGGTCAGGGTGACCTGGCTGCCGGTGACGCGGGCGGCGATGACGCGGACGGCGCCGTTGTCATCGTTGACGAGGAGGTAGTTGGAGGCAAGGCCCGCGGTCTGCACGTCGACGTCTTCGGAGAAGGCGACGCGGGTCTCATCGACGGCCAGGAAGGCGGCCGCGATCAAGCGGGGGGCGTCTTCGTCGTCGGCGCTGACGGTCAGGGGCGGCGGGCACACGGTGCAGATGCCGTTCTCACGGGCCTCGGGAATGCCGGCCGGGGTCAACGGCGCGCCGCTGCGGGTGCCATCGCTCGCCAGACCGGCGTTGGGCAAGAGGCCGTCTTCGACGGCGGGGGCGGCGGCACCACCGAGGTCGTCGTCGTAGCCGAGGTTGCCGCCACCAAGGCGGGCGTGGAGGTTCACGAAGTTTTTGTTGGAGGACTCGTCGCCAAAGCTGTCGCGACGGATGACCAGACAGTCGGGCTGGCCCGAAGCGGACGACGTCAGGACGTCGTCGACTTGCAGGATGCGGGCGTTGCCCGGCCACTCTTCTGTCGCTGTGAAGCCCTCGTTCGGGGAGCCGTTGGTGTATTTGTACAAGACGCGCATGCCCCGTGGCAGGCCGATGACCCTGGAGAACACGCCGTCACCGGCGACTTCGTCACCGCTCTGGCCTTCGTCAAACAGCTCGGTGCTCGGGTCGTTGGGGGTCAGACGGGGCCGCAACACGCCGGCGCTGTCGGGGACGGGGGACTGGGGATCGAGGGTGATGCCGAGGAAGACCTTGCCCTCCTTGACGGGCTGGCGCAGCACCTGGGGAGCACCGTTGCCGTCCTTGCCCTGCCCGCTGACGTCGACGGTGAACAGCACATTGATCTGGCTGGGGTCGCACACGATGGGGACGAGGGCGGCGTCGACGGCAGCCTCGAGGGCCGCGCCGTAGGCGGCCGCATCGGTGCCGGCGGCGGTGGCAGTGTCGGCGTCGACGCCGAAGGAGGTCACCTCGAAGGCGGCCTCGCCCGTGGTGGGGTCGAGGGTCTCAAAGATGTCGCCGACGAGGGCGCGGAAAGCCTCGACGCGGGCGTCGTCGCCAAAGGCGTTGTCGCGCACGGCCGCCAGGGTGGTCGACGGCGTCGACGAAAGCGAAGCCCGCTCGCGCACGGCGTAGCGCTCGACGACCTGGGCGGCGGCGGTGGAGGTCTGGCCGATGGCCTCGCGCACGGTGGTGGTGTCGACGGCGGCTTCGGGGACGAAGTCTTTGACGATGAAGCTGCCACCCTGCACGACGACGCGGACGTTGAAGTGGTCAAGGCCGGGGCCGAGGGCCAGGGTGAAACGCTCACCGATCTTGGTGTCGACCTCGCCAAGGACGGCGCCGTCGACGGACAGGGCGCGGGCCTTGAGCGTGCGACCGTTGGCCCGGTCCCGCAGGGCCTGGGGCACGTCGTCGACGACGCCCTCGATGATGGCCTCCCCCTCGGGGGTGGGCTTGAAGTCGCCCAGGGCACCGCAGGCCTCCAGCCCACAGCCCCCCGCCGCCGCCAGGGCGCTCAGGGCGACGACGCTGCGCACCAATACCGACATGGAGGACATCATCCCACCCGTAGTGCTGGCGCGCATCAGTTGCTCCCCAAGGTGAGGGTGCGGCGATCGCCGACCTCGTCGATGGCCAGGGCGTTTTTGAGGGTCACGGTGGCCCCCGCATCAATGGTGATGCGGGCGATGGCGCCGTTGTTGATGGGCAGGCGACGGGTGTCGGCAATGACCGCCGTGAAGCGCTCGCGGGGCCCGCCGTCGGCCGGCAGGAGCCCACCTTCGACGAGGTCGTGGCCAGCCCGGGGGTCAATGGCTGTGGCGCGGCCACCGGCGACGTCGACGTCGACCTGCAGGGAGCGCAGGCTCTGCTGCAACCCGCTGACAGACAAGGTGGCGGTGGCGCCGTCGACGACGACGCTGATGGTACCGGCGGCGGGCACGACCACGGGAGGGTCCACCGGGGGCGTGCACTCACAGGCCCCAAACGAGAAGGAGGCCAGCAGGGCAAGGGCGGCAAACGGGCTGAGGGATGCGAAGCGCATATCAGTCCTCCTTCTCGAGAGCGGCGGTGAGGGCAAGGTCGAGGTCGGTGACGTCGACGAGGCCGTTGCCGTCGATGTCGGTGGCGCCCGTGGGGGCCGCCCGGGTGGCGATGGCCAGGGCGATGGCTTGTACGGTGGCGCGCTCGGCGGGGGACAAGGCCGGACAGCCCGTGGCGTCGCCGCCAGCAAGGTCCGGGCAGCGGTCGCAGGCATCGCCGACGCCGTCTTCGTCGAAGTCGAGTTGGTCGGCGTTGCGGACGGCGACGCAGTTGTCGCTGCCGTTCACGACGCCATCGCCGTCGTCGTCAGCGGTTGGATCGATGGGTTCGCCTTCGCCTTCGCCTTCACCTTCTCCCTCGCCTTCACCTTCTCCCTCGCCTTCACCTTCACCTTCACCCTCACCCTCACCTTCGCCCTCACCGACGGGGACCTCGCCGGGCGCGAGCATGCGGGCGAAGCCGTCGAGAAAGCGCTCAGGGGTGCTGCTGAAGCGCGGGGCGCTGATGCGGCCCGGAACCTCGTCGAGGCGCACGCCAACGTCGGTCGTTGACACATCACCAGACATGTTCACGCGTACGGTGAAGGCGCTGCCAGCGGGGATGTGCACGACGCGCACCGTTGACGGCGCGACCGCCTGGGTATCTGGCAGCGTGCGCGCCGGTGCGGTCTGCAGCGTGTGGATGGTCGCAGCGACGGCGCCAAGGTCGACGTCAACGAGGCCGCTCGCGAGCGCGTCGCCAGGCGGGGCGGGCGCGTCCGACACGACCTGGCCGCACGCGGCGACGGTGGCGGCGACGCAGAGGGGGATGATGACCTCGTCTTGGGCGTCGGCGGCGCCGGCGATCTCTCGGCGGAAGCGCAGGTGCAGCGCGTGGACGCCGGACGTGAGGCCGCCCGTGGCGACATCGACGCGCTCGCGCACGACGGGGTCTTCGACGTCGGCAGGGCTGGCTGGGCGCGCGGCCTCGGGCGCATAGATGACGTAGTTGCTTGACGGCCCGCCGGGCACGCCCGTGAAGAACATGCCGTGACCGGCGGGAGCGGCGACGCCGTTGGCGGCTTGGAAGTTGGCGCGGGCGTTGTTGACTTGCTCCTGCTCGTTTTGCGGCAGCGCGCCGGGGTCGAGCACCGTCACACGGCGGCCGAACTCCAGGGCGTTGCCGGTGAGTTCTACGAGCTCGGTGCCGATGGGGAACGTCGTGACGATGAAGGCGTTGTTCGTCGAGCCAGGCCCGCCGAAGGTGCTGTTCTGACCGATGCGGTCGTGCAGCACGACGAGGCCAGCCGCGCCGCGGCCCGGGACGGAGCGCTCAAAGGCGTAGGAGTCAGCACCGACGAAGCGGTTCTCCTGGGTGCCGCGGGCGACGCGGCGGGCGCCGGTGACGATGCGCGTGATGGTCTCTTGGCGTGCGCCGGCGAAGGTGTCGGGCAGGCCGTCAGGGCGTCCGCCGCGCACGAAGCTTTGGGGTGTCCAGCGGTTGCCGTCATAGAAGACGGCGCTGTCGGCGTCTCTCAGGACGACGAAGCTGTAGATGAGGTCGGGCTGCCCGCCGACCGGCGTGCAGCGCGAGAACGTCGGTGATTGGTTGTTCTCGTCGGTAAGTTCGTGGCCTTGGCATTTGTCGTGGCTCTGGGCGAAGCCAACGCCCGCGAAGCGGTTGAGGCCGCCGAAGCCGCCAATGTCTTGCGGACGCACCGACAGCTGGCCGATGTCGGTGTTGGTACCGTCTCTCGTGCCGCCGCGGCCGTACATGCTGTTTGAGCCCTGGAAGCCCGCGATTCGAAAGTAGAGCGGGAAGTCGAGGGCGCGCATACCCGTCTGCACATAAGGCCGGAGCGCGCCGAACTCGCCGGTGAAGTTCTCGCCGAAGATGGCAGCGTCATCGACGAGGTCGTTGTCGTCGTCGTCGGTGAAGCCGTTCAGCTCGTCGTAGGTGTCTTGGATGACCTTGTTGAAGGCGATGGGGTCGCCGTCGAAGTCCGAGCTGTAGAAGTTGGGGAACACATGCTTGATGGCGTCCAGGCGGAAGCCATCGGCGCCGGTCTCAAGCATGAGCCAGCGAATCCAGCGCATGAGCATCTCGCGGACGTCTTCGGCAACGGGCGCGCCGTCTGGGTAGAACTCGGGGTTGCTCGGGTGGCGCACGTAGCTCGCGAGCGGCAGGCCGTTCACCGAGTTGCGGCCGTCAAAGCCAGACTGCGCGCCGAGGTACTGCTCGGTGCAGATGTCCTGCAGGCCAAGCAGCGCCCAGTTCATGAGTTCAAATGAGAAGTCGTTGAAGTCGCCCACGTCGGGGGAGCGCACCCAATGGGTAAAGCCTTGGCCCTGGTAAAACGCGAGCACGGCGTCGGCTTGGACGCTGCTGCCGCCGGCAGACGCGATGGCCTCGGCCATCGTCAGCGACGCCACGCGCCGCTCGCTGCCGCCTTGCCGAATGCAGACGTCGCCGCCGCCCTCGTTGAGCGCGATGGCGCCGGAGACCTGGCGCACGACCTTCCAGTCGGGGGCGTTGTTGGCGCCAGGCTGAAAGGCGCAGAACGCGCAGTCGTTGCGCCCGGCACAGCTGCCTTGCTGTCTGGCGGGCAGAAGGTGGAAGTCGAAGGGGCTCATGCCCGGCCAGCCATTGAGCTCGACCATGTCGAGGTTGACGCCGATGTTCTCGATGGTGTTGGGGTTGCCGTTGTGGTTCATGAGCACGTCGAAGTAGACGCGCACGCCAAAGCGGTGGGCGGTTTGCACCATGGACTGCAGCTCGGCATGGGTGCCGTAGCGCGTGGCGACGGTGCCCCGCTGATCTTTGTCGCCGAGGTCGAAGCGGTCGAAGATCGCGTAGCCGACGTCTCTCACGCCCTCGGTGCCCTTGGTGGGCGGCGGCAACCACAAGGCGTCGTAGCCAGAGGAGGCGATCTCGGGCATGCGCCGCTCGATCTCCGCCCAGGGCGTTTCGAAGTACTGCAGGATGACTTCAGCGCGGGCCGCAGGGGCGGCAACACACAGGAGTGCGGCGATCAGCAGAAACGGGCGCGGCATGATGGTGTCGTACCATGTGCGACACACTCGCCAACCCGTCGTCTGGCGGTTCTGAAACCGACCAGGCGAATGTTTTGACGCATCACGTCAAGACGCTGTTCTGGAAACGACGTCGTCAGCGCAGGATGGCGCCCCGCCGGCGGCACCGAGCCCGGTCACCCGGTCAGAACTTGCCGGCCATCACCAGGAAGGCCCGCATCTTCTCGTTGGTCTCCCGCAGGCGGGACGACAGCACCCGCACGAACGTCCACAGCAGGTCGTAGGCGAGGTCTTTGTTCATGAAGAGCAGGTCGTCGAAGGCGGCCTTCGAGATCGAGCCCAGGGTGCAGGTGGTGTTGGTGATGGCGTCGGCGCTGCGGTTGGCGTCGTCGATGAGGGCCATCTCGCCGAAGTAGTCGCCGGGCTCGAGGATGGTCAGGGCCTCCTCGCCGATGCCGGGGACGTGCTTGGAGATGCGCACCTTGCCCTGGACGATGAAATAGAAGCGGTCGGCCTTGTCGCCGTCGGCGAAGATCTTGGTCGACGGCTTGACCTGCTGCTCGTCGACGATGCTCGCGATGAGCTTCAGTTGATCGGGGAGGAGGCTCTCAAAGAGCGCCACCTTTTTGAGTTGGGCGACATCGATTGGCACCCCCCGACTCTAGTGGCCCGCCGTTGACGACGCGAGAAAGCGGCCAGGCGGGATCGCTGGACCGCCGCGGTCAGGGATGGTCGGGCTGGGGAGCCTCGCCGGCCCCATCCTGTGGCAGGGGCTCGCCCGGGGCCGGTTCGTTGGGACCGCTGGACTCGGTGACCTCAAGGGGGGCTGTGCGTTCGATGTCCACCCGCGACACCTTGCGCTCGTCGGCCTCGACGACGACGAAGACGTGGCCCTCGTAGCCGACGTTGTCCCCCACCCGGGGCATGCGTCCGGCCCTGGCAATGAGGAAGCCGCCGACGGTCTCGTAGCCACCCTCGGGGAAGGTGATGCCGAGGACTTCGGCGAGGTCGTAGAGGCTGGCGCGACCTTCGGCCGTGAAGCGGGTGTCGCTCAGCTTCTTGATCTGGGCTTCTTCTTCGTCGTGCTCGTCCTGGATGGGGCCGACGATTTCTTCGAGGACGTCCTCGAGGGCCACGATGCCGGAGGTGCCGCCGAATTCGTCGACGACGACGGCCAGGTGGGTCTTTTTGCGCTGGAAGGTGCGCAGCAGGTCGCTGACGCGGCCAAGCTCGGGCACGAACTCCACCGGGCGGAGATGGTCTTGCAGGCGGAAACGCTTGGGGTCGATGCCCCCCGTCAGCAGATCCTTGGTGTGGAAGAAGCCGCGAATGTCGTCGAGGGTGCCCTCGTAGACGGGCAGTCGGGAATGGCCCTCTTCTTTGACCTCGGCCATGACCTCGGCCCAGGTGGCGTCGACAGGCAGGGACGAAATCTCGGTGCGTGGCACCATGACCTCGCGCACCAGGGTGTCACCAAGCTCGATGATGGAGGTGAGCATGCGGCCTTCGACCTTGTCGATGGCCCCGGTCTTTCGACCCAGGGCAATCATCTCGACGATGTCCTTCTCGGTGACAAACGGCCCCGACCGGGAGGCGCTGCCGCCCGCAGCCCGGGCCGCGAGCCCCGACAAACGCGTCAACAACATGACCACGGGCCAGGTGCCGACGTAGGCGGCGACGACGACGGGGAAGGTCAACGTCACCGCCAACGGCGCCTTCTCCTTGGCGATGGCCCGGGCCACCAACTCGACGGCCACGATGACGGCCAACAACACGGCGCCGACGGCGAGGGCCAACAGGCGGGACAAGCCCGGCGCCTGGCCGGCGTTGACGAGGGTGACGATGGCGCCAAGCACCAGCGCCATATGGGCGGCATGTTTGCCGACGACGATGGCGGTCAGCACGTGGTCGGGACGCTTGATCCACAGCCGCAACAGGCCCGCCAGCCAATGGCCCTTGGCCTCGGCGTCCTTGACGACCTCCTGAATGCGGGCATCGGCCATCGTCAACAAGCCGGTCTCGGCCGCCTGAAAGATGGCCCCCAGCAGCAGAAACACGACGACGATGACGCCGTCCCGCGGCTGGATGGCCAGGCTCCCCAGGGTCTCGAAGTTCATCGGGCCCCCCACAACGTCGACGGCAATGAAGCGAGCGCGAGAAGGAGGGTCTGCACCAGACCCGCCCAACAGTCAGGCGCGGGGAGCGCGCGGCGAAGCCGGAGTTGGGTGGGGGCCCCTCGTCGAGGTCCCCTCGCGAGGGGGAGGGTCTGCATCAGACCCTCCCATCTAGACGGAGGTCGCATCAGGTGGCCTCGAAGTGGCGCTCAAGGAGCTGCGCCGCGGTCAGGCCGATGTAGCGCAGGACTTCCATGTGGACGGCGGTGAAGCCGGCGGTGGCGTTGATGAGCTGGATGGCGCCGTAGAGGCGGCCATCTTTCTCGGCGGACGCACACACGGTGTCTCTGGGTGCGTAGCCGACGGCGGTGGCCACCGTCGACGAATAGCGGGGGTCGTGCTGGATGTCGGTGACCCTCAGGCACACCCCCTCGAGGGCGCAGAAGCCGACGATGCCCTGCCCGACGGGCACGGTGTAGCCGCCCTTTTTGATGGCGTCGGCCTTGGGCCCGCGGATGGCGGCAAAGACCAGCTCATGGCCGTTGACGTCGGCGAGGTAGAACGAGCCGGACTCCGCCGGAATGTGGGCGAGGGCGATGTCGAGGAGGGCCTCGGCAATGCGGGTCGGATCGACAGCCCCTTCCATCAGCAGGTCCTGGGTGGCGTCGAAGACATCGGCGACGGCGTCGGCGACGGCTTCAGCGGACACCCGGGCGGCGGGCGCGAGGGTGGGGTTCTCTCGGGAGACCTCGCGGCTGACGGGCTGGGGAGCGTTTTCAAACTGCCCGCTGCTCCGCTTCGGGGGCGGGGCGGGGGTTCCCCGAGGGGTTGGCGACGGGACGGGCCCCGTGGGCACCGCCTTTTGGGCCCCGGTGGGTTTGCCGGCGGGCGCGCGGGCCACCCGCTCGGTGGCCTCGACGGGCGCGGGCTTCTTCATCGGCGCCGGCGCAGGTGCCGGCTTCGGAACCACCGGCGCCACGGCTGCGGGCGACGGCGCGGGAGACGGCGCGGGAGACGGCGCGGGAGACGGCGCGGGAGACGGCGCGGGAGACGGAGCCGGCGACAACGACGACGGCGGCGACAACGGCGGCGTCGGCGCCGCGGCCTTCGCTTCGGGGGCCGCGTTGACGGGGGAGGGCTCGGTGACCTCGGGGGCAGGCGCTTTCACCGGCGCCTCGATGGGGGCTCCCTCCGGCATCGACACCGGCGCCGGGGCCGGGGCCTTGGGGTGCTGGAGGGTGATGTCGTAGCCCTTGGCGGCCGGGGGCGCTGGGGCCGGTGCAGCCGGTGGGCTCAAGGTCGGCAGGGGCGGAAACTGCGCCTGGGCCTGGGCCGGCGGAGGCGGCGGCGACGTCACCGCCACCGAAGGCAGGGCCGCCGTCGGCGAGGGCATGGTTGCCCAGGGGATGGACATCTCGATGGTGTTTTGCCCGGTGGGGGCGTTGAGCGACGTCGGCGCCGTGAGGTTGCCTGGCGCGGGGGGCAGGCGCACGGTGTCCTCGTCGTCCACCGGGGTCGGCGGCGGCGACGGCATGCTGAAGTCGGGTCGCTGGAACTCCAGCAGGGTCTTTGGACCGCTGGCGGAAAAGCCCGACGAGGCCGAACCGGGTCTGGGCGCCGGCGCCGACGACGGCAACGTGGCCAGGGACGGCGGCGCCGACTGAGATGCAGGTGGTGCGGCCGCCGATGGCTGCTTGACCTCGCGCAGGCGGAACACCCGGTGGCTGCTCACGTCGGTGACATGGATGGAGTTGTCCTCCTTGATGTCGCACATGACGTTGGAGATGGACTCTTGTCCCTCGCCGAGGTTCTGCAGGCCGGTCCGCAGAGCGCCGATCCAGTTCGGGGCCTCCAGGGTCAGGGTGACTCCGGGAACGGTGGCGTCTTTGCCAGGAATGAAGACCTCGAACCAGGCCACGGGACTCCCTTTCGACCGAACGACGTCACAGCACGCCACCGGACGCCACAGGGCGTCACAGCGAGGATGGCAGGCAGCCGCCATCAGCGGTCAGGTGATACCAGACCGCCGCCGCTCCCGAAACATCCCACCACAAAGGTGGGACAAAAACCTACACAGTGGGTGTCACGACGCCGCGGCAGCGGATCACGCCGCCCTGCTCGACCACCCGGCCATCCGCCCAGGCGGTCACGACGGCTGGCAGCAAGCGATGCTCCTGGACCTGAATCCGGCGTTGGAGGGCGGCTTCGTCGTCGTCGTCGAGGATGGCGACGGCGGCCTGGGCGAGGATGGGGCCGGTGTCCACGCCCGCGTCCACCAGGTGCACCGTGCACCCCGCCACCCGACAGCCATGGTCGAGGGCCTGCCGGGCCCCGTGCATGCCGGGGAACGACGGCAACAGGGCCGGATGGACGTTGACGATCCGCCGGGAGAAGCGACCAACAAAGGCCCCGGTCAACACCCGCATATAGCCAGCCAGCACCACCAATTCGACGTCGTGGGCGGCCAGCACGTCGAGGACGCGGGCTTCGTGGTCCGGCCTGGACAGCCCCGTATGGGGCACCAACACCACCGGCACGCCGACGGCTTCGGCGCGGGCGATGGCGCCGGCACCGGCGACGTTGACGACGACGACGACCACCTGCCACGGCCCCTGCCCGCGGGCATCAAGCAGGGCCTGCAGGTTGCTGCCGCCCCCCGAGGCCAGCACCGCCACCCGCAACGGCTCAGCCGGGGTGCAGCGTCGACCAACCATGGCGACGGCAGGGCCAGCAGTGGCGGCGACGGGCTCGCTCATGCGTAGCGGACTTCGCCGTTGCCGGCGGTGACCTCGCCAATGACAAACGGGGCCTCGCCGCTCTTGCGCAGGCGCTCGAGGGTGCGGCCAACGTCCTGCTGGCCGACGACGACGCAGAAGCCGATGCCGCAGTTGAAGGTGCGCCGCATCTCGTCGGTTTCGATGGGGCCCCCTGTGCGCAGAACCTCGAAGATCGGGGGCTCGGGCCAGCGGCGCTCGTCGATGAGGGCGGCGGTGCCCTTGGGGAACGAGCGGGTCAGGTTGTCGGGCAGGCCGCCACCCGTGATGTGGGCCATGGCCAGGATGTCGACGTCGGCGAGGAGGTCGAGGATGGGCTTCACGTAGAGGCGGGTGGGGGTCAGCAGGGCGTCCCGCACGGTGAGCTTCTCGACCAGCACGTCGTCGAGCTTCTTGTTGAGGCGATCAAAGACCACGGCCCGGGCGAGGCTGAAGCCGTTGGAGT
>Ga0247837_1008453_pt1 | contig 12937 bp, 10 predicted proteins | sample LaCtaG_2_FD_187115 | JGI IMG/M metagenome (GOLD analysis project Ga0247837, IMG submission 187115) | Freshwater microbial communities from meromictic Lake La Cruz, Castile-La Mancha, Spain - LaCruzMarch2015_14.5m | ecosystem: Environmental > Aquatic > Freshwater > Lake | place: Spain: Castile-La...
CTCGGCGATCGCTGCACCCGTCGCTGTCACTTCTGCAACGTCTCGACGGGGCGTCCCCGGCCCATCGACAACGACGAACCCGCCAAGCTCGCCGACGCCGTCAAGACCCTGGGCCTCGAACACGTCGTCATCACCTCGGTGGACCGAGACGAACTCAAGGACAAGGGCGCCACCCACTGGGCCGCCTGCATCCGCGCCGTGAAGGCCACTGGCGCCACCGTCGAGGTCCTCACGCCGGACTATGCGGGGGACCGGGCCCTCATCGATCGGGTCCTCGACGCCGGCCCCGACGTCTTCAACCACAACATGGAGACCGTCGAGCGCCTGTACCAACAGGTGCGTCCCCAGTCGTCGTGGAAGGTCACCACCGAGGTGCTGCGCTACGTGGCCTCCACCGGCCACCCCGCCGTCAAGAGCGGCATCATGGTGGGCCTGGGCGAAAACGACGACGAGGTCTTGCAGACCCTCGACACCATGCGCTCCCTCGGGGTGCACATCGCCACCATCGGCCAATACCTGCGGCCGAGCCTCAAGCACTGGGCCGTCGATCGCTACGTCGACGACGCTGCCTACGACCGCTTCGCGGCCCATGGCGACGCCCTCGGCTTCAGCCACACCTTCGCTGGCGCCTTTGTGCGGTCGAGCTACCACGCCAAAGAGGCCCACACCCACCACCGGACCCGGCAGTCGTCGTCGTCGTCGTCTGTGTCGTCGTCAGCCGGCTTGAAGGTTCTGCAATGATGCGCGCCGTCGTCTTGTTCTTGCTCCTGGTCTGCGCCCTTGGCACCGGTGGCGCGTGCATCACCACCATCAACCCCGTGATCTTCAAGCGGGACACGGGGGCGCCCCCCATGGCCGAGCGCCCCGAGGGCTGCGCCATCGAGATCTTCGACGAGAACGAGAAGCAGCCCCGGCCCTACAAGATCCTTGGTCGCATCGAACTCTCCTGGACCCAGAACCAGCTGAAGGAACAGGGGCCCGAGTACGCGATGAAGACCCTGCGCACGGCCGCGTGTGAGTACGGTGGCCACTACATCCTCAACCTGCGGGCCCTGCCGCGCGGCTATCTGGAGGGCATGCTGTTCGAAGGCGATCTCGCCGTCATGCTCGACGACAACGGCGAACCCATGCAGGGTCGGGCCACTGGCACAGCATCGTCTTCTGACGGCACGCGCGCGGCGGAACCATCCCCCACGTCACCGGCACCACCGCCCACGGTTCCGTGACATCGCGGTGACATCATTGTGCCCGTCCCGTCGTCGACGGCAGAGACGGTGCGGCAGACGTTGACGACGTCGAATCAAGGGGCGATGCAGGCGGCATGTATCGGCATGTGCGCATCGAGGCCCTCCATCACCAGCTGCCACCCCACCGGGTGACCTCGGCCACCATCGAGGAGGAACTCAAGGAGACCTACGCCCGCTGCGCGGTCCCCATGGGCCTCATCGAGGGCCTCGTCGGCGTGAAGGCCCGCCGCTTCTGGGACGATGGCGTCTCCATCGACGGCCTCGCCACCGACGTCACCCGTGAGCTGCTGCAGGCAAGGCCCGACCTCAAGATCGGCATGATCGTGTCGACGTCGGTCTGCAAGGACTACGTCGAGCCCAGCGTCGCCGCCCTCGTGGCCGGCGCCCTCGACTTCCCGTCGGAGTGCGTCACGTTCGACGTCTCCAACGCCTGCCTCGGCTTCATGACGGGCATCGACATCGTCGCCCGCCGCATCGAGTCCGGTGAGATCGACGCCGCCGTCGTCGTCGCCGCCGAGAGCTCTCGCCACGTCACCCGGGCCACCGTCGAGCGCCTCAAGCAGCCCACCACCACCCAGGCGGAGTTCCGCGAGGCCATGCCCACCCTGACCCTCGGGTCGGCGGCGGTGGCCATGCTCCTCGTCCACGAGAAGTTCGCGACGACGAACCACCGGGTGAACGGCATGGTCACCCTGGGGGACCCCAAGAGCAGCCGCATCTGCCTGGGCACCGCCGAGTGGATGAAGACCGACGGCCAGGCCCTGTTGAAAAACGGCGTCGAGCTGGCGGCCCGCACCTGGATCGTCGCCGCCGAGCGCTTCGGCTGGTCCATGGACGCCATCGATCAGTTCCTGTGTCACCAGGTGGGCGCCCGCCACATGGCGGCCCTCACCAAGCGCCTCGAGATGCCCCCCGAGAAGGCGTTTCTGACCTTCCAGGAACTCGGCAACACCGGCCCCGCCGCCGTCCCCATGGCGATGTCGTTGGCCGCCGCGGGTTGGGAGCATTCGGCGCCCACCATCACCGACGGCAGCCGCCTGGCCCTGTTGGGCATCGGCTCGGGCCTGACGGTGGCCATGATGGACGTCACCTGGTAGGTGCCCTGGTTGCCCGTCTGGGTAAGTGTTTGAAATAACAGCAGATTCTGTGGATGGTGCAGGTCTTTCGCGACCCCATTGTGGCGGGCACCGTCGGCGGGGATGAGGCCAGCACCTATGAACGTCACCATCGTCCACGGCGAGACTCCCGGCGCCCCTCGCGCCCAGCCACCCCAGACCATCATCCGTCCGTCGACGATGCCGTGGGCGGCGGAGTATCCGTTTGAGAGCCACTGGATGGGCGTGCCCGTCGAGGGCGGCGGCACCGAGTGGCTGCACTTCGTCGACGAAGGCCCCCGCGACGCCCCCGTGATCTTCTTCTTCCACGGCAACCCGACGTGGTCGTTCTACTGGCGCAAGCTCATCATCGGCCTGCGCGATCGCTATCGCTGCGTCGCCATCGACCACACGGGCATGGGCCTGTCCGATCGTCCCCAGCGGGACCGCTACCTCCTCAAGGACCACGTCGACCGCGCCTGCGCCCTCGTCGACGCCATCGGGGTCGGCGACTTCGCCGTCGTCGGCCACGATTGGGGCGGCTGCATCGCGGCCGGTGTCGCTGGCCGCATGCATGAGCGCATCAAGGCCATCAGCTGGATGAACACGGCGGCGTTTCACTCCCAGGAAATCCCGTTTTCCATCGCCACCTGCCGCATCCCGGGCTTTGGCGCCCTCGCCGTCCGCGGCTTCAACGCCTTCGCCGGCACCGCGACGTTTCGCGCCGTCGAAAAGCCTGAACGGATGACGCCCATCGTCAAGGCCGGCTACCTCGACCCCTACGGCAATTGGCACGACCGCATCGCCACCCTGCGCTTTGTCGAGGACATTCCCCTCGAACCCTCCCACCCGTCGTGGGACGAAATCGATCGCATCGAAAAGAATCTGGCCCACCTGAAGCAAAAGCCCGTGGCCCTGTTTTGGGGCGACAAGGATTGGTGCTTCACCCCCAATTTCCGCAAGCGTTTCGAGCGGGAATTCCCCACCGCCGAAGTCCACGCCTGGGACGATTGCGGCCACTACGTCGTCGAGGACGCCCACGAACGCATCCTGCCGTTCCTGCGCACCTTCTTCGACCGGCACCTGGGCAATATGGAAATCTCCAATCCCGGCGTTCCCTCGCCGGCGCTGGCGGCCCGCTCATGAGCGGCGAAGTCTCCGTCCGCGAGTTCGCCGAAGGCGTCACCCACCAGCAGCCCAACGCCTGCGAACTCATCCACGAGGTCGCCCGCAAAGACCCCGGCATCCTCGCCCTCGTGGATCGAAAAACCGGCGCCCGCCTGACCTTCGGCGAGCTCTCCACCCGCATCGCCAAGACCGCGTCCCGCCTGCAGGGCCTCGGCGTGCGCCCCCGTGACCGCGTGGCCCTGTTTGTCGCCGACGGCCCCCGCTTCGTCACCCTCGTAAATGCCCTGTTTCATCTGGGCGCCGTCCCCGTGCTTATCGATCCCGGCATGGGTCTCGACAACGTCGCCACCTGCATTCGCGAACAAAAGCCCCGGGTCTTGCTGGGCATTCTCAAGGCCCAGGTCCTGCGCCTGCTGAAACGTTCGTCGTTTGCCTCGGTGAAGGTCAACATCGTCGTCGACGGCAGCTTCCCCGGCGCCACCACGTTGCACACCGACGGCGACGACAAAGACAGCTACCTGGCCATGTACCGCCAGGCCCGGGACCAGCCGGCCGCCGTGCTCTACACCTCGGGTTCCACCGGCGCCCCCAAGGGCGTTTTGTATACCCACGGCATGTTGATGGCCCAATCGGTGGCCATTCGCGACATGTTCCACATCGCCCGTGGCGACGTCGACGTGTGCTGTTTCCTGCCATTTGCGTTGTTTTCGGTGGCCATGGGCACCACGGCGGTTTTTCCCGCGATGGATTTCCGCCACCCGGCCAAAGCGTCCCCTGACGAAATCTTCGCCGCCCTCAAAAATCCCCTCGGCGACGGCTCCCGGTCGGCGACGTCGGCGTTTGCCTCGCCGGCATTGTGGGAACCCTTCAGCCACGCGGCGGCGGCCAATCAGGCCACCATCCCTGGCCTCAAGCGCGTGCTGACGGCGGGGGCCCCCGTGTCGCCCCAGCTCCACGAACGCCTGTTGGCGGCCTTGCCCGACGGCGACGTCTGGACCCCCTACGGCGCCACCGAGGCGTTGCCTGTGGCCTTTATGAACGGCCGCGCGGTCGTTGCCGAGACGGCGGCCCAAACGCGCCAGGGCAAAGGCACCTGCGTCGGCACCCTCGCGCCCAATATCGAAGTGCGCATCATCGCGGTCACCGACGACGCCATCGCCACCATCGCCGACGCCACTGCATTGCCCAAGGGGCAGGTGGGCGAAATCATCGTCCGCGGGCCCTGCGTGACCCGCGCCTACGACGAGACCAGCGACCGCGCCAAAGACGCCAACGCCCGCTCGAAAATCGCCGACGGCGACACCGTGTGGCACCGCATGGGCGACGTCGGCAGCCTCGATGCCACTGGCCGCCTGTGGTTCTACGGCCGCAAAGCCCACCGGGTGGAAGCCGCCGCTGGCGTCCTCTATTCGATTCCCGCCGAAGCGGTCGCCGAGACCGTATGGCCCGCCCGCGCCGCCCTCGTCTGGCAGGGCGCCCGCCCGACCCAGACCCCGGTGCTGCTCCTCGAGAGTCCCCAGAAGGCAGCCCTGGCCCGCGGCCAAAAGGGTGTCGTCATCGACACGCCAAACCTCGACGTCGTCAGCCAGGCCCTGTCCGCGGCCCTGCACCGCACGGACATCGAGGTCCGCCTGCACCCCGCCGTGTTCCCCGTCGACCGCCGCCACAACGCCAAGATCGAGCGCGAAACCCTGGCCGCCGGCCTGGGCTGAAGGCGCCGTCCGCGGAAGGCTGCCTGCTCCTTACGGGGGAGCGCGCCGCAACTCGATCAGGGCGCCAACATGCGCGTCAAAGACCCTGATGGTGTCGCCGACCGCGACGTGGGGCCTTTGAGCAGCAGGCACTTCACTGCACCCGGTCGGCCTCGAGGCGGTAGGTGCCAGTGGCGCCGCGGAAGCCGTCGAGGACGACGAGGACGGACTCGTTGGCCCGCAGACGGACGACGAGTTCGGTACCCAACACGCTGGCGATGGGCGCGCCGCCGCACTGCTGCCGCACCTCGAGGATCGTGGAGAACGCGGTGCCGGTGGCGAAGAAGCGGTAGGCCGCCGTCGTCGATGCCGTAAAGCGGAAGACCTTGTCGGCACCGCCACCGCCGCCATTGAAGGGGGTGACGGTGTCGTCTTCGCCCACCGTGGTGCCGGTCTTGACACCGACGAGCCCGATCGTGTCTTCGGCGCAAGCAAACGCGCTCTCGGGGGGGGCTGCGGGCAGGTGACAGGTCACATAGACGCCCTCGCTGAAGCCGGGGCAGCCGGGGCTGCCGACGTCGCCGACGCTGCAGCGGGCGAGGCTGTCGAAGCAGCTCAGAAAGACCCCGTGCTCGGCGAAATCCCGTTCGCGGGAACTGCCGTCGAGGATGGCGTGACCGCCGGTGGCAAAGAGGCGACCACACCAGAAGTCCGCGAGCTCCTGGGCGTCTTCCTGGGCGAAGGTGCCTTCTTCGCAGACGGTCATCGGGCGGGCGTTCACGAGGGCGTGCAGCATCCCGTCGCGCGCACCGGCGCCGCCGAGGAGCCGGGCTGTCGTCGCCGACGCGCCCAGACAGACCCGGGTGCTCGTCCTCTCCACGGTGACGCATTGGCCTGGTCCATGGACGTCGCTGCAGGCGCCCGCCGCGCTGCAGGTGCAGGCCCCGATGGCGCAGCCGTTGCTCGCGCAGGCGTTGTCGCAGCCGCCGCAATTGTCGGCGTCGGTCTGGAAATCGGTGCACTCGCCGGCGCCGCAGATGTCGAGGCCGGTGATGGTGCTCGGGCAGATGCAGGTGGCAACGACCTCGGCCCCCGGCTCGACGTCACGGCAGGCGGTCTCGCCAGGGCATGGGTTGCCGCACTCGCCGCAGTTGTCGTCGTCAAGGAAGGTGTCGCTGCGGCACTGACCGTTGCAGCGCGCCTGTCCACAGACGCCGTTGCAGGCAGCGGCGCCGTCGCAGGTGAGGGTGACCTGGACCGTTCCTTCGACGGTGGCGCCGTCGGCATCGAAGAAACGGGCCGTGAAGCGGCGGACAGCGGTGCCGTCGAAGTCGATGACGCGGACATCGTTGAGGGCCTGCCAGCTCAGCGAGAGGCTGTAGGCGCCCTCGGCAGCCGAGGTCTGGAACGCGCCGTAGGAGCTGCTGCCCGGCAAATCGAGGAGCACACCGCCGATCACGTCGTCGACACCGTCGGGATCGGTGATCACCGCCGACACCACCAGGGTGCTTGTGCTGCGGATGGTGCTGGCGTTGGTCGAGAGCGAGAGGATCACGGGCGGACGATTGGGCTGTTCGCCCTCACCTTCGCCTTCGCCTTCGCCTTCGCCTTCGCCTTCGCCTTCGCCCTCGCCTTCGCCTTCGCCTTCGCCTTCGCCTTCGCCTTCGCCTTCGCCTTCGCCTTCGCCTTCGCCTTCGCCTTCGCCTTCGCCCTCACCTTCACTGCGATCGCGGCGGACGCGGGTCGGCTCCGGTTCACCATCGTCACCGCCGAGGAGGATGCCGAGATCGCAGCCGGTCCCCGCCACCAGGACGACGACGACACACAGGGCAGCGTGGAGGGGCGGGCGCGTCAGCATGGGTGAAGCCTCTCTGGTGTCACTGGGAGGTGCAACAGCTGTCCTTCATGGGCGCAGCACGCGTCGTTGATTTCTGGGAACCGCTCCCGAATGGCTGCAATGCTTGCTGGTTGAAAAGATGTTAATATTCAAGTTCTTGTCGCCTCGATGGGGCATGCGGTCCAGTCGCGGGGGCTGGCTGGCTGGGGATTGCCGATGGCCCTCGATGCTCAGGCGATGGGTGCGCCTTGTATCGGATTGGGTGTCGACCCTGTTCTGTCCGGCCCAGGGCGGGAGGGACGACCTTTCATGACGACGACCGCTGTGCGATGGACGGTCCATGAGTGCCGTCGTCCTTGAGTGGCTGAACGTTGTTGTTCGTTGGGCCCATGTCATCGCTGCCATCATGTGGGTCGGCGACTCGTTTCTGTTCATGTGGCTCGACAGCCACCTGACCAAGGAACTCTCGAAGGAGCGGGACCCCGAAGCCGTCGGCGAGCTGTGGATGACCCACTCCGGCGGCTTCTACGAGGTCGTGAAGCTCAAGAGCCTGAAGTCCCTGCCCAAGCAGCTCTACTGGTTCAAGTGGGAGAGCTACTCGACGTGGCTGACAGGCTTCTTGCTCATCGCCGTCGTCTATTGGGGCGGCGGTCGCGCCATGTTGGTGGATGCGTCGTCGACGTTGAGCCACGGCGAGGCGGTGGCGATTTCGCTGGGTGGCCTCATCGCGGGCTTCGTCGTGTACGACCTGCTGTGCCGCACGCCCCTCATCACCAATGCCCGGGCCATGGGTGTGGTTGGCCTCGTCGTCATTGTCGCCACTGCGTTCGGGCTGCTGCAGGTGTTCTCGCCGCGGGCGGTCTTTCTGCAAGTGGGCGCCATGCTGGGCACCATCATGACGTCGAATGTTTTCTTTCGAATCATCCCCTCCCAGCGGCACATGATCGCGGCCACCGAGGCCGGCACCGCCGTCGACACGAGCTATGGGCTGCGGGCCAAGCAGCGCTCGGTGCACAACCATTACCTGACCTTGCCCGTGCTCTTCATGATGCTGTCGAACCACTTCCCCGGCCTCTACAGCCACGCCCAGGCGTGGTTGGTGCTGGGCCTGGTGGCCACAGCCGGCGTCGGCGTGAAGTACGTGATGAACTTCCGCTCGCGGACCCACCCCGTCATCCTGGTGGGCTCATTGGCCGCCATTGGTGCAGCGGTGACGATGACGATGCCGGCGTCGAAGGCAGCGGCGGCGTACGTCGACAGCGGCCTGCCACCCGTGACCTACGCGGCGGTGAAGACCATCATGGATGCCCGCTGCAACTCCTGCCACGCGACCAAACCCACGAGCCCGGCCTTTGCGGCCCCGCCGTCTGGCATCATCTTCGACACGCCCGCCGACGTCGTGTCCCACAAGGACCGCATCATGGTGCGGGCCGTCGACACCAAAACCATGCCCCTCGGCAACATGACGGGCATGACCGACGACGAGCGCGCCCTCCTCGGCCGCTGGATCGCCGAAGGCGCCCACACCACGCCCTGACCTCACCCCCGGCGCCTGGCGCCGACCCCTCTCCCTGAAGGGAGAGGGGAAATGCCCTGGTTATTCAGGTGGTTGCCCCCTCTCCCTTCAGGGAGAGGGGCTGTGGTGAGGTCCCACAGCGGCCGCCGTCTTTGCGAGGTTCTCCATGTCGTCCGAGCTGCAGTTTCCCGACACCCGCACCTTTGTGTTGCGCTCGCGGCGGGTGGTCACTCCCGAGGGCATCGTGGCGGCGGCGGTCGTCGTCAAAGACGGTCGCATCGTCGAGGTGGCGCCGCCGGACTTCGTGGGCGGTGGCTACACGCGCGTTGAGGCTGGCGACCTGCTCGTGAGCCCCGGCGTCGTCGACAGCCACGTGCACATCAATGAGCCCGGGCGCACCGAATGGGAGGGTTTTTTGTCGGCGACGCAGGCCGCGGCGGCGGGCGGCATCACCACCGTCGTCGACATGCCCCTGAATTGCATCCCCGCCACCACCTCGCGGGACAACGCCGAGCGCAAGCAGGAGGTCCTGCGGGACCAGCTCTTTGTCGACGTCGCTTTTTGGGGCGGCGTCATCCCCGGCAATGCTGCCGAGCTTCCGGGCCTGGCGCGCTTCGGGGTGCCCGGCTGCAAATGCTTCACCTGCCCCTCTGGCGTCGACGAGTTCCCGCACGTCGTCGCCGCCGACCTCGACATCGCCATGCCCATCCTCCGCGATACCGGCACGACCTTGCTGGTCCACGCCGAGGCTCCCGGTCCCCTCGACGTCGCCGAAGCCGCCCTCAAGGCCGACGGCAGCGATCCCCGGGCCTATGCCACCTACTTGCGCTCCCGACCGAAGTCCGCCGAAGACGACGCCATCGCCATGATCATCGCCTTGTCGGAGAAGCACCGCTGCCCGGCCCACATCGTCCATTTGTCGTCGTCGACGGCGCTGCCGATGCTGCAGGCGGCCCAGGCCCGTGGCGTGCAGATCACGGCCGAGACGTGTCTGCACTACCTGACCTTCACCGCCGAGGAGATTGGCGACGGCGACACGCCCTTCAAGTGCGCGCCCCCCATTCGCGAGGCGAGCAACCGCGAGGCCCTGTGGGCGGGCATCAAGGACGGCACCATCTCGATGGTGGTCAGCGACCATTCGCCGTGCACGCCCCAGCTCAAAAAGCTCGACGGCGGCGTCGACCAGGGCTCGTTCATGGCGGCCTGGGGCGGCATCGCCGGCCTGCAGTTGGGGCTGAGCGCGCTGTGGACCCAGGCCAAGGCCCGGGGGCTGGGCGTCGAGCAGATGGTCCGCCTGCACAGCGAGAACACCGCCAAGCTCGCGGGTCTTGGTCACCGCAAGGGGCGCATCGCGGCGGGCTACGACGCCGACCTCGTGGTGTGGGACGACGCCGCGTCGTTCACCGTCGACGCCGATGCCCTCAAGCACAAGCACCACATCACGCCCTGGGGCGGTCGCACCCTCGACGGCGTCGTCAAGGCCACCATCGTCGGCGGCCGCGTGGCCTGGCATCGGGCGGCGGGGCTCTCCAGCCGTCCCGGCGGCAGCTTCGTGGCCACACCTCGTTGACAGGACGGACGGTTCCGGCTCCGGCTCCTTCCCCCAGCGGGGGAAGGTTGGGATTGGGGGCTTCGGGCCCGGCTTCTGACGGGCGGTGCCTGAAGGTGCCTGTTGCGTCGCCGTGGGATAGACCCACGCCATCTCATCTTCTGTGGCGCCAGCCAAAGAAGCATCAGAACCTTGTGGAGAGTGCCATGTCGACCTCACGCCAGAAGCCGCCCGCCGACTTCGCCCACCTCGTCAACCTCGCGGAAGACCTGACGGGGACCTTCGTGCTGTGGTCGACGGACGAGTTCTTCGCCGAGAAGGAGAACCTCATCCGCCCCGACGCCCCCCATTGGGACGCCAACCGCTACACCGACAAGGGCAAGTGGATGGATGGCTGGGAGTCCCAGCGCAAGCGCGGCCCCGGCCACGACGCCTGCATCATCCGCCTCGGCACACCGGGGGCCGTTCACGGCGTCGTCGTCGACACCACCCACTTTCGCGGCAACGCCCCGACCCACGTGCGGATCGAGGGCCTGGTGGCCCCCATCACGGCGACGCCCGAGGAGCTGCTGGCCCGCACGGACTGGCACACCGTCGTCGAGCAGACCGCGGTGAAGCCCAACATGGAAAACCTCGTGCATCTGCGCGAGCCGTCGGCCCGCTCCACCCATCTGCGCCTGCACATCTACCCCGACGGCGGCGTCGCCCGTCTGCGGGTGTTCGGCACGGTGCTCCCCGACGACAAGCTGTTCTGGCGCAACGGGGTCATCGACCTCGCCGCCGTCGAGAGCGGTGGCACCGTCGCCGCCGTGTCTGACGAATTCTTCGGTCCGCCGTCGAACCTGCTGTTGCCCGGTCGGGGCGTGAACATGGGCGATGGCTGGGAGACCATGCGTCGGCGCACGCCGGGGTCCGACTGGTGCGTCATCAAGCTGGCCCGCCGTGGCGTCGTCGAACGCATCGAGCTCGACACCCACTTCTTCAAGGGCAACGCGCCCCAGGCCGTCATGGTCGAGGTCATCGACGACAACGCCCCCACCACCGAGCGGCTGCGCAGCCTGGGCACCTGGCCGGTCCTCGTGCACCAGACGGCCCTCGTACAACACCGTCGCCATGTCCTTGAGCCCGAGCGCCCCATGGTGGCCACCCATCTGCGGGTGCACATTTTCCCCCATGGCGGCGTCAACCGCTTGCGCGTCTTCGGCCACGCCACAGACACCGTCGCCGAGGCCGCCGTCCTCGCCCACTTCAACGGCATGAGCGACGTCGCCGTCACCGAGTTGCTGTTGTCGTTTTGCGGCTCGCCCCAATGGGCCAAGACCTTGCGGGAGCACCGCCCCCACAAGAGCGTGCGCTCCCTCATGAAGGCCGCCGAGCGGGCCTGGTGGGGCCTGCGCGAGAACGATTGGCGCGAGGCCTTCGCGGCCCACCCAAAGATTGGCGAGCAGAAGAAAGCGGCGACGGCGACGGCGCAGTCGGCGACGTGGTCGGCGGGCGAGCAGGCCGGCGTGGACGGCGCCGCTGTCGACGTCAGCGAGCGGCTGGCGGCGTTGAACGCCCGCTATCTCGAGGTCCACGGCTTCATCTACATCGTGTGCGCCAGCGGCAAGACCGCCGCCGAGTTGCTGGCCATCCTTGAGGGCCGCGTCGACAACCCCACCGCCGACGAACTCGACCGGGCCGCCCGCGAACAATTTCTCATCACCCGCCTGCGCCTCGAAAAGTGGCTCACGGCCGCACTGCACCAGGGAGCCTGAGCCATGGGGATTTCCACCCACATCCTCGACACCAGCCGAGGGCGCCCCGCCCAGGGCGTTTCCGTCACCTTGTTGCGTGAGCAGGCGGGCGGCGGCCGCGCCGTCGTCAACGTCGGCGTCACCGACGACGATGGCCGCGTGAAGGGCCTCGTCGAGGGGCAGCCAGACACCGGCCTCTACACCCTGCGCTTCGCCGTCGGCGAGTACTTCCATCGCCTCGGCCAGGACGCGTTCTACCCCCAGGTGGAGGTCTCCTTCGTCGTCAGGAGCGCCGCCGAGCACTACCATGTGCCCCTGCTGCTCAACCCGTTCGGCTACTCGACCTACCGGGGCTCCTGATGTCGTCGTCGTCGCCGTCGCCGTCGCTGACAGCCCAGCCACTGTCGATGGCGGCGTTTGCGCCGTTCGGGTCGGTGGTGTCGGCGGGCCTGCAGGCGGGGGCGTCGGCGAACCAGGGCACCGCCGTGCGCTTCGATCGCTGCGCGCCCCTGCTCAGCACCCGCGACGACGCCACGCCCAATCTGGCGGTGTTTCGCTCGACAAAGAAGACGCTGCCGTTTGTGGTGTCCCTCCTCGAGCAGCACCCCTGCTCGACCCAGACCTTCATCCCCATGGTGTGCCGCCGCTTCCTCGTCGTCGTCGCCCCCACGGCGCCCGACGGTGGCCCCGACGTCACAGGCCTGCGGGCCTTCGTGTGTGGCCCGGGGCAGGGCATCACCTACGCGGTCGGCGTGTGGCACCACCCCATCATCGCCCTCGACGACGACGCCGACTTCGTCATGCTCGCCTGGGAAGACGGCACCGCCCAAGACTGCATCGAGCACCCCCTGTCGACGTCGATCCAGATCACGGACGCCTGAGCCAATCTCCGGGCACCCACCACGGCCCGCACCAGGAGCTCCTCTCCCAGGTGCTGATGTTTCATCACATCTCAAACGGCTCCGAAGAGGTGCTTTGCCCGCATGAGGAGTCCTCTCCCCAAGTGGGGAGAGGACGCGCCGAAGGTGCAGACCGGGCACATAGGTCAGCAGTAGACCGAGCAGATAGGTCAGCCGTGAGAGCGGAGGACCTGATGACCTGGAAGACACGTGACGTGGAATCGGAGCGAAAGCTCTTCG
>Ga0247837_1008455_pt1 | contig 12936 bp, 16 predicted proteins | sample LaCtaG_2_FD_187115 | JGI IMG/M metagenome (GOLD analysis project Ga0247837, IMG submission 187115) | Freshwater microbial communities from meromictic Lake La Cruz, Castile-La Mancha, Spain - LaCruzMarch2015_14.5m | ecosystem: Environmental > Aquatic > Freshwater > Lake | place: Spain: Castile-La...
CCTTCTTTTCAGGGCATTTGTTGCGTCATTGTTAAGTTTCCCCCGTGCATGCTTCTCAACAAATAGCCGACGCTCTAAAATGCCCCATTCTTCCCCCATTTGCTCTAACACATCACACGCCTTGGGGTCTCTTACCCGTGCTGTTATTGTGATGTGGTTCATCGCATGATTATACGTTGCTTGCTGCTCAATTTCAATGCTTTATCGCTCGTTCCATGCAAAAACATTGCGAAACCCTCATGATATCGCCGGCGTTGCGCGAATCTTTGCATTGTATGCGCGCCGAACCTTTTCAGTAAAACCATTTTCCCCCATGCTGGGTCGCAAATTCAACGCAACTTGGTCGCATTTCATGGATGTCTTTTAGTCGCAAATTCATTGATTGACGACACAATATGCTCGGGTCGGGAGTTAGAAAACACCTCACGAGACGATAAATCAAAAAGGGACATCATGATCTCGCGATATCCAGGCTCAATTTTGGGTAATTGCGATAAAGTCATCATCAAATATAGCACCATAAACAAACCTTGCAAGCTATCGTAATGTCGCCGTCCGCCGGTCGGTGACATGCCCGTTTTTGATGGCATAGGCCAATTGCCGGCCTTCTGCGTCTAAATAATGCCAAACCCCATCTCCGCCATCATCACAACAACATGCGTCGGCGCGCCTGCGTTGAGGCGAAGATTTTCCGCCGTTATCCCGGTTGGTAAAACCACAGGTCGCCCTGATTCCAGTTTAATTAGCAGTAAATAGTCAAAAACCTTCACAGATGAACTCCTAGCAAATGCCGGCGAAAAATCAACACTATAAAAACCACAAAAAGCAGTATAGTAAAGGATGGATATCGAGATTGTTGTCCCCACAGGAATGTTTGGTCCCGGAAAATATTATCTGGTGGACGCGATAATTCGCGCGATTGCCGAGGCTTTTTCGACAGAAGGAGAGTGGGCAGATAAGTATGGAGTGAATGTGGAGACGCCGATATTCTCAATGCATAAGTTTTGTTGGTGTGACTCAGAAAATTGCCCATGGTGCGCGGAAGACCCCGCACCGCACTTTCACTATAAGCCAACAGACTTTAAGGTTTCTTGGTATAAATACATTGGGCGTGGCATGGAAATGAACCGCCAAGTTAGTGCGCAGGAGTGTGCAGAGATATTGTCTGCGTGCCTTGCTCTTGCGCCAAAAAAATCTTAAATCCGTTTTTGCTGCGGCCCGCCACCACACACGACCCCGCTCCGCCCCGGAAGCTCGGGCGCAAATTTTTCAATAGCCTCGTCGAAAGTAAAAACGTCCCCACAGTATGATATTTGGGTGATTTGTTTAGCCATCTCTGGACAACTGGCAGCCAGAATAGAAATTTCCTGCTCGTTTCCAACCTCGCCAGAACTATCAGCCCATCCTGGCAAACAAATACCATCGACGTCACGTGGAACAATTTGATTGAAAATTTCGGGGGTAAGCCGGTATCCGCCGTAACATTCAAGCCCCAAAGTCTCAGCCAAATGCTCATCTTCCGGATGCTTCTGGATGTGTTGGCTCCATCGAAAGTGGTTGTCGTTGACGGCCATTAAAGAATAGAAGAACGGGGAAAGTTCGCGGCAGCGTAAGTCTTGTGCCCAAAACGTAAAAACAGCGCCGTGTTCATCGCCACCATCATCACGAGCGAAGGCGCTAGAAACACCTCCGTTCAGCGAGACACAAAATGCGGGGATTTTAAGTTCAGCATGCTGGGCCGGCTTAACCTCGCGCGCAGCAAGAATCCCTTTCATTCCATCAACACTAGTGCCATGGTAAACATAGTCCAAGAGCATATCAACGCGTGGGCACGCATTGAGAAACACGTCCTTAATAGCACCAATGTCGGGTTGTCCTAAATAAACCACAAGAAAGAGATAGGGCGTCCACGCACCAAGCTCACGTGATTAAGACTCTTTAATCGGATTCACCCAGTCTTTTTTGGCAATATTCGCGTTATCGTAACAATCCTGCCCGCTGACATCGATGGCCTCGATTTGGAAGAGCGGGAGACTGGACACGCGGTCGGCATCAACCTCCAATAAGCAGAAACCAATTCGAGGTGTGTGAAACACATCAAGTTCGTGATGGGCTCCGTCGTAGAGATAGGAATACCGCATCTTGTGGATGGTCGTCCGCGCAGGATCTGCCTCCTTGGAAAAATCTTTAAACTCAGAACGAGTAATAATTCGCTCTTCGCGAAGCGGAGGAACGCCGTCGAGCGTTCGTAAAGTGGAGTAGAAGTAGCTCTCACAGCCATCAACTTTCCGCTTCCGCAGCCGCCGTTCTTCACCAGGTTCAGAGCGGAGATAAGACTGCGTAATTTCCACGCCCGCCAAGACAAAACCGGATTTCTTTAATGCAAGCCCAGCTTTCAAGGGCAGGCGAAACACCTTCTTTGTGCCACTTGCACCAGAAACCCCAAGGATTTTGCAGACCTCATCGCCAACACGCTGGATTTTCTGACTAAATCCGGTTGAATTGTCAATGACCCTCAGCTTTGCCGGATGCCCTAACCACGCGGCCTGCAGAAGACGGTCGACCGCAATCGCTTGCTCCGGCGACTCTTCACGGGCATTATTGTTTTCAAGAGTATAAAACTCCCGCGCTCCGTCTGCGGCTGTGACCATATGGACAACAGCGTCATAACGGGTCGCCCGAATTGTATCCTCTGAGACCCCGAGCGCATCGAGAACGCGCCCCCAGTTCTCAGGAGAAGAAAACGCCTTTCCATCCAAAATCCCACGGTCACAAAGAATCACCGTGTCGCGGTCGTCATTGCACGCACGCGCCAATCCGGCAAAGTGGTCTTCCAAATAAAAATGCATCTTGGTTAGCGCAACCTGAAAATCAAAAGGGGAAAGAGCCTGGGGAGGAACACCCCCCAAAATCGTAACCGTTGCCGCCTCGGGAACAATAAGCGGGCGCATTCCCAACCCCTCAATCATTCGATGCAGGTAAGCCATGCCTGTCGTCTTGCCCGCACAAGGCCCCCCGGTTATAGCGATCTTTCGAGTTCGTCCCATATAAAATTATGCTACGACAAGAAGATACGGAACTTGCCCGCGTGGCGAGAACAAATTACTTGCCGGCAACGGCACCTTTGAGAACCCTCTCCATACGAGCAGCCATACGAGCCTCAGGAGGTCGTGATTTCAACTCGTCCGGTTCTTGCACGCCCGCCTCGACTGAGGCTTTCACGCCATCATCAAAAACCATCTGATTGCTAGCCTCGGTAATCTGAGACTTCAAAGCTGCTGAAAGAACATGGACGCTATTTGAGAAAACTTTGGCCAGCTCGCGACCGGCCTTCAGCGTATCGTGACCCTCGGTCAAAGTCTCACAAATGGCAGCCGTCTCCTCCTTCGTGGGAAGACGCAATAGCGACATTTTTTCAAGGGCCTCGGCCAAATCTCGATGTTCGTTGCAAACAAGAACTGTATGCATCTCCATGAAGGCTTTTTCAATTCGGCCCCCGGCCCGGTCGCCAGCGCTAGTATGCTGTTCGCCCAAGTCCGCCCACGCGCTATGAACCTCGATTTCGCCAGAAACAACGCCATCGACAACCTCCGAAAAGGTGTCGGCGCTGTACTCCTCGAGTTTATCGTGAGCAACCATGTTGTGAGCATCCGTCAGAGAGTCGTTCCCGATTTTGGCGTCCAGACTCTCAACGTAAACCTTACCAAGGAACATTTTCCAGGTGTGGTAAGCCTCATCGGGCTCTTTCGGATGCGCTGCTTTGGACTCAGCAACTGCTGCGTCTATCGCTTCTTCGTGGGTAAGACCATCGGAGAGGAAGCCGCGATACTGGTCGGCCATTTTTTTGAAAACTGATGACTGAGGCGCACGAACCAACGCTTGTGAGTCTTCGAATAAAAGCATCACGCGTTTGTTGGAGAAGTGATTTGAGTCCGCAAATCGAGCCGCGCGGAAAGGCGCAACCTCCGCAAACAAGTCAAGGTGAATCGAGGCGTGTTTAATATCGAAAGTAGAATCACTTGGGATCGAGCGGTGCTTTTTTGCGTCTGCGCCATCGCCGCTTCCACCAAGAGTCTCGTCATGCAGGCCAGGAGAGAAAATTGGAGAGTATTTCTCCATAAACTCTGCTTTGCCCGAAAGGGCAGCGGCGAAGACATCGTCGGCGGTAACGGCACCTTTGGCTTCGGCGCTCATGGCCTGAGATTGCCACTTGCAAATTGTAGCGTGCCCATACGGGTGCCGCTTCATATAGACAGATGTGGGCAGGGCCCCACGGCCTCCACCAGACCCGATGAATTTATGCTTCAATTCGGTCAACGAGCGATACCCAAGAAACGCACCATCCCCGCCTGCCACAGCGCCAGTTTGGACTTCTTCTTCCAGTTCTTCGTCTTCCGCGCCGCCATCCCACGCATCAAACTTGGCTACTGGCTCTGCCTCGGCCGCCACCTTTCGAGCAAATTCATCCGCCGAAGGAACGTCGTCGGGACGCACAAAATCAACTTCGCCGCCCTTGCGAGGAATCTTATACTGCCTGGCCATGGCAACGGTGCACTCGGCGTCAGGGAATTTCCGCCCAAGGCTTGAGGCAGCGACGGCCTCAAAATTACCATCCCGAACAAGCCCAATAAATGTGGCCGCTGTATCTTCAACAGTAGCCGGCGAGTTGGTTGCTTGACCAGACTTCGCGGCATCAGCAATTTTATGCGACTTGGCAATCATCCCCATCAAGAATTGGCGTGGCTTAAAATCTCTGGCGGTAAAGTCCCCTGCCTGCAGGTGCATAGCGGTAAGACCAAGAAGCGCGGCACCCTCATCGGTTATAACGCTGTCGCGGAAGAGGTGGTCGGGCCATGTTCGACTCGCAAGATGGAAAAGGCTCCACAGTTGGGCGGCAGCCATAATTCCAGGTCCGTATGTCGGTGATTGTGATTCAATAAAAGCGCCCATTTGCTCATGGGTTGCGACCTCGCGAAGTTGGGCAAGACCACTCAGACCAACAATTGCCGGCGATGCATCAATCACGGTGGTAATCTGCCCGTCGGTGAGCACATTGTGCGCCTTGTGAACATCAACAATCGCACCCCAAACAGCCAGCCGGGACAATGCTAAATCCTTTGGAATGTCCCTATACATGATATCATCATAGGGAGAGTTGGCTGTCGCCGCAAAACTAGCCTTTTCACATTTTGCTCGGAATCCCCCGATAGATGTAAGGGTTTTATTCATTGAGATTAGTAATGCCGCGCCATTCTTGTTGTGTCAACGCCGGATAATCAGTATTTTTTGTTTGATGCTTAAATTTTATCTGGCAAGACAAATTCCAGGTTGGCAGATTCACAGGCTTTTACAAAATCCTCAACAGTCCCCGCCCCGATGTATCCGCGCCCAAATGCAAGGACCGCCCAGCGCCCAGGAGCAAACACCGTGCTTGCCGCCGTGCGCTCAGAATTACAGTCGAGCATGCACAGGACGCTCGTTACTTGCATAACCGCAGAAAGCTTAAAATAGTCCCGAGATGTATTGTAGGCATGAGTGGAGTCAAGTTTAATTGCAGTAAGTTTTTGTGTGGGCGGAAAGGTGCTTGCAGGAAAAATCGAGCCGTCCTGCCCGGGCTCGTTACTGCCAGTGCACGCGAGCCGGTGGTCAGAAGCTTTGGGGCATCGCTTGTTACCGCAAACCGGACAAAGGATCATGCGAGACGAACTCAACGGAAAGACCCCGCCAGGTGCTTTAAGGTCTTTCTCTTTAATACATCGGTGACACACACACTCCGGTTCTGCCGGAGTAATGGCTGTGCCATCTGCCGCGACGGGAAATTGAAGCCAACCGGTATTTTCACCGGGGAATGCTAGCGTATCTCCCCTCTCAGTCGTGGCACACGGTTCCGGCATTTTATTTCCTTCTCCCAGAAAGCGCCCCGCCCAGCAAAGCGCCACCCAAAACAGCGGCCGCGATTGTCCATCCAGTAGGGTTCTTTTTGATTTGCTCGCGAATCTCGGACGCAATATTCTTAAGGCGAGCTTCTGCCATTTGCCGAAGCTGTCCGGATTTCTCGCCAAACTCAACAAATTTAATGGAAAACTCGTCAAACCCGGACGAGGCCCGCATGGCTTCAAAAAGTGCTTTTCCGTCTTCGCACATAGCCCTTTTTAGCTCCGGCGCAAGTTGCTGCAGAGCACGACTCGTGCCGGTATCCCCAAGCAAGTCCAAAAACGTTGTAAGGCGCATGTCAATTTCTTGCGCACACTGAAGTTTCTGAAAAAACTCACGGATATCTGCAAGGGACAGAGGGTCGCTTGGGCCTTGCGCCGGCTTGGCATCAGACTCGCTATTTGAGGTGGGTTCGCCCTTGCGCAAATCCGCCAAAAGAGCGGCATAGCCATCGTGAAGCTGGTCGCAGGACTCGGCGTTGCGAAGAAGAGAAATGTGGGACTCGCGAAGCCCCAAAACAGGCAGGTTGGAAAGAGCGACAGACTGAGAGTAGTCCTGCTCAATCTGGTCCGCCAATTTGTTTGCCGCCCAGCAAGCCTGAACCGAAGCTCCCGCTTGCTCGGCCTCGCGCAGAGAAGGCTTAGGGTCCGCTTTGGTTTCGGCGGCTTTGCGAAGGATTTCAAGGATGGCAACAGTGTCGTCGGAAGAATATGGCTTAATCATAGTGCTTCGCATATATCAGCCAAAACCATAAAAAAAGCAAGAGGTTAATCCTCTCGTCCCTCGAGGTGAGCAAAGTTATTGTTTGGCAACCTCATACCACATGACATCAGTGGTAGAAAGTGCTGTGCGCGGGTCGGGGTATGTGCCGAACGAAGCGAGTCGCCCACCAGATATCTCGGCTTGCACACACTTTAGCGTCTCGCGGTCAAGCTTTCGCAATACATCCGCCTGTGCAGCCGGCTTGCCGATAAGAATGCGATTCATCTGCGCAATGCGCCGCTTGGCCTCCTCGATTTTGGTGGCTAAATCTCGGCGGTAAGCCTCTTCCCCCTCTTCGGGGTCACGGACTGTTGCGAACCGTCCGCTTTTAATTTGCTGCAAAACGTTAGGCGCTGCGCTGCCAAGCTTCCAACCGGTAATAGTCGTTTCAGCCACAGCAAATTCTTGTCCGGACAGTCGAATAACCCGCTCATCCCCAAACGATGGCACACAAATACCCAAAAGCATATGGTCGCGCAATTGTATAAAAATGGTATCGATGCCCCAGTTGGCAAGTATCCCAGCCAGCAACACGCTTTTACTATCACAGTCCCCACGGTTCTCAACAAGGATGCCGACCGGAGTTTGATAATCCGCTTTGTTGGAAAATTTCGTGGAATATGGAATGCTTTGAACGAAACGTAACGCATGGATAGCGAGAGAGCGGTCATCTTTTTGGGGGGCGGAAAGCTTTAGGGCCTTCGCCAAGCCGGATAACGCACCTTGCGATTCTTTTACCCTCTTAGGATAGTTGATTTGCACCATCTGAACAGATTGCCCTTTACTTGGCGGCATCGCCTCGTAAAGGTCCCGTCGTTCCTGGGGGCTCAACTGTGTCCATGGTCGTATTTTGTTAATTTCCCGAAGGGTATCGGCAAGCCCGACATCAAAACCAATCTTGTAAACATCCCAAGCAAAGACAAACGAACAAACATCATTGTTCTGCTTGTAACTTCGTCCCTGCGGATAACCGGCCGCCGAGGCGCAGCAAACGCTACATAGGAAAATAAAAGCAAGTAAGTTGCGCACACGAAAAACTAACGGGGCTAGCATCAGTTGTCAACGCTCTTTGCGCACCGGCGAAACATTTACTAACCGGGCTACGGTGTCGGTGTCGGTGTCGGTGTCGGTGTCGGTGTCGGTGTTGGTGTTGGAGTCGGTGTTGGAGTCGGTGTTGGGGTAGAAAAGGTTCCGTTGGAAAGGGTCAGTCCGCTTGGCTTTGGTGTTGGCGTTGGCGTCGGTGTTGAGTTGGAGTCTGTTGTCTCTGTCTTGCATCCGGAAGCAAGAAGAGAAAACGAAATCACACAAAAACAGATAAAACCAAGCCGAATAAGCATTTGCATGATATCACCATATAAACCGCCCAATAAAAAGCAAGGTCTATTTTGATACATAGCCAGCATTTATTAAGTACGCGATGGCTTCGTCCGCATTTGTGGCCGACCGCTGGATAGCAGGATTAGTGTCACCATCAAGGTCACGAGCGCGAAAAATGGCTTCGTTGAGCAGCTTTGCGCGGGCCACCGTCCCAGTTGAATCCGCGTTTCTTACGGAATATCCAATCGCGACATTAGCAATACCAACAACAATAGCTAGGAGAGCGACAACGATAAGCATCTCAACAATAGTCCACCCGCGACAAAACATTTGCCGTGCAGCAAGTTTTGTGTGTCTGCTCATTTTGATACGTAAAGGTGTCACAACTGACCGAGTGTGTCAATTGCCATCGCTGCACGATGGTTTCGATTTAAGCATCCGTCTGTCGGCCCTCGAAGACTCACAATCGCACTCTTGTTGTCCGGATTACCGGAAAACAGATGGGAGCCTGGTCCACTAGCCACCCATAACTGTTTGGCCAAAATATCGACATTGGAAACAACTGCGCCGGTAATCGCAGCGGTTTCCTGCCACGACACGTCGCTTTTAGAGGCCAACAAGGCTCTCACCCCATCTTCAAGAGATTTGGATGTTTTGTCTCCAAATCCGACAGGCTCCGCTACCGACTTCCAGTCCGTAGCAAGCGCTGTTTCATCTAAAACGGAAACACCCAACACAACAGGGTCACCAGCACCATCCGCCGCCTCCGCATATTGTTCGGCCAACTCCACGCTTGTAGCCAAACAAGGCTTGCGAAGACCATGAAGTGCGATTTCTGGAAGAAAGTCTTGATTAGTGCCGTGGTAAAAAACGCGCATCACGCGAAGAATAGTGTCCGCCGCCCGACCCGTCAATTCCGCGATAACATTTGACGGATTCGACACAGCGAATTAAACAACAAAAATGAGCTTAACCGAGAAGAACCGATGGTATGCAGGGGTGTCGCCCCTGGACGTGACCGCCGAAGATTTTTGCAAGCTACATCAAACTGGATTCATTCCATCTCACATTTATGAGAGGTATGAAGAGACTGGCGGATTGAAGTGGGTGGGAACCACAGAAAAATACTCCGAGTTGCAAGAAACCAAGCGGCACGGAAATTTATCGGTCGAATACAGAAAAACAGGGAAGGACCTGGAATACTGCAAGACCGATGCGGACGGAGACATTGTGCGTGGCCAAGACGGGCTCGCATTAATGATGAATTTGGAAGAGAAGAAAGCCGCCGGCGTCGCACTGAAAGACCAAACAATTGTTGCATTTGCCGATGGCGAGCCGATAGGGATGGTCTGCAATGAGTTCGGCGCCGTTGGTGTATGGGTTGAATCCCGCGCACAAAAACAAGGCATAGGAACCCATTTGCTGGCCACATATATGCTAGAAAATCCAGGTGTTCGAATCGGGCAGATGACAAACGCAGGGTTTAATATGACCATAGCCGCACACAAGAACCTGTGCGCAGCGCTCGCTGAAACACAAGCCCTGCCAGGCCGCACCGTCGCTAAATCACAAGAGTCGCAGCGCAGAGAACCACCAACGCAGTCGGCATTAAAGGACTAGCTGCTCACAGGAAGATTTGCCCGCACCGGAAAGCCGACCGGCTAGCATGGGGGCTTGAAACTTTGCCCGGAAATATTCAACTATATCACCGTCACTCCCGGCAATAGAAATGTCGCCTCCGTTTGGGTGACATGCAGCGAACTTGGCAACATCACTGTGGACCTCAATAAGATTGTTTAGGGCGACACTGGACGCCGTCGGCGAAAACAAGGTGGCCACAGGAAAAACGCAGTCGTATTTAATATCGCGAACCCCAGATAAGAAAGCGGCGGCGGCGGCGCTCTCCCGCTCGTCTTCTGGCAGGCTCCACAACACGTCATTAACATCACACTGGTTCCAAGGGAATTTAGGGTGCGAGAGGACATCGATGGCCCCCGAAAATTCACAATCGTCGTAAAAATGCCTAAGCAACATTGCCGGATCTGGGTTTCGCAAGCCAACATGCTCGTTCGGTGTCATTTCCTTTGCGTTTTCGAGAAACAGTCCCTCATGCGGTGAATTTGTTCCCTGGGCGGCAATAATAAGCCTTTTGGTAATGTCCGGATTAACCAGTGCCGTTTCAGCGAGGAATCTAGTGGCATTTGGGTGCGCCGCCACTCTGGCCTGCTCCCACTCCGCATCGTTCATGATGCCGCGAGTTTCTTCGTCGAACATGCCATAAATTGCGGAAACCCGAGCAGCACTCAGGGCGGGAGAAAGCTTGAGCCGTCCGTTGCTCACAAGGTCGCGCAAAGAACAATGGTCTGTTCCACCGTTAGCAACATAAGTCATATGTTGCGGGGACTCAGCAAGCCGCTGGTATTGAAAGAAATTTGCCTTTTTATCTAAAAACGCAACAAGGCTCGCAGGCACGTCCCCGCGCGCGCACAAATTCCAGATGGCATCATGCTGCAACTCGGCATCGGCATCGTGTAAAGTCGAGGTGATAGCCGCTAAAACATCCGGTTTGTCAAAGTCACCATGTTTACACAACACGACGCCATAAAAATGCTGTTCATCGGGCTGAACGTGGGTTCGCTCGCTAGGGCGGCATTGGGGATTAGCAGAAAGAGATAGAACTGCTTTGCGCCTGGCTTCCGGGTCGCGTAGCATTTTCGAAATTAACTCGGAATCAAGAGCGGGATTCGCAAGATCCGCCAACTTGACACCCCAAACGGCATCGCCCCAATCGCGACATTTTACAACTCCGGCGAACACCGACTCGACCACTTCGCGGTTTTGAGGGCGGCTTACATCTAGCGCGCCAACAGCAATGGCGTCTTTGATGTTTTTCGTTGTCAGCGGCACACCGCAAAGAAGCCTCCGCAAATCAGAGCGAGAATCTCTGTCGCAGGCAAAGAAGTTTTTTTCGGAAAGCAGTTTGCCGAGAATTCCTTCGCCCTCAGGAAAAGTGGCCATCGCCGCGAGCATCCGCCGGCCATGTGGGTGTCGCGCAAAGCGCATGACTTCCCGCTCCGAAATAGAAAAAACAGATGACATGGTGTCTACCCGCCTCGAACCAGAAAAAACAGATGACATGACTTAAATCAGAATACGGCGTCCGCGCCGCTCAGTCAACTTAGCCGACAGAAACCACGCTTTCTCGAACGCGAATCGGGCGAAAGCGCCAATATGCGCAGCCATCCGAGCGCTTGGCGTATTTGGCGTGCTGCTCAGCACACCACCCGGAAGCTTTCGCGCGCGTATTAAACAATAGAGCGCGGGATGGTTGCCCGGGATATGCCGCCTCGCAAATGGAATGCCACGCCTCTCCAATAAGAATAGGTTTTTGGTTAGGTGCCGACATGGCAACGCCCCACAGCAAGCGGTCCCAAGAAGTGACCGCTTGTTTAATCCTCTTCGATTGCTGGACAGAAGGCATAGTGCATTAAATTAGGGTCATCGTAAAACGCGGCGTTACCTTGATACTCGGCCATAGCTTTCCTTTTTTCGTAAACCTCCAGTATTCCCTCGCGACGAAGCTGCTCTAAGTCGAAGTAAGGCGTGCCGTCCGGCCAAGCAACAAACCCCCGTTCGAGGCGTCCGAGAAACATAACTTGCTCTCCGCTAGATAAAACAAGGCAAAAACTCTGGTTTTCAAGCATAACAATGTGCCTGATTTTAACGGAAACCAGTGTTTTATGCAAGCGCGCTGAACACAGCCAGCAGCAGAATGAAATTACCGCCCGCCAAATTTCCTGTCCAATTCAGCAAACGACCACTGGACCATTGTAGGCTTTCCACGCGGACAAGTGTATGGAGCGTCACAACCTAGAAGCGAAGTAAGCAGCTTGTGCGCAGCATCCACACTGAAAACAAACCGCGATGCGTTTGCAAACCCAGAAACAGACCGAACAAGGGAAGAAATCAGGTGCGAGCGCGAATCCGTCCCACCAGAGGCTCGGCAAGACGCACAAACATCAAGAAGAACGTTTCGAATATCAGCGTCTGCCAAACAAGGTGGAACAGCATCAACTTTGAAAGAATTGCTGCCAAAGGGCTCAAGGCTGAACCCGCTTTTAGCAAGAAGGTCGAGGTTTTCAGAGAGCCAAATAGCGTCCTTGGCAGGAAGTTCCACCACAGACGTCAGAAGCAGCCTCTGCGTGGCGGGGCTATCGGAAGAGGCCTCGGCCAAGATTCTCTCAAAAAGAATCCGCTCCTCGGCTTTTCTAACGTCGAGCAATACAAGTCCGGAGTCACCCTCAGCAATAATCCAGCGCCCACCTAGTTCGCCAACAATACGAAAAGGAGCCTCGTTCGTTTGACCGATACCAGAATCGATTTGTGGCGACGGTTGGAATGCCTCAAAAGAAACCGGCGTGCCCACCTCGGCGGGCACTGGAACATCAACAAAAGCGGTGGTCGGCGAAGGCGAAGGGATAGGCTGTTCTTTGGCAATCGGGATCGGCACAGCGGCAGGAGCCGCCACCGCCACAGGAGTGGTTGACACTGCTGATGGCGACGGTGAAACGGATACCTTTCTGCCAATAGAATCAAGCATTTGCCGCGTGGCAGTAAAAATTGCGCGCTTCAATATTTCCGGCCTGTGGAGCCGAACTTCGCGCTTGGCAGGGTGCACATTGCAGTCAAACGTTAGCGGGTCCATATCAACCCGCAAGACAGCCAATGGGTGCTTCCCTGCCGGCATAGACCCGATATATGCCTCCTTGAGAGACTGGTAAATTGCAGGACAATGCACAATCCTACCGTTCAATACAACAAACTGCTGCTCCCGGTCTGGCCGCCCCTCACCAGGCTTTGCCAAAAACCCCGAGACAGCAATCTCCTCGCCCTCAACATACTCCTCAAGCGGCATTAGCCGCC
>Ga0247837_1008456_pt1 | contig 12934 bp, 13 predicted proteins | sample LaCtaG_2_FD_187115 | JGI IMG/M metagenome (GOLD analysis project Ga0247837, IMG submission 187115) | Freshwater microbial communities from meromictic Lake La Cruz, Castile-La Mancha, Spain - LaCruzMarch2015_14.5m | ecosystem: Environmental > Aquatic > Freshwater > Lake | place: Spain: Castile-La...
CGTTCAATGTCGGCTTCGCTGATGTTGAGGGTAAGCATGTGGTTTGATTCTTGGTCGACTCAAATCTAACTTTGCTTACCCTTTTTTTATACCTTTTTGCACAAATCCTCACTCCGTGAGGTATAAAAGAGGCTATTTATGCCTTCATCCAGACTTCTCCTGAGCTCAGGGGGCGTTTTGATGAAAGCATGCAGGAGGGGAAGCTGGAGGGTTTTGGTCTGGCTTTGGGCTCGCGGCGTGTCCCCATGTCAGGTGATCACTTTCTGTTGATTGGTGACGCGGCATCCTTGATCGATCCTGCCTCTGGAGAGGGCATTAGCAATGCCATTGTGAGTGGAAAAGTGGCGGCAGAAACGATTGTGACGGCCTTTAAAAAGCAGGACTTCAGCGCTGCTTTTGTAAAAAGTTACGAAAAGGAATTATTCAAAATCATTGGAAAGGAATTAAAAACCAGCACGATTTTGCTGCGCTGTTTTCATTTTGTGCCAGGGCTATTGGATTTGAGTGCCTATTTGATGGCAAATCCGTTTTTTAAACGTTTGGCTAAAAAGTTAATGTAATTTTGACCTCTCAGTAACTAAAACCCTAATTAGCTAAATCCTTGACTTTGAATAATTTTTCACGTAATTTGAAGCTTCAATGGTTCACAATTCAGTGAGCCATTTGTTTTACATCACCTAAAAATACACCTATGAATCCATTCTTGCGATTTTTGACTCTTGCCCTCTTGCTTTCCCCCTTGAGTCTGATGGCACAAAGCCCAGTAGGCTCTTGGAAATTGTCGGTTCCAGATGCAACGGGCACTATGATTCCATTGAAAGTAATCATGTCCGATCAGGGAACTTTCACTTTAGATTTTGGCGCGGATGGCGTGGTTGAAACCAAAGGGAAATACACCCTGGATGGAACCAAAATGACCATTCAGGAAACCGAAGGCTCCCAGTGCACCGAAATAGGGGTGTATACCTTAAAAGTGGAAGGAGATACCTTGACCATGACCAAAGTCAGCGATGGCTGCCCCAATCGTGGTGGCCCCGAAGGCGTCATTGTGATGAAAAAGGCGTGAGTATTTAGCTTAGGGACGAAAACAAAATAAAGTAAACCTTTGACAGGCTATTTTTTGATTATGCTGCGTTACTCGTCAGTTGCGTAGTACACTATGCGCCTTCCTCGCGCCTTGCCAAATCAAAAAATAGCTCAGTCAACTTGTTTACTTTATTTCGTTCCCGTCCCTTACAAGCTTTGACAATTGAATAAAAGGCAGGCCAGTTGATGCATTCAACTGGCCTGTTTGTTTTATGTGCCTTCAAAATACAGTACATTTCAAAAAATTAACCAAATGACCCATATCAAATCAAACCCGTTCAGCTTTATTGTTTTCCTCCTTTTTAGTGCAAGCATCTTGAGCAGTGCGGAAAAGTGCAGCCAATCTGGCGCTGCAGTCGGCAATGCCGACCTTGCTACCCCTCTGGATGAACTCCTCTTCAACCACATCAAAGGACTGGGCGACATCTACGCCAAAGACGAGATCTGGAAAGGATATGCCTATAATAGCTACCGCCAATACTTTGTCCATTTTACCGAAAAAGGCCCTGACCGCGCTTTTGTGATCAACCCGCCCACGCCACCCCAAGGAGCCATCCGACTAGATGCAAAAGAAGGAAAAGGACTGGAGATTTACCGCTACGACCTGCGCATGAAAGAGGCTCACGATCTCGTGTTTGGCTCCGAAGGCAATGGCACCTTTGAATTCACCTTCGACATCGCTGGCAACAACTATTATCTTCAGACTTATTCCGACGACCTGGCAGAAGGCTCCGGAGACACCTCACGGGCAGTATCTTTTTCCACCCACGAATTGTTTCACCGCTATCAAGACAATTGGGAGAACGTGCCCGGATCCAAGCAGGATTTTGACAATTTCCCCCTGAGCAAGGAGTTATTGGAACTCCAAATCCTTTGCCAGGAAATCATGAAAGAATTGCCCAGTTACCCCACCGAGATATCTGCCTTAAAGAAGATTTTGCGCCAATACGTGGCCATTCGCAGCAAGGAAATGGAGTTGGATCCCACGCCGGATGAGCTGATCCGCAACCATGAATTGTACCAGGAACAAATGGAGGGCTCGCCCAAATACATCGAAACCATGGGCAACATGCAGTTTTTTACCCATTCTGGCAATCCCGTTCATTTCAGCTATTCCATTTTTGAATTTTCAATCGAAACCCAAGCCGAGGTAAGGAGCATGATGGGGCAGTCGGTGTATTATGGCACAGGGCCTGGTGCCATTTACATCCTCGATCGCCTTGGTGTAAACATTGAAGCGATGGAACAGGGTAAAACGCCTTATGAACTCGCCAAAACCTATCTAAACATGAGCCATTGGGAGCAGGATCAAGCCTTGCAGGAAGCAAAAGCGATCAAAAACTGGCCAGAGATTCAGGCAAAAGCACGCGAGTGGATGGTATTGAAGTAGTGCATAAAAATTTCTTGACATTCTATCTTTTGTACCTTCTGGTGAAGCTTTTGTGTTTACAGTGTCGATAGGTTGAAAAAATCTTTGCTTGAGTAAGGAATAGTCCCTCAAATTAAGCTAAATTGCTAGATGAATGATCAACAAAAACTACTCCGGGTTTTTAGGCTGATCCGCCAACTTAGTCAGCCACCTTACCGCACTGCTCCGCAATTGGCCAAGCTTTTGGATACTACCTCTCGAACGGTTTATCGCTATCTTCAGCTCCTCGAAGAAATCGGTTACGCCCTAGACAAAGACGAACGCAATCGCTACTTTTTGATTCTGAATTGGGGCAAACGCCCAGAAGGCCCATTTGAACGAGATGAGTTGTACTATCTCCAGGAGTTGCTCACGCAAGGCGCCATTCATGACCCCATCGCGCAGGGTATTCTGGCCAAGTTGCACGCACATGGCACCTTGATTCCAGCGGCAGATTCCTTGGTACAACTCTACAATTACCAAAACATTTTACTGTTGAGCCAAGCCATAACCGGAGCATGGAAAGTGCGACTTTGTGATTATCAATCCGCTTCCAGCCAAACCGTGAGCGACCGTATTGTGGAACCTGTAGAATTTGCCGACAACTATACTTATCTGTGGGCTTACGATACCAAACACCAACAACAGCGCCAATTCAAAATTGAACGCATTGGAAGAGTAGAGCTGCTAGCGGAAAAAATCAGTACTGAACACCTCGCCGAAGCCCTGGATATTTTTGGCTTTAGTGGGCATACATGGCTACCCGTACGCCTCAAACTGAGTATGTATGCTGGACGCTTGCTGCTGGAGGAATTCCCCCAAAGCCGGGCTTTTGTGGAAGCCCAAGGGCAGGATTATGTGTTCAAGAGTCAGGTGCGTGACTGGCGCGGCATTGGTCGATTTATTTTGGGTTTGCCGGGGGAAGTGGAAGTACTGGAACCGGAGGAGTTGAGGGAGTATCTGCAGGAACGGAAAAGCAAAGTAGGTTTTCGAAAGACCTAAGAAAAAACAGAAAAGGCAATACCTAAATCTATGGGCAAAGTATCCTTGTATCCTTTGTAAATTTAGCTTCTAAAAGAATTAGCAACAAATATATTCACAAAAACAAAATGCTTGTAATTTGTAACCTTGGTTTGTTTTTTCCGTAAAAGGAATCAGTGACAGTAGTTGTCACTGAGATAAGAGAAATTTGTACCCATAAATAAAAATACACTGAATATGCTTGACACACTTTATGCCATAGGAAAGGAAATTAGTCAGGATCGAGATTCCTGGGAAGATATCATTCTTGTTCCATCAGTTGATGACAAAGAAGGGAAGTTGAAGTTGTATAATCTGAAAGTTGTCTTTGACTTGGATCAAAAAACGATCATCTTGGCTCCCGAATACCTGGAAACTTTTTCTGCAGATTTCCATAAACTCAAATCCATCGGCAACCTAAAAATCCAGGGAGGACAAAATAAGTCCATCTACGTCTCTTGTGCAGCAGAAAAAATGGAGCAATTGGGAAAAACACTTTTCGGAAAGAAAGGTGCAAGTACTGGAAAAGGGGAGTTCATGGAAGCCATTGACATGAGATCTCCAGGTTTAAAAAACAGCCTTCTTTACCAGATGCTTTCTTCCATCTACCCTCTTAGTAAACAATTTTTAGCTTCGGCTTGGGATGAAAAAAAAGAAAAATACGATACAAAGCTATTGCAAGAACCCTTAAGGCTGGGCGCTGCTGATCGATTGGTTTTGATTTATGCAGCGGTGACTTCGGCTACACATAACCTGTACGAAACACCTTTGGCTCAAGTAGAAGGCTACACATCCTTCATTGAATCCAAATTTTTTGGCTCTGCGACAGATGCGAACTCAAGTTCTAAAATGTGCTACGCTACTGGCGAACTTCAAAACGATGTCAAAGAAGCCGAATTTAGTACCCGCTACAACATCAACAAGTTTTTTGTAAAGACCACTCAAAATTTCGCCAACAACTTTGACAAAGATGCTTTTGGCAAAAACTACCAACTTTCGGAGGAAGCTGAAATCTACCTGGATCGAGGTTCAGACTTTGTGTTGAACAAGTTGGTTACGAGCATCGCTGATGTGCGACATGCGATCATTCCGCGTTTTTTTCGACAAGAAGACCTCGATGTTAAAGTGAGTTTAGACCGATTGACCAAAGAAACCGATTTGCTTTTTAAAGTAACTGACCTGGAAAAATTAAGCGATTACCTAGATCTAGTTTCTGAAAAACGCATCTACTGGCTCAATTTTTTGGCCATTGATTCTGATGGCAATTATTTTAAGGTCAGCAATCAAATTTTGGATGTTCCCAATTTTTTCTGTAACGAGCTGATCAATGCCTTTAAACTGGGAACGAAGCTACTCAAACCCTGGCTTGGCAATCAAGCGTTGAATTTCGCCAGTCTGTTTTATGCCATTCCGATCCGCAAAAATGAACGCAACAACCGAGCGTTGCTTCTTTTTGCCCAAATTCTTGAACGCCGCAAGGTTGATCGTCAATTGATCTTCAAACACTTCAAAGATTTGGCTTTATGCCATTGGTTCGGGCGTTACCCAGGTTATTCCAACATTTTTGAACCCAAAGCCGATAGCTTCGATTTTGCCATTAAAGACGGGGTATTTCGCTACCTCGGATTTCTATATGTTTTAAACCAGCTTAATCTTATCCAAAACCAAATTACCATGAAAGAAGGAATTGAACCGACCGCAGCAAGCAACATTGCTGAGGATATCCAGGCTTTCTTTGCGACACTGCAATACAGTAATGAGCAACAAGCACTATTCTACTTAGGACGAGCTTTAAATCAAATTGCTTACGCCCAAGAAAAGAAGGGACACAACAAACGCATTCTGGAAAAAATCAACTTCAATGGCATGGACAGCAAGCACATCACTCGGCTGTCTACCGAATTATTCGAGAAGGCCATTCAGCACGATGTGTTGTCTGATGCGCAGTGGAATCTGGCAGAATTCAACCGCAGGTTCAACCCCGAGCATTGGAATTTGAACCCACAGGAGGCAACATTTTATCTCCTTTCAGGCTATACCTATGGCATCAAATCAAAAATAAATTAATCCCGTAACCTCATAATAAATAAAGCAATGAGTATCCAAAGCAACTCTGATTTTTTATTCATTTTTGAAGCGATCCAATGCAATCCCAACGGCGATCCTGATCAGGAAAACAAGCCACGCATGGATTATGATACCCAAACCAATTTGGTGACCGATGTACGCATCAAGCGTCATATCCGCGATTTCCTAAAGCAAGGTGGGCATGAGATATTTGTAGATATGGAAAGTGAAGCCAAAGTGACAATGGATGATAAACTGCGGGCCATATTAATTAGATTTTGGCCAGATGATGCCAAAATGAAGTCTCTAATTGACAATGATCAGTTGTTCACGGCTTATCAAGGCATTAAGAAAGCAACTGCGGAAGATACCGTAAAAGAGTTGGTCAATAAGAAGCCAGCCAACAAAGACGTCAATAGAGCAATTTTAAGCGGTCTTGTCAAAACAGTATTTGCCGATATCCGCATGTTTGGCAGTGCTTTTGCTGTAGATGGTTTCAACAACGCTTACACCGGTCCAATCCAACTGAATTGGGGATTCTCGTTAAACCGCGTACACTTGATGGAATCGGACACCATCGCCTCAATCATGAACGACGGCAACAGTACTTTTGGCAAGGATTATCGTGTAAAATACAGTCTTCCAGCTTTTCATGGTTCCATCAATCGGGCAGCAGCCAATACAACTGGGCTAACAGAAGCTGATCTTACCGACTTTCGCGAAGCCATTTGGCAAAGCCTGAGTGCCAATCCTACCCGCAGTAAGCTCAATCAATATCCAAAACTTTACCTGGAAATCGTATACAACGACGGTTATTACAATGGCCATTTTGGGGATTTGCGCAACCTAGTAAAAGCAAAAGAAGTTGCTGGAAAAACCTCACAGGAAGTACGCAGTTTCGAAGACTTGGACCTCGATCTTTCAAAACTCAAATCTGTACTTTCCGAAAACAAAGGCGTTGATAAACCCATCAAACAGGTCATCATCAAACATTCTCCAGAACTAGCAAACACACTGTAATGAAGGAAATCATCAGCTTCGACATCGCAGGTAAGCTGGCGCATTTCCGCAAGTACTATGCCAACAATACTGCGTTGAGCTACTATATTCCGCCCCGTACCACCGTGATGGGCATGTTGGCGGGAATATTGGGCTTACCACGCGACAGCTATTACCAGGCGCTTGCTTCTGATCGAATCAGGATTGGCATACGTGTAATCAGTCCGATCAAAAAGACCTTTCATCGACTTAACCTGCTGAGAATAGTCGGCGACATGGATTTTCGAGGAAAACAGGGCCGGGTTCAAACCCCTTTTGAGATGGTTTCTGGGTATGATTTACGCGAAGACCAGGTGCAATACCGCATCTTTGTAAGTTACTACCCTGAGGGAGAAAAACTATTCACTGCGCTCAAAGACAGCCTAATACATCAAAGGAGATACTATGCCACTACCTTGGGCTTGGCCAATCTTAATGCTTCTATTTCAAATGTAAGAGAAATTGAGGATGCAGCAATCAGTGAGGTGCATGTTGTACAGGCACCCGTATTGATGCATGCTGCAATGCCTTCCATTATGGTAGATAATCTGGATGGTGAGCCTGACAAAATCTGGATGGAAGAAGAACTTTTTCCACTAGATTTCATGGCTGACCACAACCGCGAGCTCAGTAAAATGCAACGCTTGCTCTACAGTTTAAATGAAGCCCCGTTACCATTAATCATCAGTGGAACTTACTATACACTGAAAACAGAAGGAGAGACCGAAAACATCTGTTTTATCGAATAAATTTAAAGAATGAATTTTTTCTCGCATGCCAAAGAAAATGACCGTGGCGTTCGTGAGGGAAGTAAAGCATTGCGCGATCATACATTGGGTGTAAGAGGCAAAGCTCTGGATCAATTTCACTCAGGGCTTGCCTTTTCCATCGAAGCAGATACACTCAAACTCCTTTTGGATGACATTTGTATTTTGCACGATTTAGGTAAATATACGGCTTACTTTCAGCACTATTTATTGGGCCAGAACATTGATCCGAACTTAAAACAGCACGCTCGTTTTGGGGCTTTTGTGGTTTATCAAAAATTGCTTTCAAATGAAGAACTGGCCTACATTGGCTACTACCTCATTAAAAACCATCACCGCAGTTTGCACCACCCCCCAGATGCCGATGAAGATAGATTTTTGTCTTCTAATGAGGTACAAGATCAAGTCGAACTTTTTGAAAAACAGAAAAAAACACTAATCGATCATTTACCCCAAATTGCGACAGAAATTGGTTTCAGTGCATTGGAAACTTGGCTACAAACACCAGGTAATCATCGCGATTTTGTTCGATGGATCAGAAACTGGACTTTGAGGAACCCAGAGCCTTCCAAATACTTCTTGCTCAATTACCTTTTTTCCCTACTCATCGAAGCGGATAAACTTGATGCCTCCGATACAACTCCTCATCGCCAAACGGATATTTCAACAGATGCAGTAGCCCGCTATATCAGCCAGTTCACTGCAACAGACAATTTACAAAATCGTCTACGCAATCAAGTCCGTGCAGAAGTGATGGGGCATTTGGAAGACAACGATATTCTGGACAAACGGCTGTTTTTGCTCACTGCGCCTACTGGGATTGGCAAGACCCTCACTGCGTTGGATTTCGCGTTGCGCCTACGGGCAAAACTTCCTCATACTGCCCAAATCATTACAGGTTTACCTTTCATCAATATCATTGAACAAACCTTACAGGTATATCAGGAGGTATTGAAAGACGAAAAGGCAAGTGTGCTAGGGCATTATCAATACGCAGATGTATTTGGCGAAAACCAGGATGATGTAGATGATGAAAACTTACAAGGCCCAGGCTACGATCAACGGCGCATGATGACCGATACTTGGCAGGGCGATGTAATTGTCACTTCTTTCGTGCAACTACTCCAAACCCTACTGACCAACAAGAATAAACTCTTGCTTAAGTTCAACCATTTTGCAGGTGCCATTGTGATCATGGATGAGGTACAAAGTTTGCGTTTGGAGCAAGTACCGCTGATTGGTTCAGTGTTGTATTGCATGAGCAAATACCTCAATACTCGTTTTATTCTGATGACAGCAACCAAGCCTCTCGTATTTGAATTAGCCGATCAAGAAATTTTAGAGCCTAAGTTGAAGTGTAGTGCTGCGTCCGAAGTAAAGTGGCTCTTGGCTGATCCTGAGCCTATTTTTAGGGCTTTTCAACGCACACAAATTGTACCTTTACTTTCTTCAATCCTGGCTGAGACAGCAGATTTCGTAACTCTATTTGAGGAGAAATGGACAGCTCATAAATCAGCTTTGATCGTTGTAAATACAGTTAATCGTTCAATTGAGTTGTTTCAATTCATTGAGATGTGGCTGAGAGAAAATGGCAATATTAATCCTTGTTACTACTTGTCTACCAATATTATTCCTGCACACCGCTTAGGCATTATCCAACAAATCAAAGCAGACATCAAAGCAGGCTTAGCGCCCATATTGATTGCCACTCAAGTTGTTGAAGCCGGGGTAGACCTTGATTTTGACATGGGTTTTCGTGATCTTGGGCCGATCGATTCTATCGTACAAGTAGCAGGGCGAATCAACCGTGAGAATTCACCTGAGCGTATTGGGTCACCGTTGTACATCACTGATTTCGATGATTGTAGAAAAATTTACGGCCAAATTACTGCAGCTCAAGCAAAAAAAGCACTAGGAGAGTCCATCATTCCTGAACCAGAATACTACCGATTAGTGGAAAAATACTTTAAAAACATCGCTGAAAAAAGTGCATATGATGAATCAAAGCGTTTTTTCAATGGCATTATGCAATTGCGCTACGACGGGCCTAAAGACGATAAAGAGTTTAAACCCGTCAATGCATTTAGGGTCATTCAAGAAAATGGACAAACCATCAGCGTATTTGTAGAATGGGACGAACGAGCCGCTGTTGCCAAGGAAGCTTTTCTGCACCTGCTATCGATCCGGGATCGCAAGGAACGCTACAAAGCCAAAGCCAGTTTTGACCAAGCTTTTAAAAAAGACTTTCATCAGCACATCATTGCCGTACCTGCCAAATATGCTGAGGAACTTCCTTTGATTTCACCTCGACATACTGGTGTAGACATCAAATACATTGCCGCCAAGGAACTTCCAGATTGGTATCAGACGCCTACTGGTTTTAATCGTCAGCGTGCATCCATTTTGCAGAAAGAAGAAAACAAAGCCACTTTACTTTAAAACTTCCATTGATGAAAATCTCCCATCTCACATTCCCCGAACTTTCGCTTTCTCCCCGCGAGGCGCACTACCTCCGTGGTTACTTTGGCGAACTCTTTCAGGAGCACAGTCCGCTGTTGCACAACCACCTGGAGGGTGGTGAGTTGCGTTATGCCTATCCCTTGGTGCAGTACAAAATCATTGAAGGCGTACCTACGTTGGTGGGTTTGGGAGAAGGTGCGCCGTTGCTGGTAGAATTGTTTTTGAAGATCAAGGAATTGCAACTCAATGGTAAGGTATACTCTTTACTAGAAAAGAAAGTAGAGTGCCAAGAAGTCGACCTTGGGTATACCGAACGGCTGCACCGCTATGCCTTCAAAACCCTGTGGATGCCCCTCAATCAGGAGAATTTCACCCGTTACCGACGCCTGAATGCCGAAGAACAAAAAGAAGAATTGGAGCGACTATTGCGCGGCAATTTGCTAAGTATGTTCAAAGGGTTGGGTGTTTGGCTAGCCCCAGAACAGCGCATTCTGTGTGGGTTGGAACATTATACCCAGCGCGAAACCAAATTCAAAGGCCAAGTCATGACTGCATTCCATGCCGCCTTTGCCGCCAATGTAGAGTTGCCGTCGCTCATTGGATTGGGCAAATCAGTATCGCGGGGCTTTGGTGCCATTCAAAAGATCAGTTGACCATAAAAAGAGTAACCCATGCAACTTTACCTCAACACCTATGGCACATACTTGCACGTCAAAGATGCCATGTTTGAAATCCGCATTCCGATTAAAGATGCGGAACCCCAGAAGCACCATTTTGCGGCACACAAAGTGACTTCAATTATTATCTCGACCTCGGCGGCATTGAGTACTGAAGCCGTCAAACTGGCGCTGACCAACAATGTAGACCTCATTTTTGCCGATTCAAGTGGTTTTCCATTAGGGCGCGTATGGCACAGCAAACTGGGGAGTACCACGCGCATCCGCAAAAGGCAACTAGAGGCAAGTCTCAATCAGGAAGGGCTGAAATGGGTGGTACAATGGTTGGAGGCAAAGCTTGGCAACCAGGCTAACTTTGTCAAAGATCTAAAAAAACACCGCAGTCAGATGGGTGAGTACCTGGATGACAAGGCCAGAAAAATTGAAAACCTTCGCGAAAGCTTATTATTGCAAGCCAATGCAGATACTACCGATGCTGTGGCCGACACCATCCGAGGATTAGAAGGCACGGCAGGGAGGTTGTACTTTGAAACCCTCAGCCACGTCATGCCAGAACAGTATCGCTTTCAAGGTCGCAGTTTTCGCCCAGCCAAAGATGCCTATAATGCTTTTTTGAATTATGGGTTTGGGGTATTGTACAGCAGGGTCGAAAAAGCGCTCATGATTGCAGGAGTTGATCCGTTTGTTGGCTTTTTGCACCGCGATGATTACAACCAAAAAAGCATGGTTTTTGACTTTATTGAACCTTACCGAATTCAGGTCGAAATGGTGGTATTTCGTTTGTTTACGGCCAAGAAGGTCAATCAAACACACTACGAACCCATTGCCAATGGCATTACCCTCAACAAAGAGGGCAAACAAATGCTCATCGAGCGGCTAAACGATTTCATGGAAGTGGAAACCATTAGATATCGGGGACGCAATCAAACCCGTACCAATGCCATGCAAAGTGATGCGCACATCTTTGCCAATACCTTAATCGGAAAAACATACAGCGATGATCGCGTGGGTAATTTATGATGTAGAAAACGATAAAGCCCGTAGCAAAGTGGCCAAAAGCTGCAAACAAGCGGGTTTATACAGGGTACAACTCTCTGTTTTTTTGGGAACGCTAGACGCCGAACAAAAAGACATCCTGAGCCTGCAACTAGAAGCCTTGATCAACCCAGATCGAGACAAAATTTACATTTTCCCCATGTCGAAATCAGAATTGCAACAAACCATCTTATTGGGACAAGCTTTTGACAAAAAACTGGTCACTGATGAGATCAAAGCCCTGTTTTTATGATGAGCTTAACCCCTTCTCACATCATTCAACACTTGTACTGCCCACGTTTTACCTACTTTGAGCATGTACTGAGAGTGCCACAATTTGAAGAAAAAAACTATAAGGTCATCCGAGGCAGAAACCTTCATGACGAAAAACTGGAGCAAAACAAAAATTATTTGCGCAAACGCCTGGGAGTAGTAGCTCGCCACGATGACCAATACTTGACCAATGAGCTTCTGCGTGGTCGTGTAGATGAAGTACTCGAACTGGCCGACGGCACAATGGCGCCGCTTGATTATAAATTTGCAGAATACGATGAAGTAGTATACAGTACCTACAAAACCCAGATATTTTGCTATGCCTGGTTGATTGAAGAGAATTTTCAAAAATCGGTTACCCGTGGTTATCTGGTGTATACGCGTAGCCAAAACAAGGTGGTGGAAGTGCCTGTAGCCGAGGAAGACAAAGAAACGGTAAAACAAGCAGCGCGGGATATTTTGCAGGTTATAGACTCAAATATGTTTCCCAAAGCTACGAGGTACAAAGAAAGATGTGTACATTGTACATATAAAAACATTTGCGTGCGCTAGCTGTTTTCCGGCTGGCAATTTATTTAAAGTAGCGTAAAAATGGCTTTTAGCAACTTGACAATGAATGAACTGTGCTTACGATCAAGCAGCGCTAAACTGCCAAAATGTTCTTTGACATTCGGAATTTTTATCTATTTTTACATCGCCAAAGTGGAGCGTATGTTTTTGATTTTATTAGAATTATCAAAAAAGACGTCCCATTTCGGGATTTCCATCAAAAGAAGGATTGAAACCTTATACAGATGTTGACGTGAAAACCGCATATTCTGACCCATTTCGGGATTTCCATCAAAAGAAGGATTGAAACAACCTATTAAGCATTGAATTGATCAAATCAGGATCATCCCATTTCGGGATTTCCATCAAAAGAAGGATTGAAACTGAAAACAAAAGCTGTTGACAACGGTACAGCAAGCGTCCCATTTCGGGATTTCCATCAAAAGAAGGATTGAAACCAAAACTTGCGGCTATTGCTGGGATTGTGATTCCAGCCCATTTCGGGATTTCCATCAAAAGAAGGATTGAAACTGCTTCGCGTCAATGATGATAAC
>Ga0247837_1008457_pt1 | contig 12934 bp, 13 predicted proteins | sample LaCtaG_2_FD_187115 | JGI IMG/M metagenome (GOLD analysis project Ga0247837, IMG submission 187115) | Freshwater microbial communities from meromictic Lake La Cruz, Castile-La Mancha, Spain - LaCruzMarch2015_14.5m | ecosystem: Environmental > Aquatic > Freshwater > Lake | place: Spain: Castile-La...
GAACTGGTGTCTTTTGCGCAATCGCTTGAGCGATTGCAACACGTTGGGACTCGCCTCCAGACAAGGTTGTCACTAAACGATCTGCGATTGCTGTCAGCCCCAGTGCTTGTAGAACATTGGTTGAATCTCCGCCCATTTCTACAATCTCGCGTACGGTAAATCCCAAGGTAAAGCTTTGATTTTGAATCGCCATAGCGCGCATACCCGCTAATGTGCCGGCGGAAGTCAGTATCGGATGGACCTCATCAATCGTGATCGTTCCTTTATCTGGTGCGATATCTCCAGCAATTGCCGCCAGCAGCGTTGATTTACCACAACCGTTAGGGCCAATAATGACGGTGATTGAACCAGCGGGAATTTGTTCTGAATAATCATAAATAATTTCGCGGCCATCGCGCACAATTGTAATCTCATCAATAGTAATCATTGAGTTCTCCAAACATTGTTTTTGAATGCAACTAGTGCGATAAGAACTGGTGCGCCCAATAAAGCTGTGGCTAAGCCAATAGGAAGCTCATTGGGCTGGGCAATTGTTCGCGACAAGGTGTCGGCTACTACAACGATTAATCCACCGATGATCGCGCTATGTATGACTAGTTTGCGATGAGATGGGCCGAAGATAAAACGTGCAATATGAGGTGCAGCTAAACCAATAAAGGCAATGGAACCAACGGTGCTCACCGCTCCACCGGCCAAGATCGACAGGGCGATCAATGCAATCAAACGGATCCGAGCGACATTGACACCTAAATGAAAAGCGGTCGAATCTCCTAATGAAAGTCGATCTAAAGTTGGGGCAATCTTCCAGGCAATTGCGATGCCGATCACTGCAGTAATTGCGATGCCGATCAAATTTTCCGATGTGATTAGCGCAAGGGATCCAAAGCTCCAGAATGAGATTGAACGAGCATCGGCACGAGAAGCCATTGCTGATGCAATTCCAACAAATGAGGTAACGATTGCAGAGACTGCGATGCCAACAATTATTAAAGTAAAGGATGAAAGTGAGCCGCGAATAGCAGCCAACTTAAAGGTCAGCGATGTTGTCAGAAGTGCACCAACGGTGCCGCATGCAATTGCACCAATTGATCCGACTTCAACGAGCCCCGAACTAATCGCAAGGACCGCTCCAAATGAGGCACCTGCAGCGGTTCCCAGGATTGCGGGCTCTGCGACCGCGTTATTGCAGGCACCTTGCGCCAACAAACCAGCCACACCTAGCGCAGCACCAACAATGACGGCAGCGGTTACTCGAGGAAATCTGATCTGCCACAGAATTTCATTGCTATCTGGGTTGATTAAGGCTGACCAAAAATCATCGATCTGAGTTGCACCTACATACAAAGAGACAACAAATGCTGCTACTAACAAAGATGCGGGAAGCCATTTTTTCATGGGACAACCTTGCCAAGGGCTTTAGCTAATGCTTCAACCAATGATGGTGTTCTGGGCCCAAAGGACAGCAACAGGGAATCATCAACATCGATGACCGCTGAATTCTTTCCGGCATTGGTTTGCGCAACCCCCGGAAGTTTCAACAAACCTTGTACTCCCCCAACAGATTCCAGACCTTTGCTCATGACAAGAATGACATCGGGGTTAAGGGCGGCAAGACTTTCGGCGGTCAAGGTATTAAATGGTCGATCTAAAGTTTGAGCACCAACATCAACTGCTCCAATTGCTTGTAACAATGAATCAGCACCTGATCCTTGGCCTCCGATTAAATAGATTGAAGATGTTCCTCGCAGATAAAGAAATGCCACTCGTGGAGAACTCTTGAGCGAAGATATCTCCAATGATGTGTTTAGCTCTTGTATCAAGTGTTCAGCTTGTTCCTGTGCACCAATTGCACGACCTATGGCACGAACCTTGATGGGTAGCTCTTTAAGGCTCCAGCTTTCTGGCGTTTCAATAACTGAGATACCAGCAGATTTAATGGTTTCAATTGCAGATCTTGGCCCAGTAGATGCATCGATCAATACGAGATCGGGTTTTAAAGATATGACCTTCTCTGGCAAAACCTGATGCCCTGATGTCACTATCGGAATATCGGCTAAGGAATCTTCAGTACTGGAGATATCTCGACCCACAATGATTGATTGCGCGTTCAGAGATTGAATGATCTCGGCGACACCATTTGCTAATACAACGACCCGTGACACCGTTAACGATGTTTCGCTGGTGAGTGAAATCGATCTCACATCTTCCTGAGAGATTGTGTAACTGCTGGCAACTGGGCTTTGTGAGCAGCCTGAAAGCAGCACAGCAAGCACAAAAATCAGCACTTTTCTCATGGGGATAGTCTGCCAAATCTTTCTACGACATATATCTGTGTCCTGTCGGATAAGTGTTTTCAAGGGCTAATTTAGAGTTTGGCTATGAAGAAGTTGGTGGCTTTAATAGCAGCGATCACTCTTTCATCCATGCCTTTGGCGACTGCGACATCAATCAAAGGCTCACAAGGTCAGATTTTCTCCGTTTCGAAAACAACGGTTAAAAGTGGATCAATTGTCACAGTCAATGGAAAGTACTTTGATGAAACCGTTGGGATCTATGTTGCATTTTGTGTTGTTCCCCCAAAGGGAAAGGCACCAACTCCATGTGGTGGCGGAGTAAACAAAGCTGGATTAAATGAGGCCTCATTCTGGATCTCTTCAAACCCGCCGCCCTATGCAATTGGTTTAACTGAGGAGTTCTTACCCGGAGGGCGCTTTACTCAAAAGGTAAAGATTTCAAATAAGATTGGAAAGTTTGATTGCACCAAGGTTAAGTGTGCGATCACAGTTCGTGCCGATCATCTGCGAAGCAATGATCGAAGTTCAGATCTATTCATCCCCATTATAGTTAAATAAGGAGAAACATGAAGAAGTTGGTTGTTGTTGCTGTTTTGATCGCCTCACTAATGACACCTGTGTCGGCACAAGCCGCTGAAACAAAGTTTGTTGGAGGCCCACTTACTAATCTTGAAACTCAAGGTGCAACTATCAATCTGACCCTTTCAAATGTTCCAGCAAAAGGTGGCCTCTATCTGATGCAGTGCGTTGAGGGTCTTGCAGGTGCACGTCCAACTTTGTGCAACAAAGCGGTCGAGCTATGGATCTCAGCTGCCCGTGGCGCATCATTTCTTCCAACAGATGCCATCAAATTCAAGCCGACTGGAAGTTTTGTATCTGGCGCTACGACCGTTGATTGCAGTGTAGATAAGTGCGGAATCTTCATTAGATTTGATCACACCGTTGCAACTGATCTCTCAGAGGATCAATTCATCCCCCTAACTTTTAAGGCGGCAACGACAGCTGCTGTTGCGCTACCTAATGATGAGATCACCGCAACTATCAATGGAGTTGTCGTAAGTACTCGTTCTCCAATTACCTTGACCTACCGCCAGTTTGCAGTGGTTTCGGCAGCCTCTAAAGCTGGGGCCACAATCAGCTTTGCCTCGCTAGCTCCAGTCTGTGCTCTGAATGGTTCTGAGATCACACCGCTTACAGGAGTCGGTGAATGTGCAATCTCAGTGACATCTGCAGGTAATGACAAGTTCGCTGGAGTTACAGCAATTCTGCCGATTCGTCTGGCACTGGGAGCTCAAAACGTTGGTGAGTTCACAGCTCCCAAGAGCATTAAGGTCGGCAAGAGATTAGATCTTCCGACCTTGAGCAACTTTGGCGAAAAGGTCAGTTACAAATCCTCGGGTGCCTGCTCTGTATCTAAGACAAGGGTCACATTCAAAAAAGGTAAGTGCACAATCACTGCAACCGCACCTGCAAAGGCTAATAGTTACAAGGCCTTGAATATTAAATACACCGTTACAGGAAAGTAAGGATTATTGAGCGGTTAGGCCATTGATGCAGAAAGTAGTCGCATAAGCGATCTCATCTTCTGCATTGTGGCCTGATTCAATTCTCTTTGTTGATGCATCGGTTATCGCCTGAATAAAGAGCAGAGCACGTTGTGAATCGCTTACCCCTAACTCTTCAACCGCTTTTACTAGGGGTGCCATTAAGGCACGGTGAGCTATGCCAATCTGTTGTGAACGTGATTGGGGCATTGCTGTTGCGTTGAGCGCTTTAGCTAACAAGTGGCGACCATCTGCAATGTATGTGAGTGCTCCCTTAATCCAGCAGGTGACCGTACATTGAGCATCTGCGCACTCTGAAACCGCGGTAATAAGCGTTGTTGCAAAACTTTTGAGTTCATCAATTACTAAATCAGCAACTAGCTCTGAACTGCTACCAAAGTATTCATAGACAGATGTTCGAGATAGACCCGCACGTTGTGCCACAGCGGCCACTGAGATTGCAGCTCCGCCGGACTCTAAAGCGATACTTGCAGCTGCTTCAATCAATTGATTACGTCGCCAATCACGATGAGAGGCTAGATCGGGGGTTTGAATCCTCGGCATAGTGACACCACTCTCACATCGTTGAAAAGCATCTGTATTGTTGCTCGAATCAAAACCTTACAGTACTTTTCATTTATGACAACTTTTATTGAGCCTACATGGCTCTCTAATTGTCCATAGAATTCGCTGTGTTTAATACCGTCGCCCCAAGGAAGTAGCTAATTTATCGTGAGTTCCTTTATTGAGAGCCAAATCGGCGGACTCGGTCCAGCAATCTTTTATCTCACGCTTTTTCTAATCATTTATCTTGAGACGGCTGTAATCCTCGCCTTTTTTATTCCTGGCGACACATTGTTGTTTACTGCAGGTCTCATTGTTGCAACTAGCGGTGATCTCAACATACTTACAACTTCGACCATCGTTGCATTAGCTGCATTTTTGGGAGATCAAACCGCCTACCGTTTAGGTAGAAGGTTTGGATATGGATATATCACCAATAAAAATAGAGCTAGCCTTAATCAACTGGTAAGCAAGGCTGAGTTGTTCTATGAAAAGCATGGAATCTCATCAATGTTCTTGGCCCGCTTTTATCCATGGTTTAGGACATTGATCCCATTTTTGGCGGGTGTAGCCAAGATGAATGCTGCAAAGTTTGGTGTCGTCAATCTTCTCAGCGCTGTTACATGGGGTTTTGGAATTACATGTCTTGGATACTTTGCTAACTCAAATCCAAGTTTGAAGGATGCTTCTCGCTATGTTGCTGCATTTTTCATTGTGCTCAGCATCCTCCTAGCTATCAAAAACTACCGATCTAGAAACTCTGAGAAAGTCGCTTAAGGGAATCCCGTACAACGGCTGGATCAGATGTTCGCCACAGAGGTGGCATTGAGTTAAGTAAGACATTTCCATATCGCTTGGTGACAATGCGAGAGTCCAAAATCGCAACAACTCCTCGATCATCGACTGAACGAATTAAGCGACCCGTACCTTGAGCCAGTAAAAGCGCGGCTCGTGGCAGGGATACCTGCATAAATCCACTACCTCCAGCTGCATCTGCTTGAGATGCTCGTGCGCTCATTACGGGTTCATCGGGGCGTGGAAACGGAATTCGATCAATAGCTACCAATATGCAGCTATTTCCAGGCACATCTACCCCTTGCCACAAAGACATTGTTCCGATCAGAATCGAACTCTCATCCTTTGCAAACCGTGAAACCAATGGCCCAACGGCATCACCTCGTTTTTGCGTGATGATTTTGATGGGAAGTTCAGCTAAAACTTTGCGCAAATGTAAATCCGCAGCTTCAACCCCGCGCCAGGAAGAAAAGAGAGCGAGGGTGCGACCGCCAGCGGCATCAATGAGCTCGCCAAGTTCAGTGAGCACCTCTTGAGATGGTCCATCCCGCCCTGGCTCTAGTAAATGCTTGGGTAGATATAAAACACCTTGATTAGCAAAATCAAAGGGAGAGCCAACATCTAGCATTTGAAGATTAGCCGGATCAACTTCTCCATCCTTGAGTTCTGCGCTCATTTCTTCATTGATTAAAAAGCCGATGCTCTTTGCCATCGAATCAAAACCCTTGCCCACAGTTAAGGTTGCAGATGTAGCGATCACTGGAGTCTTAGTTAAAAGGTTTTCACGTAAGACATCTGATACTGAAAGTGGAGCCAGATAAAGAGTTGAAAATGTTGGCTCATACCAGAGCACCAAACCATCACCCATCTTTAGCAAGGTTGTAGCGGTAGTTGCTATCTCATTGACCGCACCCTTGACTCGGGCTCGTTCTGCTAACGCATCTGTATCGATAATCTCGTCATCTGCCGATAAAAACTGAATGATCGCTTTAGAGCTTTCCATGACCTTACGGATTGAAAACTCAAGGGATTGCGGAATCTCTTCAAGACGACCCTGTGAATTGAAATCACCCTTGATATCTTCACCGTAATCAACCATCGATTCATGAAAATCATTAGCAGCTTTATGAAATGCATCTGAAAGCTTGCCTGGCATGAATTTGCGAGCCATTGCTGCAGCTCGTAAAACTCGATTGGATGTTAACTCGTCGGTGACCGCTTGCGTTGCTCGATCCATAAACTCGTGCGCCTCATCCAGAATCACACAATCTCTTTCGGGCAGAATCGGATGTGAATCCACAATCTCGATCGCAAGCAAGGTGTGATTTGTGATGACGATGTCAGCTGTTTGCGCTTTAGCTTTAGCATTTGCTGCAAAACATTGAGAGCCGAAGGCGCACACATCGGCACCTACACACTCGCGACCTGAAGTGCTATTTGCCGCCCACACGCGGCGATCAACCTCTGGCGCATCATCACGATCTCCACTAACACCAGGAGTTTTAGCCCAAGCGATTAAACGCTTCGCATCTTTTTCTAAAGAGGAAACCTCCATGACCAATTCAGTATCTGGATCAACATCCTCGCTATTCATCTTTTGCAAGCAAACATAATTTCCGACGCCCTTGTAAATCGCATAGGAAATTTCTCGACCCAGCTCCTTTTCTAAAGCCGGAACAACGGCAGGCAAATCCCGATCAACCAACTGTCGCTGAAGTGCGATGGTGGCGGTTGCTACCAACACCTTGCGTCCATGCACAATTCCCGGAATCAAGTAGGCAAGTGATTTACCAGTACCCGTACCCGCTTGGACCATTAAATGGTGACGATCGGTTAATGCATTAGCTACCGCTTCAGCCATTTCAATCTGGCCTTCACGGGCTGAACCACCAATTGCTTCTACGGCAACATCGAGTGCGCGACGCACCTGTGCTGACATATCGCTCATTAAAGAGCCATCAAATCCATAAACTCATTTACTGGCGTCGACGATAGCTTGTCGTAATCGAGACTCAGATCAATAATCTTCTTTTGCGTATCGCCATCATAAATACGAGCAAGGTTGGTCTTGTACTTTTCAATTAGTAGCGGAATACCTTCGGTACGGCGACGAGCGTGGCCAATTGGATATTCAACAGCAACCTCTTCAAAGATGGTGCCATCTGTAAATTCAACGGTAATTGCGTTGGCAATCGATCGTTTTTCTGGGTTGTGATAATCAGCTGTGTACGCAGGATCTTCAACGCACACAATCTTTTCGCGCAGCGCATCGATTCGAGGATCTGCAGCAATATCCTCTTCATAATCACGAGCGGTTAGGCGACCAAAGATAAATGGAACAGCAACCATGTACTGAATACAGTGATCACGATCTGCAGGGTTGTTCAGTGGACCCTTCTTATCGATGATGCGAATACACGCCTCGTGGGTACGGATCGTTACCTTGGCAATCTCATCTGAACTCTTACCGGCAGCTTTCATCTGGTGGTAAATCGTCATCGCAGCTTCAACACCTGTTTGTGAGTGGAACTCTGCTGGGAAAGAGATCTTGAACAAGATATTTTCCATTACATATGAACCATAAGGGCGTTGGAACTTAAACTCATTTCCCTTGAATGAGACATCGTAGAAGCCCCAAGTTTTTGCAGTAAGTGCTGATGGATAACCCATCTCCCCCGTCTTAGCGATTAATGCAAGACGTACCGCGCGCGATGTCGCATCCCCAGCCGCCCATGACTTACGTGAACCTGCATTTGGAAAGTGTCGGTAGGTACGAAGTGATTGACCATCGACCCATGCCAATGAAACAGCAGCCAAGGCTTGATCACGAGTTAAGCCCATCATGTGTGCAACGACAGCTGTTGATGCGACCTTGACAAGAATGACATGGTCTAGGCCCACCTTGTTAAATGAGTTTTCTAGCGCGATGCATCCTTGAATTTCATGTGCCTTGATCATTGCGGTCAAAACATCTTTGACTGTGAACTTCTTATCTGAAGTGCGTGACAACCAATCGGCGGTTGCAAGGATTGCTCCCAAATTATCTGAAGGGTGTCCCCATTCAGCAGCCAACCAGGTGTCATTGAAATCTAACCAGCGAATCATCGCGCCAATGTTGAAGGCACCTTGAACAGGATCCAAAACATGCTTAGTACCGGGGACCTTGACACCATTTGCAACGGTGACACCTGCAGCAACTGGGCCTAAAAGCTTGGTGCAGGCTTCATATTCAAGTGCTTCTAGGCCACATCCAAGTGTGTCCATAAAACAGTTCCATGCAGTCTCGTAAGCAACCGGTGACTTAATCTCGTAATTGAGTGCGTAATCGACGATATCGATAATCGCTTGGTCGTATGGCTGGTTCCCTTGACTTACATGGCTAGACATTAATTAGCGCTTTTCGATAGGAACAAAGGCAAGATCTTCTGGGCCAACATAGGTAGCTGTTGGGCGAATAATCTTTCCATCGTTGCGCTGCTCGATAACGTGAGCTGTCCATCCTGAAATACGAGCCATTACGAACAATGGGGTGAAGTAGTTAACTGGAATCTTCATCGCATCATATGCAACCGCTGAGAACCAGTCGACGTTAGGGAACATCTTCTTAACTTCCCACATTACAGATTCGATGCGTTCTGCTACATCGTAAAGATTGTCCTTACCCGCAGCTGTTGCAAGCTCCTTGGTGATTACCTTTACGATCTCATTACGTGGATCTGATACTGTATAAACAGGGTGACCGAAACCAATAACAACTTCCTTGTTTTCAACACGCTTGCGGATGTCAGCCTCTGCTTGATCTGCTGTTGAGTAACGAAGTTGAATCTCAAGTGCAACCTCATTTGCGCCACCATGCTTTGGACCGCTGAGCGCTCCGATTGAACCGGTGACACATGAGTAAATATCTGCACCGGTTCCAGCGATAACGCGACCGGTAAATGTTGAAGCGTTGAACTCGTGCTCTGCATAGAGAACTAGGGATGCGTGCATCGCCTTTTCCCATAGCGCACTTGGCTTTTCGCCATGCAGAAGATGCAGGAAGTGTGCACCGATTGAATCATCATCTGTTTCAACCTCGATGCGCTTTCCGCTATTTGCAAAGTGGTGCCAGTAACCAAGCAGTGAACCTGTCTTTGCAAGCATTGAATCTGCGATATCGCGTGCTTCTGCTTCAGTGTGTGTAGTTGACTCTGGTGTGACCGCACCAAGAGCTGAAAAACCTGTTCGCAAAACATCCATCGCATGGGCAGATGCTGGAAGCTGCTCTAGAACCGTCTTGACCTGAGGTGAAAGCCCGCGTAGACCTTTGAGCTTTGCCTTGTAAGCATCTAATTGAGCCTGGTTAGGTAGCGCGCCATGGACCAATAGGAATGCAACCTCTTCAAATTGGCAGTTAGCAGCCAAATCCTTGATCGAGTATCCGCGGTAGTGAAGATCGGCTCCACCTACTGCGCTCAGCGCTGTGTTTCCCGCTGGTACTCCAGAGAGTGCAACTGACTTCTTTACTTTGATTTCTGTCATGGTCCCTACCCGTTGTCTTTGCCTAGTGTTTGGTCAAGTGCTTTTTCATATTCATAGTAATTAATAGCTTGGTACAACTCTTCACGTGTCTGCATCGTGTCGATCACACCAGCCTGAGATCCATCACGGCGAATCGCTGTGTAGACATTCTCAGCCGCCTTGTTCATCGCCCGGAAGGCAGATAGTGGATTCAAGATCATCCTGACCCCGTTAGCCGCTAGCTCATCACGAGCAAACAGTGGAGTTTTTCCAAATTCGGTGATATTTGCCAGTATCGGAACGGAAACAGCAGATGAAATCTTGGAATAATCCTGCAGCTTTTCAATCGCTTCAGGGAAGATCAAATCTGCGCCAGCTTCGATGTATGCATGGATTCGATCTAGGGCTGAATCAAGACCTTCATTAGCGATCGCATCGGTGCGGGCCATGATCTGGAAGTTCTCATCGGTACGAGCATCAACGGCCGCCTTAATGCGATCCACCATCTCAGCCTTAGAAACAATCTCTTTGTTGGGGCGATGACCGCAACGCTTTGCTCCTACTTGATCTTCAATATGCATCGCAGCAGCACCAGCTTTGATTAAATCCTTAACGGTGCGAGCGATATTAAAAGCTGAGGCTCCAAAACCTGTATCGGCATCTACCAATAGCGGTGTATCGCAGACATTGGTAATTCGGCGAACATCGATCAAGACATCTTCAAGGGTCGTGATTCCTAGATCTGGAATACCCAATGATCCTGCTGCGACTCCGCCACCTGAAAGATAGATTGCGCGAAATCCTGCGCGCTTTGCTAAAAGAGCATGGTTAGCGTTAATGGTTCCGATGATTTGAAGCGGGGATTCTTCAACCAAAGCCTTTTTAAAGGCTGCACCTGCGCTGGTTACGCTCACAGGTTGAGTCTATCTAGGGGGTCTTTAAACGCAAAAGTTCCAGAGCAGCGATCGCGCTGTCGTAACCCTTGTCCTCTTTGCTTCCGGCCCTGCCAGATCGAGCGATAGCTTGATCTAAGTCGTTGCACATCAATACTCCATACCCAATTGGCTTTCCGTACTTGAGCGAAACATCGATAACGCCTTGGGTTACACCTTGGCAGACGTAATCAAAGTGAGGTGTCTCACCTTTTAGAACAAGACCAACGGCAACAACGGCATCAAAACCCGCTTCGAATGAATATTGGGCAGCAAGTGGAATCTCGAAGGAGCCCGGAACATACTGAACATCAATGCTTTTGACCTGTGCCTGCTCGAAGGCGCGCTGTGCACCTGCGATGAGGTCATTACAAATATCTAGGTGCCACGATGAAGAGATGATCGCAACCTTTGCATTAGGAAGTGGCTTGATACCGATTTCTGGTGCATGTCCTGTCATTTACTTGCCTCCTCGTAAGTGACCAAGTTTTTCTTCCTTGGTAGCTAGATACTTTTCATTAAAGCTATTTGGTGCAACTGTTAAATTCACTTGATCTACCTCAACCCCAGCATCACGTAGCGCCTGAACCTTGTTGGGGTTGTTGGTCAAAAGGGTGAGCTCCTTAAGCCCTAGAGCTTTAACAATTGCAATCGCATCAGACCAATCACGTGCATCGATCTCATGTCCTAAGTGCAGATTGGCATCGATGGTGTCCATACCCGCATCTTGTAATTGATACGCCTTAATCTTTTCCGTTAGCCCAATACCGCGACCTTCGTGATCGCGCAGATAAATAATGTACCCATGACCATGGCTTTGAATCATTGAAATGGATTTTTCTAACTGCTCGCCACAATCACAGCGCTGCGAATGAACAACATCGCCGGTAAAGCACTCGCTATGAATACGAACCATAGGTGCTGCGCCGGCTTCACCAAAGGCAATTACTGCGTGCTCGCGTTGACGTAACCCTGGATAGGTAGCGATCTTCCAAAGACCGGTACGCAATGGAAGTTCCGCCCACGCAAACTCAAATGAAGTTGCAACTGACGGCACTACTGGTGCAACGCCTTTGAGCTCTTCTACAGAGATCATCGGGATCGAATGCTGGTGCGCAAAAGCAATCAGTGATGCACCACGTGCCATTGATCCATCATCATTAACGATCTCGGACAAAAGAGATAAAGGCTGCGCACCGACTAGATGAGAGAGCGCAACGCCTGCTTCAGTATGGCCCCCACGTGTTGCCAATCCCCCAGCATCTGCAATCAAAGGAAAGATGTGGCCCGGGCGAATGAAATCACTGTGGCTTACTGCGTTATCAGCTAAAGCTCGAACGGTATTGGCGCGCTCTGTGGCACTTACGCCAGTTGTAATTCCTACCTTGTAATCCACGCTGACGGTAAAGGCGGTCTTCTTTGAGTCCTGGTTTTCTTCAACCATCAAAGGCAAGCGCAAAGTACGTGCGCGCTCTGCCGTCATTGCCACGCACAAGATTCCGGTTGTGTGGCGAACCATAAAGGCAACCTTTTCAGGCGTTGCCTTTTCTGCCAGCACCATCAAATCGCCTTCATTTTCACGATCAGCATCATCGGTAACAATGATCAGATCACCATTCTTATAAGCATCGAGCGCTTTTTGGAGATTACTCATTACTTATCTCCCTTAGCCAAAAGGCGCTCTACATACTTAGCCACAACATCAACTTCAACGTTGATCAAATCTCCTGGTTGCTTGGTCGATAAGTTGGTGCGCTCAAGCGTTTCTGGGATCAACCACACCGTGACGACATTGTTTCCATCATTGATTTCTCCGACGGTCAGCGAAACACCATCAAGACAGATTGACCCTTGATTCACAATGTATTTCGCTAACTTTTCTGGCACGGTGATATCAAACTGTGCCCACTTTTCTCCGGGCGTTAATCCAACAACGGTTGCAACACCATCAACATGACCCTGCACCATATGGCCGCCCATACGGGTATTCAATAACGCTGCTAATTCAAGGTTTACTGGACTACCTACAGTTAGCTGGGGCAGAGCAGTTACTGCCAATGTTTGGACCATGACATCTGCGGTAAAGCTTTCGCCTTCAATAGATGTTGCCGTCAAGCAGACACCATTAACCGCAACTGAATCTCCCAATGCGATCTGTGAAATCAATGCAGGGGCTGCAATAGTAAACACCGCTGAACTCTCACCCTTTTCAACTGCGGTGATAGCTCCAAGTTCTGCAATAAGTCCGGTAAACATCACTCACCGTTCCTAATGCGATAGACCGATTTAACATCGCCATCAAATA
>Ga0247837_1008459_pt1 | contig 12931 bp, 5 predicted proteins | sample LaCtaG_2_FD_187115 | JGI IMG/M metagenome (GOLD analysis project Ga0247837, IMG submission 187115) | Freshwater microbial communities from meromictic Lake La Cruz, Castile-La Mancha, Spain - LaCruzMarch2015_14.5m | ecosystem: Environmental > Aquatic > Freshwater > Lake | place: Spain: Castile-La...
CGGTTCGTCGGATGTCATCATGTCTGCCAATCATGCCCCGCTCAGAACTTCATATCAGGACGGCCGTTTGTCTCACCCATGTTGGCAGAGGGGGGATCGCGACTCCAGTCGACGCGACGTCTATGCTGAATCAATGTGGATCGCACTGGATTCGACGCCACCAATGCCGCGACTGCTGCGGGGCTCACCGAGGCAGTACTTCGGCGAGGAGGCTCAAGCCACGGCCTGAGAAGATGGCGCCGAAGCCCTGCAACTTCTACCCAGTCGGGCACTGGCTGAAGGGAGTCTCGTCGCCACACCCCTTGGCCCAACAGCGCGTCGTTCCGGCGCCCCGTGCTGTTTTGCACTTCGGGCAGAAACGGAGCTGTGCGGAGGTAGCGGGCCCCCGTGCAGAGGGGCGGTTCATTCTCGCTGCAACCAACCCAGGGGGGCCACCGCTGGCAATCAGCTCGACGGCTTCGCAGGCGGTCGCCAAGGCGATGGAGGCATCTTGCAAGGCAATGTTGTTGTCGAGCTTGTCCAGGTGGCCAGTGTTGTCGTGGACCGCCTGCTCTTCCAGAGCAATCTCGTCCAGCAGCTCATCGGCGATCCGTAGAAATCGAGCAATGATTTCAAGTTTCGTCCGTCGCTCAGCATTCATCTCGTGCCTCGTTGATGCAGGTTGGTCCTAAACATTCGTCGCGGTCTTGCTGTCGTTTGGCTTTGCCAACTGCTCGCGGCGGTCCCCTGACGCCTCGCTGATGCCGAAGACACGGCGGGCCAGGAAGCGGCGCTCGAGTTCCTCGGGCAAACACGGCTGGAACTTGCTCAGGCGCTCTCGGGCGAAATCGCCGACGAGGCGCATAGCGTCTTCGGCGGTGACGCCGCCAGGCTCGTTGAGTTTGCGGGCCTCGTCCCTGACGGCAGCTTCCGAAGTCGCCGCCTGATCGCGCAGCCTGACCACGAGGTTGCCCGCCGTCACGCTGCTCCCGAGGCGCTCCAACAGCAGCCGCGACAGCAGGTTGTTCATGGCGCCACCGGCAAACGTGTACCAGCCGAGCTCCGCCCGTCGCCAATGAAAGGGCTGGGGCTCGTCGTGCACGAAGGTGTGGTCGCTGCGATAGCTGCGCATGCATTCAAAGGCGCGCGCCGTCCACCAGGGGTCGCGGATGTCGTCGAGCAGGACCTCGCGCAGTGCCTCACACTGGCGCCGGGGGCGAAGGCGCGTGCCACCGAACCAGGTGGCGTGTTGACCCTGGGGCGCGGGAACCACCTCACAGCGGCCGCGACTCCATTGGACGCTGACGATCTTCCACGCCTTGCCGGCGAGCACGAAGGCCGAGCCCGGATCGAGGCCTTGAACGAACTGTGCGTCGATGGAGCCGATCTCCTCCGGACCGCACACCACGTCCAGGGACGCCCGGGCCTCGAAGACGGCGTAGAGGGCCTCGAAGTTGCGGCGCGCGTAGAGCTTTTCTCCAAGTTCACCGAGCCACAGGCGGCCATCGTGGTTCGAAAGGATGCCTTGCTCGAGCATGTGCTCAAGCAGCTGGCTCCGCTCAGCCTCGGTCACCTCAGAGAAGCAGGCCGCGCCGGCCAGCCACGCCCACCAATCCGAGACCGGGAGGCCCGTCTCTTGAAGGCAGAGGGCGAGGGTCTGTTGCGCGAGGATATGGAAGGCATCGCGTTCCGGGCGGACCGGCTCGACGTACCCGGCCGCCCACAGCCGCAAGATGGCTGCGCTGAAGCCGAGTTCCTCGTCGGTGGTGCACAGGAAGGTGCAGTTGGGCTGGGTATTGCCGCGGCGTCCCGTGCGCCCCATCCGCTGGAGGAAACTTGCCACGGTTGGAGGGGCATCGATCTGGAACACGACATCGAGGTCACCGACATCGATACCCAGCTCCATCGTCGACGTCGCGACGATGATGCAGTTGCTGCCCTCTTCGAAGGCCTTCTCGGCCTGCCGTCGTTCATCAACGGAGAGCGACGAGTGCATCAAGAACACCGACGGATGCAGCGCCTGCAGCGCTTCGCCGAGCTGCTCCACGCGACGGCGGCTGTCGACGAAGACGAGGCGCTTGGTGCCCGGGTGGAGCTCGTGGATCAGGCGGGCCGCATTCTGCAGGGTGCCGACGTAGTCCAGGGTGACCTTCGGCGTTGCCGGGGGCCGGGGTGGGTCGACCAGACGACGGGGGCGTTTGCTCGTGCCCTGGAGCCAACCAAGAATCTCGCTTGGGTTGCCGATGGTGGCCGACAGCCCGATGCGCTGGACGTCGTTGCCGCAGTGCCGCTGAAGACGCTCCAGCAGCGCCACCAGGTGGGCACCGCGATCGTCGCCGGCGAAGGCGTGGACCTCGTCGACGACGACGGCCTTCAGCTTCGAGAAGAGCATCCGGCTTGGGACGTGCTGGCTGATGAGCATGACCTCCAGGGATTCAGGGGTCGTCATCAGGATGTCGGCGGGGTCGGCGATGAACGTCTTGCGGAACGAGGGCGTGACGTCGCCGTGCCATTTGAAGACCCGCCGGGAAATCATGCCGGCCAGCCGTTCAAGGCGCGTGTGCTGGTTGTTGAGCAAGGCCTTGATGGGCGACAGGTAGAGCACCGACGGCGGGCCCCAGTCTTCAGCGTCCATCCGCGAGAGCAGCGGGAGGAAGGCCGCCTCGGTCTTGCCACCGGCGGTGGGCGCGAGGACAACGCAGTTGTCGCCGTCGAGGATGGCGTCGATCGTCATCGACTGCACTGGTCGCAGCCCGGTGAAGCCCAGGGTGTGCACCACGTGGTGCCGCAAGCTTGGGGTCAGGCGGTCGAAGGCATCGAGGCTCACGAGCTCGACCCGCCTTTGTCGCCGCTGCCCAGGTCGAGGACGATGTCGTCAGCAGATCGCTGGATGCCGGCTGCCTCGGCCTCTTCGGCCGTCATTTCGGTGGGTGAAATGCGCAACTGCCAGTGGACGGTGGGGTCGAAGTCCTCGTGAAGATCGACCTTGTCGAGCAGGTCAACGAGCTTCTTCAGAAACAGGCGAGGTACGAGGCCCGTGCGATTGCCGAGCTGGCCACTCACCTGACGAATGAGCCCCCGCAGCAGGTCGTCGGGCACCTTGGCCTGGATGCGGTCGGGATGCTGGGCGGGAAAGAGGCCCCGCACACGGGTCGCGGCCTCAAAGAGCCTGCTGTCGTCGAAGCCGAGCAGGCGAATCTGCACAGCTCGGGGGTTGTCGAAGCGGGCGTCGGTTTCAAAGTCAACGTGGAGCCGGTCGGCCAGTGGCGGGAGACGACGAACCCCCTGGGCCCCGTCAAAGAAGGCGGGTGTCCCGGTGATGACAAGGTAGAGCCCCGGGTAATCACCACGGGAAATGGCATCCATGAACTGCCGCAAGGCGTTGAGGCTCTTCTCGCGAACGTCGCCACGCACCCGCTGAATCGTCTCGACCTCGTCGAGGACGAAGAGCAAACCCGGGCGCCCCGTTTGCTTCAGCAAGACCAGCAAGCCGCGCAAGAACGCGAGAGCCCCGGTGTGGTCGAGGTCTGACTTGAGGTTGGCCTTGCGCTTGACGCTGGCCGCGACGTGGGGCTGGCCCATGAGCCAGGCAATCAAACCCTCGAAGGTATCGGGGTCGTTCTCGAGGCGAGCCCGATGGGCCGCCCGGAGGGCCGATGCAAACGCCGGCTGATCCCGCGAAATCTCGACCAGGCGGGCGTCGAGCAGTGCAGCGACACGCTCGTGAAGCTTGGCCGGGGTCTCTTCGAGAGAGGCATCGGCAGCCAGGACCTCTTCCTCGAGGTCAAAGAACCATTTCTCGACGAGCTGTCGAAATGCACCGCGGTCCCATTCAGCGGTCCGCAAATGCTCGAGGGCGCGGCGGTAGACGGTTTCCAAGCGATAGAGCGGGGTATCGACCTCGCTTACCTGGACCTCGGTGACCGCCATTCCCAGCTCAAATGCCCGGGCGCCCAACCACCTCGAGAAGAACGTCTTGCCGGCGCCGTATTCGCCGCGCACCGCCTTGAACATGCCGCGGCCGGTGGTGCACTCCCGCAATTCCTCCGCGAGGGCGCGCTCGAACCGATCCAGACCGACGGCCAGATGCTCCAGCCCCTTGTCCGGCACCGTGCCACTGCGAAGGGCCCGCATGATGTCGCTGCGTCGTGCGCTCGACAGTGCCACCGACCTGGCCGAATGATCCCCTGTCGTCGTCATGGCGTCTCCACAAACAGGCGCTCCAGCAGCGAGATATCCAGTTCCACCATGGTCTGCTTGGGATCCATCTGCACGACGGCTTCCTGCTCGACGTTGAGGAAGGACGCCATCGTGCCCACGAACCCGGGGACCCGCGTCGTCAAGGTCATGGAGAGCCCCTTCCCGAAGCCATCACGGCCCATGCGGCCGCCCGCATCGATGAGCAGGGAGAGGCCTCGGCGGACCTTCTCGATGTCATCCTTCTTCTTGCCATCGCACATCGCCTTGAAGAGCTTGCTGCCGATGACTTTGCTGACGAGGTCGAGACTGGGGAACAACGAAGTTCCATCGGGCGGGGCCTTCGCTGGTGTTGCCATCGCGGCAGGCACAGCATCGATGTCGCCGGACCACCACGCGGGAGGCTCGAAGCGACCGCGTTGAAAGAGCTTCCGGTCCTGCACGAGGTCGCCGACGACGGCGGCGGGCGCCAACAACAGCAGGGGAGCGATGGCTTCAGACAACGACAGGCCGCCGTGTTCGCCGGCGTGGCGTTGGACGCCATAGGTCGTCTTCTCGTCACACGGGATGGATGGGCGGGCGCCCGGCAGTGGCGGGCTCAGGGCCCCGGCGGGCACAACCACCTCGTGTGGACGAGGCACCTCGCCGTCAAGGAGCCAGCGCCACCGGGAGCCACCCTCGGCGCCTTTGGCAGCAGCAGCGGTGGTCCCAAACCGTTGGGACGACATGTTGCCGTGGTCGCTGCACAGCAGCACGGCCCGGCCGGCAGTCTCGGCGACATCCAGCAGCGCGTGGAGCACGGGGATGGCGGCGACGGTCAGCTCGACGCGCAGCTGGGCCGCCCCCTTCAGGTGGTCGTCGATGGCGTTGACGACGACGCCAACCACTGGGTCATGGCTGGTGATGAGCTTTTTGAGGTCGGCGTTCAAGTCGCCGGCGGGCGCAACGAGATCCCGTTTCAGCCACAGCGTCGGCGGCGCAGCGAGCTGGAAGGCCGACAGGTTGGTGGCGAGCCGCTCGCCGTCTTTGCCGGTGTCGGTGCCGTCGCCGGGTTTGAGTTCTCGTCCGAGGAACAGGGCGGTCCGGCTCAGGTTGGTGATGGTGGGCACCACCGCGACCACCGGCGCAGGTCGGTCCGTCGACGACGACACCGGCACCAGCGGGACAAAGTTCGCGAGTCGGCTGTTGGGGCGTTGCCACAGCTCCGCCAGGTTCGCCCAGGACATGCCATCCATGCAGAGAACCAGGAAGCGCACGTCAGGGGTCGTGCCGAGGACGTTGAGTCCGCCGGCCTGCAAGGCGTCCTCGATGAGGGTGACCTGCTTGAGGTTCTTGCGACCTCCCTTGTGGTCTGACAGCCGGGCGTAGGCCCCACCGAAGCGAGCATGGAGCTCGTCGACGATGCCGTCGGCTTTGTCGAGGATCGCCAACACCCCGGGGCGCAGCTTGCCCGCGTCGTGACCGCGAAGGTCCTGCCGCACCCAGTCGGCCCAGCCGCCGTCGTCGACCTGGAAACGGGCGAGGGACGACAGCTCCGCTGAAGGATCATCGGTCATCGGTGGAGGGGCGTGCAGCAAGAAGGCCGAGAGGCGCTCGGCGTTGTGGACAACCCCCTGCAGGTGTTCAGACGACCATTCATGTCGCAACAACGCCGTCGCCGACGCCCGCACGCTGGCCATGGTCGTGGTGGTCGACTCCAGGGCATGGGTCGTCAACGACGACACCATCAGCTGGATGCGGCGCTCGAAGGTGAAGGGCAGGCGATGGCTGTCGGTGGCGACCGCCCTGGCCTCGTCGGTGATGAGGAGTTGTTCGGCGAGCTTGAGCAGCACCTGGGTGTCCGCCGGGCGGTCCCGACGCAGCACCGGCCAGGTGAGGGGGACAAAGCCACCGAGGGCCAACAGCACCTGAGCCAGCGTGTCGGGTGGGCCTCCTTCGAGAACGGCTCGCAGGGGATGACCAGGGGTCGTCTTGAAGGCGACCTCGAGGACGGTCAGCAGGGTCTTTCGCTCACTTGAACCGGGCCCTTGCAGCGTGGTGCGCGTAGCTTCGCCGACCAAGGCAGCAGCCCCCAGCATGTCTGCCCGGTCATCCAGCCATGCCGACACGAGGACTGGCCCGGCAATGCCCGTGACCCGTTCCACAGTCTGCAGAAGCTCCCGTCGGGCCTCGGGCTGCTTCTCGAGGAGGGCTGCCGTTTGGGGGCCACGCTTGTCGCCATCCAGCAGGACCAGTTCAAAGAGCCGCGCCCCCGTGAGCTGCCCGGGTACCGCACCGAGGTGCGTTTGCAGGAAGAGCAACCAGGCTTCGTCGAGGTCCACGCTGCCGGCGACGTTGGTCGTCGTGGCCGCGTAGTCGCGACTCCCATCGTGGCGAATGAGGCGCGCCAATTGGCTGCCCAGCAAGCGGGGCGTCGCATTTCGAGCACCAAAACGGCGAGGCAATTGATGCTCTGCGCGGGGCCACCACACGGAGCCACGGGCGAAGTGGCTGGCCAGGTCACGGGGCAATCGACGGGCGAAGGGCACCAGGTACACGACGTCTTCGCTGGCGTCGCCGTCGAGGAACAGCCGCAGTTCCAGTTCGGAATGCACTTCGCGCACTCGAAACGGGATCTTGCTGCCATCAATGGTCGCCGTCACCATGAGTGGGGCGCCCGGCGACACGCCATCGAGAATGCCGAAGATGCACGATCGGCGGGTCCGGTGTTTGTCGCGGTGCAGGTCCTCGAGCTCCCGGGCCACGTGGGGCAGCCCGAGCAGGGGGGCATCTGGCAACGCTGTCATCGTCGTCGGCATGGTCGCTGTTGTCGTCGTCATTCGCGGCCCGCCTTCCGGACCGTCACCTGCACGTCAACGGTGGCGCCGCTGTCGATGAGCTTGGCCAAACGCTCCTGCAGCTCCGCCAGGTCGCTGGGCATCGACAGCGCCATCGCAAATGACCCGGGCGCCGGCGTTGGCGTCGGTTCGGCCATCCTGGCGCCCGTCGACTCGGTGCCCTCCAGGCGGGAGGTCGCCGGTGGCGCCCAGGTGGCGCCGGTGACGGCAGGGCCCATCGACGTCGGGGCGGCGGGCTGCCCCGCTGGCACCTGCGGTGGCGCCGCAACCACCACGACGGGCTTGTGCAGCTTGATGAGCTTCGTCATCGCCACATCAATGGCTGTGGCGAGCTTGTCGACGTTCTCGTCGTGGCTGAACGAGGCACGGAGGCTGTCCAGGACTGCCAGCGCGTCGGCATTCGACGAGGCCAACTGCATGCCGGTGGAGGCCAGTTCGCGGTTGGATTCCTTCCGCAGCACCGCCACGAGGTTCTGGACGACCTCGCCGCCCGCCATGTGGGTGAGAGCGGTGGTGCGCTCCTTTTTCCAGGGCAGCTCGGCAAACACCCGGGCGGTCTCCCAGGCCCCCTTGCCCGGCAGGTCACGGGCGACCGCCATCAACGTCGCCACCACCTCGCCACGCTGGGTCTTCTCCATGTCGGCGATGCCGAGCAACTGGGCCCACCACAGCAATTGGGGTTGCAGATCGTCGAGGCCCGCCTTGAGCAAGGCGGCTGCCTTGTCGTGGGTGAGCTTGGCGAAATCGTCGAGACGCGACGCCGACAGGGCTTTGCCGAGGGAAATCCCGAAAATGCCGGCGTGCATGAGCGCCCGCTCCCACTCCTGCGCCGTCGGCAGCTTCACGGGGACCAGCGCCACGGCCGCGTTGATCTTGCCAATCACCGGCTCGGTGGGGCTGCCATGAAACGTGAAGCGGAAGGGCGTCGGTGCCGAGACGGCATAGGCGAGGACGAGGAAGTCCACGATTTCGTCCGACAACGACATCAGCTTTTCAGGATCGATGGCGACCCGCACATCTTCAACAGACAGGGTGCCGGTGCCCTTGGCCGCCAGCCTCTTGCCCATTTCATTCAAGATGCCGCCGGCGAAGACGACCTCGTCCTCAATGACCCGGACGATGCCCATATGGTCGACAGCGGCGATGCCCCTGACCTCCTTCAGCCGCTTGGGGTCGAGCTTCTTCTTCTGCCCTTCGCTCTGCACCACGTCGGTGAGGGCCTCAAGGACCTGCTCCAGGCGGTTCTTGGTCGGCTGTTCCGTGAACGGCGGGTGCCGTGGGGCGATTCGCCGAAGGGCCGATCCCAACAGCCCCTCAATGGCCCGGTCAAACGCCCCTTCGGGGGGAATGGCAAGCTGTGCATCGGGCATCAGCAGGTGGACGTTGCGCTCGGGCCGCATGCCGGCTGCCAGCTTGTCATCAAACTGGTTCGTGATGCCGTAGGCAGACATCAGGGCGTTTTCGACCTGGGTCTCCTTCAAGAGGCGCTGATTGCGGAGGACCTCGCGGGCGCGGGCCAAATCGTCAGCGCTGACCCATGAGACCTTGTTGCCGAAGTCGTCGTCCTTCAAGTCCACGAGCCCATCGAGGATGACCAGGTCTCCCAGCGTGCTGAGGACTTCTTCGCCCAGGAAGGCCGGCAGCCAGACCACCGTGCTGACGCCGCCCTTTTCGACAAGCTGGCGGAGGCGGTCCTCGTCCTCGGAGGGCGAATGGCCCACCTCGTCAAACGGGAAGTCGATGACCAGACGCAGGTCTTCGTCAACGCCTGGCCGAAACACGGGGTCCGTCGCGGAGCGAACGTTTTCGTAGACGACGCCGACGGTCCAGTTGCGCCCGGACCAGGGAAGGTTGCGGCGCCAAGTGCCCTTGTGCTCCTCGACGGCGAGCTTCTTGAAGAGCATGTCGCGGATGCGGCTGCGACGACGGGTGCCGTTGTCGAGGGCCCGGTTCGCATCCAGGATGCGGCGGGAGTCGATGGAGTCGAGGGCGGCGCGGACGACGGGGTTGTTGTCGCCCTGGACCTGAATGGCCGCAGACAAGGCGGCCCACTCGCGCAGGAAGCCCGCGGCGATGGAAGCCTCCTGGTTTGGCACCTTCGACTTCAACGTCCCGCTGTTGAGCGCCACGATGCGCGAAGCCGTCAGATTCTTCAGGGCCGGTGCATTCGGCGCGATGCCCTGGAGGAGCACGGTCTTGGCGATGCGGGTCTGGGTGCGACAGGCCTTTTCGGCACAGCCCGCGCAACCGAGCGTCTTGTCGAACCCGTCGCGCTTGATCTGACACCGCTCGGGAGAGTCGGTGTTGTTCTTCTTGCGGATATGGGGGAGCAAATCGTTTTCGTAGACCCGTCGCGCCTGCTCATAGACCTGCTGGATCGAGGCGAGGTCCGAAACCTGGCCGTGAACGACGACGTCAAACAGATCGCCCACCGGGACGACGTTGCCGAATTCGAAATCCGGCAAATAGCGCACGAGCAGGTTGGTCAGTTCACGCAAGGCGGTGCGGTCCCGCTGCAACGTGGATGACAGGGCCACCATCCCTTCAACCAACGCGGGCGAGAACGGGTAGACCCGGCGGAAGTCCTCGACGTCGCCCTGGTCACCGAACAGTTCGCGAAAGTCCTTTTGATACTTCGACTTGAAGTCGGCGAAGGCCTGGTCGAGGGTCGCGCGGGCGGCATCGTTCTTCGGCCGCAACACCCGCTTCTCGATGATGCGCGGCAGGTCCTTGTCCTCGAGGGTGATGGTTTCGAAGCGGGAGTCCCAGTACTTCAGATAGTCGCGGAAGATTTCTTCGTCTTTGCCGACGGCGAAGCTGCCAACCATTTGCGAGAGGTCCCGCTGGCGGGCGGCAAACGTGAAATACGGCAGCACTGGCGGGAGGTCGCCGTGCTCGATGAGGCCGGCCACCTTGGCCGTTTCGGTCGACAGCCGGGACTTGTCCTCCTGCAGGGTGGTCAGCCAGAGGATCAACTCGTCGAGGAAGAGCACCACCCCCTCATAGCCGAGCCCCTTCAGGTGCTCCGCGAGGGCCGCCAGGCCCTCCCCGAGGCGCACGAACTCCGTCTGGGACATCAAGTCCTTGAACCATGGCGTGCGGGCCAGTTCACCGGCGAGCTTGCGCCCCTCTGCGGTACCCGGCGCCAAGATGGCGGCGTCGAAGCGGGCGCGGTCCCAGGCACTCTTGAGCTTGCCCCATTTGGCGGCGGTCCCCTCCTGGTTGCTTGGGAAGGCGGCGAAGAACTTCTCGGCGCCCAGCGAGTCGAGGATCGTCTGGGCGCTCGCGAAGATCTTGGCGGTCTGAAAGAGGGCCGGCAGCGGCGCGTCGGGATGAAGGCGCTCGAGCTCCCGGATGGCGGGGCCAAACACGATTTCTTCGAGGGTTTTGGCCTGCTCGCTGATGCACTGCACATGCAGGCGAAACAGCTTTCGCCCGATGGCGGCGGGCTTGAACTTCTGCTGCTTGGCCTGCAGCTCCGGGTGCTCGACATACACCAGGGTGTCGTCAGCGAGCAGCAGGGACAGCACGTGCATGAAGTGGGATTTACCGCTGCCGAAGCTGCCGTGGACCCAGGTGAAGACGCTCTTTCGGTCGTGCAGCCCGTCGCGCACCTTGGACAGCGCGCTGTCGAGCTTGAGCTCGATGGACGGCGTCACCTGGTACTGCTGCAGGGTCTTGGTCTTTTGCGCATCGCCCTCATCGCCCACAATCTGGTGGACGAAGTCGGTCATCATGACGACGTCGGGGAGGTCGAGCAGGTCGCGAAGGGATGAGGTGGCCATCAGGCGTCTCCTTGAGAAATCATCATCGGCGCACCGCGGCGACCGCATCAACAATGGCAGCGCGAATGCGACTGCCGCTTCGCTCGAAGCCGAGTTCAGGCACCACGATCTGGACGATCTGGTCGTCCGTCCGCAGCAGCCCATCCGAACACACCCATCGCACAATGCTCTGCAACACGTGCGGCGGGACCTGGTCGATCGTCGCCCAGGTCTTTGGCGGCAACACCGGTTTGGGCGTGGTCGGTGGCATGGACGGCGCCGACCGGGGCGCTGCACTCGGCGTCGGGGGCCCGCTGGGCGGCGCGCTGGGCGGCGCGCTGGGCGGCGGGGGCGCGGCCGGACGCGGCATCGCGAAGGCCATGCCGGGCCCCGGCGGCGGCGACGACGGCCCGGCCTGAGCCGCCGGTGGCAGCGTCGGCGCCCGGACCGCGGCGGCCGCCAGGGCAATGGCCAGCAGGCAGCCGTCCACCTCACGGGCGCGGTGATTGAACCAATCCGTCGACCAGATGCGATGGACCCGCCACCCCAGGGACTCCAGCTGCTGCTGGCGCAGGCGGTCCCGGTCACGGGCGGTGGGTGCGGAATGGTACGACGCCCCGTCGCACTCAATGGCGAGCAGATAGCGGCCTGGCTGGTCGGGCTGCTGGACTGCGAAATCGAGTCGGTAGCGCGAGACGCCGAGTTGGGCCACGAGGCGCACCCCCTTGGCTTCAAGGGCGAGCTTGACGTCTTCCTCAAATGGATTGAGCTGAAATGGCGCGGCGCCTTCGCGGCCGAGGAGCTTCGCCCCCGAGCGGGCAAACGCCAGGAAGTCCCGCAGCATGCGCACGCCGTCGCTGCGCACCTTGTTTTCGTCCATGTCCAGGTCGGAGAACGACGCGAACACCTGCATCTGCTCGCGAGACCGGGTGACGGCGACGTTCAGGCGCCGTTCGCCACCATGCTGCAGCAGGGGCCCGAATCGAAACGGCAACTGACCGTTGGCGTCTTTGCCGTAGCCAATGCTCAAGAAGATGACGTCCCGCTCATCGCCCTGGACCTGCTCGAGATTCTTGATGAAGAAGCGCTCGTCGCGGTGCACATCGAAGAACCCCTGCAGCTCCGGATGCCGGTGGACGGCCTCGTCGAGGGCCATCTGCAGGCGGTTGCGATGGGGCATACCCATCGTGATCACGCCCAGGGACTTTCCCGCGTTCTGGCGGGCATGCTCCAGCACAGCCTGCACGACCAGCTGCACCTCGCTGGAGGACGAGTCCTCCTGCCCGACGGCGGCCACCATCGGTGCTTCCTGACACGAGATGGGGGGCTGCACCCGTGCTGACGGGAAGGTCACCAGGCTGTCGCCGTAGATGTGGCGGTTGGCAAACGCGATGAGCCGTTCGTCGCGACTCCGGTAATGCCATTCGAGCTTCCAGGACGGCAGGACGGGCAACAACGCATCGAGCACCGACTCGACACCATCCAGGGCCCCCTCCTCGTCGCCCGGCTCGGTGTCGGCCGATGCGAAGAAGGTGGTGGGCGGCAGCTGCTTGGGATCACCGGCGACAATCGCCTGCCGGGCCCGCAACAGGGCTGGCACGGCGTCCTCCGGCAGCACCTGCGAGGCTTCGTCAAAGATGACGACGTCGAACAGGTCGCTGCTGGCGGGCAGGAGCTGCGAGACCGACAACGGGCTCGCCAACACACAGGGACAGGTGGCGATGACGGCGACGCTGGCCCGGTCCAGCAGGGTGCGAAACGACAGGTGTCGGCTCTTCTTGGTGCACTCCCGCTGCAGGAGCTGGTAACCCGCAGGGTCACGATTGTAGGCGGCGACGGCGTGCTCGGCGTGGGCACGGCGCACACGGTGGTGGGCCAGCTGCAGGCGCTCGCGGTCGCTCGTCCGGAAGACCGCCACCGTCTGGTCCAGCGCGGGGCGTTCAACCTCGAACAAGTTGGTGTCGGCCTGGGCCTCCTCGACCACCGACGAGCGCCAGGCTCCCAGGAGGAACGCCTCCCACTGTTCGGGAGGATGGTCTTCGCGCACGGTCTCGTCGAGAAATCGCTCGAGACCAAGCGCCAGCAGCTCCGCCCGCACCTTGCGCGCGCCCGGGATTCGCCGGGCAATCGCCCGGTCTTGCAGCAGCATCCGGC
>Ga0247837_1008460_pt1 | contig 12928 bp, 14 predicted proteins | sample LaCtaG_2_FD_187115 | JGI IMG/M metagenome (GOLD analysis project Ga0247837, IMG submission 187115) | Freshwater microbial communities from meromictic Lake La Cruz, Castile-La Mancha, Spain - LaCruzMarch2015_14.5m | ecosystem: Environmental > Aquatic > Freshwater > Lake | place: Spain: Castile-La...
TTGGGTGGTGCTGTGGGTGCAAATGGCAAAAGAGTCATCGAGCTTCTGGAGCTGGAGCCTCGAGTAGGAAAAATGAGTCCCAAGCGGCCAGGGCTTCCATTTTTTGGCGGAACATTAGCTAGAGACCTAGTTTCATTACGTAAAATCTCAGAAGAAATGTCGCTTCGAGCGCCACTTGTCGGAAGTATTCTCGATTCGAACGATGAGCAGAAAAATTATGTTTTAAAGAAATTGTTGGAGTTTGAAGAGCTTCAGGGAACCAAAAGAGTAGCCATTTGCGTGATCGGTTTAACGTACACCGCTGAAACTTCAACTTTGCGAAGATCGCCAGGTTTGTGGCTTGTTGAGGAATTGATGTCGAGGGGTTTTAACGTGACTGCTTACGATCCCAGAGTTAAACAACAACAGGCGAGCTATAGTCTCTTCACACAAGCAGAGGAATTGAGTCCGCACCATGTGGATTGTTTTATTCTGGTTTCCCCATGGCCTACATTAAAGAATGAGATATCCGAATTTGTCACTAATGAGTTTTTTATCGATATTGAAGGTTACTTGTCTCAAATTGGAGTAACCTTACCGCTAAATTACCGGAAGATATTTTGATTGGAATCAGATGAAGGCTGTAATAATTGGATCTGGATTACAAGCTCGTCGGCGTGGGCAAGCCATATTAGATTCCAAAGGTGATTTCTTAGTTGGGATTTATTCAGATAATCTAGAAACTGCATCTAATCTCTCTAATTTTTTTGGGTGCCAAAGTTTTAGTTCTGTGACGCAGTTACTTGAAGCTGAGGGTGTTGACATAGTTATTGTTTGTACGCCTCCCGATTCTCATTTCTCCTACTCAAAAATGGCACTCGACGCGAAAAAGCACGTTTTGGTAGAAAAACCTTTCACACAAAATTCTGAACAATCGTATGCTTTACTTCAGCTTGCTAGGAATTCAGATTCAATTTTGCGGTGTGGATTTAATCATAGATTCCATCCGGCCATTCTCGAACTAAAAAGAAAAATTGATACCGGTGAGTTGGGGGCGATAAAATTCTCTCGTAGTTTGTATGGAATTGGACTCAGAGATGAGTACCAACATGAGTGGAGGGCAAATCCAAGCGTGGCGGCTGGTGGTCAATTTATGGAGCAAGGCTCACATTTAGTCGATCTTATGCAATTTCTAGTAGGCCATATCAATAGTATTTTTCTGAAGCCTATGAACTTCATCCTTCCAAGTACTTCTGGCGAAGATTCGGGCCTTGCGCTACTGACGCATGACAATGGTGCAATTAGTAACATAACTTCGACTCTCTTGCAGTGGCACAATAGATTTTCGATTGAGATATTCGGCGAGAATGGCTTTGCAACAATTGAAGGTTTGGGTGGGTCATATGGAGTTGAAACACTCAAAATTGGGATGAATCTCCCTGGCCAACCGTTCAGAAGTGAAACTGTTGAATTCCGGGGCGGGGATCAATCATGGTCTAAAGAGTGGGATTCTTTTAAGTCTGCGTGCAACGGCAATCTGTCGGTTTCAGCCACTCCTGAAGAGGCTCATCAAGTTATGAGAATTGTTGAAGCCGGATATAAGTCGGCTGAAATAGCAGCAGAAGTTACCTGCTAAACAAAATGAGAGCAATTGTAACTGGAGCAAAAGGATTCATAGGCAAGGCTTTAGTAAGGGCTCTAATTTCAGATAGTCACACAGTTGCGGAAATTAACAGAGTAAATACAAGTGGATTATTTTCGAATCTCAATCTAAATAGTAAGCAAGATGTTCAAAAAGTCGCTGCTGGCATTCATGAATTCCGTCCAGATATAGTTTTCCATCTAGCATCCAACACTTCTATTCAAGCATCTTGGGAAAACCCTTTTGAATTTATTAGTACAAACATTAAAATCGCTGAAAATTTATTGGAAACTATAGAATTGAGTGGTACGAAACCTGTCCTGATGTTATTAAGCTCGAGTGCCGTATACGATGATTCCGAAAGTAAAATACCCGAAACATTTCGATTAGCGCCAAATAGTCCATATGCGATTTCCAAGCTCGCGATAGAAACTATTGCGTTAAGGTATGAAAACTCAATAATTGTTCGGCCATTCTTTACAATAGGCGCTGGACGGCGCGGAGACATTGTGGATGAGTGGCTTACTGAGATAAACAGAATTAGATCTTCTGGATTGCCTGGTATTCTCAAAGTGGGAGACTTAACCCTTGGTCGAGATTACTTAGACGTCGACGAGTCAGCTAAACTACTCATTCAAATTGCAGAAACAGGTACATGCAGTGAAATCTATAACCTTTGTTCAGGAATACACAATACTTTACAGCAATTATGCGAAACTCTAATTTTAATAACAGGTAGTAGCTCAGCAATCAAAATTCAATCAAGCGTCACACGAAAGGCCTCAATCAGGCAAACAGTTGTAGGTGACGCTTCAAAACTTATTAAGCTGGGATTAATGCCGAGTTTTAACTTGGTCGAAACAATCAAAAAGGTCGTTGACTCTCAAAATAAATGAAAAGTTAGCCAATTTATCCACAAGAATGACAATTTTTAGCGGACTATGGTCACCCTGAATTTTCTTAAAAAGATGCATTACCAATGTATAACTCCCTATACAACAAATATAGATTACAAGGCGGCAGCTTCCATAAGCAACTTAAAAAACGATACTAGTTCCAAAGAAAACATCAAATGTATCGATCAATTCTTTGGAAACAAATATTTGCTTGCTTATCGAACAAATTATCAGTGCTTACTTCAAAGGTGTTTCTATTCGTGGATCGTCCAGCACCATGAAGAAGTCGTTAATTTTAACCCTCATAACCTCATTCAACTTTTTCCCTGAATCTCCAGTGTATAGAAATACCCGCCAGGCTCCACACGTTTCGATTGACTCTGCTTTGCCAAAAATATCCTGGATCTCAGCATACCTCGGACGGTAAGGATCGCTCAGAACAAAATCGAATTTTGGAAGCGCTTGCATTGAATCGGATCCAAAATTGTAATAGTACGTACTTACCCAGTGATATACATCAAAATTATATGTGGTTTGTGTAATTACCAGATTTTCTTTGGATAGAACTGTGGTCGGCTTAGCAAAATAGTACTCACCCACGCCATGTGTCAAGTTGTGCTTTACCGCTAATTGATCTAAACAATAAATGTTTGCTGGATAATTAGTCCGAGGGCCATAAATAGAGAGTGCCGTAAAATTGTTTATTTGATTAAGCGAGAAAGAGGAACAAATTACTAATATGAGGGGAAGAACTAGTCTTAGGAGCTGATGCGTTTTCTTTTTAGTGATCAAAAAATATCCGGTGTATATCCAAAGAAGAAAGAACACTCCCGTAAAGTAGCGAATTTGTCCCGCATCAGAAATCAGATTTTTATAAATTGTAATTATCGATGTTGAGAGAAATGCAACCACAAGAACCACTAAAAGTATTTTTGTAACGAGTTGGATTTGCTTCTCTTCGAGGGAAATGGCATGCCGTGACGAAGATTTTTTTGAATCAGAATGTGAACTTCTAAAGACGTATCCTGCCGATACGCATGACAATAAAAGCATAATCCATGCAGCGGGTGATATAAGAACGCTATTCTTTATCAGATTAAATGTAGCTTCGATAGATTGGTCAAAACTTTGATTGGGAATGCCTGCTTCAACATTTGAAAAATAGATGAATTTGAATTTCTCCATTAAAGAATTCAAGGTTATTCCAATAATCGAACCTAGAAATATGGAAAGTACTCCAATTCTAAAATTCTTTTTTTGTTTGCTGTTCTTTCCCAATCTAACGTGATAAAACGTGCCAACTACCAAACCTGAAAAAGTCCATGGAATAATCCATAAATCTGACGCCACACTGATAGACGCAAAACTTGTTAAGAGAATAGAGTTGAGAGCTCGGTGCCTACCTGTATAGACAATCTTTATCCACAAGTAAGCGACCAATACTCCATTTAAGACAGCTCCTGAGTGAAATAGCGGTTGTAAGAGAGGGCCAGAGCTACCGTAATTTATGACTCCGAAAAGGTTCTGTGGTCCACTCCATACCGATATTGAAGTTGCAAAAAGCAACACTAATCCCCAAATAGATACATTGGCAAGAATTTTGATTGGGTCTTTTTTGATTGATTTAAACAAAATATAGTTAAGTGTCAAAACAATAATCAAGTAAGTGAATAAACTATAGAAATAGGTTGCTAAAGCATAGTCACCTGCTAAAAAGCGAAAGATGCAGTAAACCAATACATCGGGGAAGTAATATGGTGACTTTGGAACTAACCATCCATGTAAAGGATTGTGGTTGATAAAGATATCTTTGTAAAAAGCCTCGAGAAAAATTGGATCACCAGTATTAATATCAATATTGATTTGCAACACTTGTATCCAAGCGGCGGAAATGAGGAGTGTAAAGAATATTAAGATTAATTGTCCTATATCTTTTTGTTCTGGCAATTTTATTGGCCTTATCTGCATGCGATTCCTTTCAATTCGATACTCACCCAGGTAGGAAGACTACAAACATAATCGCTGAATTAGGGTTACTGCCAGGGTAAAATCAGATTAATCTCATGAGTAGACCGCTCTTTCGTTGAGGGAGGATGAATCCTTACTCTGTTGCTTCTATTGGATGACATTGCTGATACCCTCTTTACATGATCGCCCTTGTAGTTCCCTGCTTTAACGAAGCGACCCGATTTAATAAAGCTTACTGGACTGAAATCGTAGAAAGTATCCCTGACGCCCTATTTATATTTGTAAACGATGGCTCGACAGATGAAACATCGAAAGTAATATCGTCTCTCAAAAATGAACAATGTTTTTTCTTAAATTCACCTACGAATTTAGGAAAAGGTGAGGCGATAAGATTGGGCCTTAACTTTGCATTGCAAAAATTTAAGCCTCATTCACTCGGCTTTATTGACTCTGATGGAGCTTTCGGCCCAGTCGATATTAGAAATCTGATAGCGGCCGCAAATGATAAGTTTTCTCCTCCTTCGAAAATCACTTGTCTAATCTCCTCTCGTGTCGCGTTATCAGGTCGAAAGATTGAGCGAAGCAAATTTAGACACTACATGGGGAGAATTATTGTTTCCTATGTGTGCTTGGGTTGGAATCATCCTCCATATGATACGCAGAGTGGTTTCAAAATCTTTAAGAGTGAACCTGATTTTGTCGAAGCAATCACAACTAAGTTTGCAACTCGTTGGTTTTTCGACATAGAAATTCTTCTGCGGATTTCTCGGGATCGATCGGACAAAGTTTGGGAGGTCCCGCTGGAAAGCTGGTGCGAAATTGGTAATTCCAGTATTAATCTCAGAGAGTTCGGACGAGTTGCCCGCGAAATCAGAACTATTCGTAAATTGGTTAATAGTGAAAAGAAGCAGGTTTGGTATGGATCTAATTGAGAATCAACTTAATAATCCCTTGAAGCATTGGTACTACGATCATAAATTTAACTCAATTTTGAGACATCTAAAATCTGATTTGCCTGTGTCGAAGAATTTGGTAGATGTCGGCGCCGGCTCAGCGCTTTTCTCATTAGAACTATTGCATCAAAACGATGGGTTGATGTGTACCGCCATTGATCCTGGTTATCATTTAGATTCTTTCACAGACGAGAAATTACGAATAACCTATTTACGCGAGCCAAACGGTCTCCAAGGGGATTTGTACTTGTTTACGGATGTACTCGAACATGTGGAAAATGATTTAGCTTTTCTGACGACATACGTCGAAAGTGCCAAAATTGGTGCGAAATTCGTAGTCACCGTTCCCGCCTTTATGATTCTTTGGAGCGGACATGATGTATTTCTAAAGCACTTTAAGAGATACCGGAAAATGGAACTCTGTCAAGTTTTGAGAAAATCCGGCCTAACAATACAGTCTGTGAATTATTTATATGTTTTGTTATTTCCAGTCGCACTCTTGATGAGGTCACTTCCAAAATCTAGAGTTTCAAATTCTCAGCTCAAAAATCAAGGACGCTTTCTTAATTTCATAATAAAAATGATACTAAAGACTGATTTTGTTCTTAGTAAACATGTTCCATTTGGAGTATCCATAATTGCCGTCGCAACTAAATAGATTTTTAGATTACTTTTCTGCGATTAAAATCAAATTCTTACCAAAAACTTTTCCAAAGGTTAGTCTATCTAAATACCGACTAACTGGGAAAATCACAGAATCATACATTTTGAGACTTTTTGCGCTTCCAATATTGCCAGTTGACTTCCAGCCAAGAATCTTGATGAGTAAGGATGCAAAAAATCCAATACTGTCTACGTACTGACATTTTATAACAGTCAAGCCAGCCCCCTCCGCTTTTTTAATCAGATCTTTCTTTCTATATCTGCGGTAATGGCCTACAGATCTATCTAAATCTGAAAATAGCAACATAAAAGCAGGAACATAGATTCCGATTCGCCCCCCAGGTTCAAGTAATGTTGTTAATTCCCTGAGACACTTCCCGTCATCTTCTATATGCTCTAGGACGTTACTACTATATATAAATCTAAATTTATTCTTTATTTCAGAAACTGAATTCCAAGCAATGAAGCCCCGCGTTTTTAACACATCAATCTGTTCGGGATCTATTTCAAGGCACTCAATGTCTTGCCTAGTTTTCTCTCTCCAAATTATGGCCAGTGCGCCGTACCCTGCACCAAAATCTAAGGTTCTGAATAGCGACTTTTCAACAACGTCCAAGTTATTGAGTTTGGAACTGTTAATGAAGGATTCCACAATAAATCTATTGTAATTTGGTAGCGAATTTTCGCTCACGATTAACTCGTCCTTGCCGTGGTATTCGTTTTGCGCATCGTCTTGTTTCTTTGAATTACTCACTGTATGGTCTCCAAAATATTGCAGTTAGGCTTTATCTAATCTAACCGCACAACACCACTCGGCGTCTTCAAATGCACCGCAACAATCCCTGATTCACCTTCATTTGTTGACGGGTCAATGAACTCAAGATCTGTGCCATTTAATCCAGCAAGGATCTCTGTTTTAAACCATGAGTCTGATAGTTGATCAGAGTCAGCAATCGTAATCTTCTCAATTGCAGCAACTGCTTTGCCATCTTGTGATGGGTGATCAGCGGTTAACCATTGGATAAAGAATGGAAGCTCGCGAGAATCAGCAATTTCATTAACTCCGATTTGCTTCCACTTAAGGTCGCTTCCATCTGGACGTGTGCGGTGACCTTCGATTGCGCTGCGTCCGAACTTCTCTTCAACCTTTGAAATATCCTCAGTTGCAAAAACCCACGTAAGCCAACCGCCACCTTCTTGAGCTTTCTTGCTAACAGCTTTGCCCCAAGGGGTTTGCTCTGTTGCTGGGTGATCTAATGGGCAGACAACTTCGATGTACTGGCCGTTTTGAAGAGGCAGTGTGAAGTTGCGAGTGCCAAAGCGTGGGTGGACTCCGCCATCTACGAAGGTGCTGCCAAGGCGTGAGCCAAGGCGTTGGACGGTGTCGGCTAGTTGATCTTGGGAAGTTACATATGAGACATGGTCTAAGCGCATGGGGAAATCTTGCCCTATGAAAGGGGGTGGTGATTACCAAAGGCCGGAGCGGAAAGGCCTTTTGGCGGTCATTTTTGGGCGTGGGATTGGGGGTTGGGGATAAGGTGGTGGAGGTGTCAGAGAGGTCTGCGATTCTCCCAATCAACTAGGGGTTGGAGGGAAAGTGTGTTCGTTGACAAATAATTGTGTGGCGCATAATCTATGACTAGAAAGGTTCGATTTACGCGCGATGCGCGCAAACACAAGATAGGCCAGGCTCGCGCAATGTTCGTTATTGAAAACAATGAACCGATGCAAAGGCCAGGTTTATTCAAAAACGAGAAGAAATTAACTTGGGTCGGTACCGATGATCGAGGGCTGGAGCTTGAGGTCATTGGTATTGATGATGAATATGAAATTTTTATCATTCATGTAATGCCTACCGTTTTCATCAGGAGAGGACGAGATGAGTACTAAGACGAAGAGTGCTGTAAAAAAGAAGGCGGTCAAGCCAAAAGCTAAGTACGTGCTTGGTCCTGATATAGATCTTGACGTAGAAGTCGTTTTGGATAAGCGTGGGCGAAGAATTACTGAGGCGCGTGCACAGCAGATTGCTCGTCAAATACTTCGCGAAAATGCCGCCGGCCGGCCTTCACTGACGGGTGCGAAGATAGTTTCACCAGAAGTCAAAGCTCGTGTGCCACAGGGCATGAAAGACAAGTTAGACCGCGAAGCAAAGAAGCTAGGTGTGACACCATCGGTATTAATTCGACAGGCGCTTGAGGAGTATCTCTACGAGTAAAAGTTTTTACTAGCAGGCGAGGACGCACATAAGCGCTTCAACGGTTAGCAAGGGTGCTGCGTTGCGACTCAGATTCGGTGGGTTTTACCTACCAGGCTTGCTCTCCGCGCAGGACAACTGGTGGTTCTTTGAATAATGGCGCTGCGATTTGGCGAAAATCTAGGATGTGTTGTTGTTCGCGATGAAACAGGTAATCCTTTTCAGTCGCGTATAACTCGACGATGAAGTAAGCGCCTTCTGTATCAGAGCTTGTATGTACATCGTATTGAATACAGCCGGGCTCGCGGCGGGTAGCTTCTATGAGCAGTTTAAGGGCTGCTTCAAATGGATGAGCGTTGGCGGGGTCAATTGTGAAAGAGGCTATAACTGCAAAGCTCATGAGTTTTTCCAATCGATTTCATTGCGTAGGGGCAAACCTTGGGCGATCTCGGCGAACTGTTGTTCAAGATACTTTCGAGCTTGTGGTTCAAAGGCATCGGAGTCGCCGCCAACGTGAGGAATGATCTGGCAGTTTGGCATCGACCACAGTGGGTGATTGTCAGGCAATGGCTCTGGATCGGTTACATCAAGTGCAGCAGAGATTCTTCCCTTTGAAAGTTCATCCATTAAATCCTGGGTGTTGATGACGGGGCCGCGTGCCACGTTAACTATGAGTGAGCCATCCTTCATTGAACCCAAAATCTTCTTGTCGATGAGGTTTCTGGTTTTATCTGTCAGTGGAACAACGAGAACGATGCAGTCATACAGATGAGCGTTGCTGGAAAGTTCATCCATGCTCTTGATATTTTCGCGGGCGTAGGATGCAAAGAGATCGACCTGGGTTTCAAAGATGGTCAGCATCGCAGCTAACTTGGATCCGATGGAACCGGCACCAACAATTGCAATGCGTTTTCCATACAAAGAACCGGCGGTCTTGTGGTGCCAGCTTCCTTGTGTTTGATGCCGAGCAAACTCGGCGTGGTTTTTAAAGTGTGCAAGGATCATGGAAATTGCTAACTCTGAAGTTGAAAAATCATGAACGCCTCGAGCGTTGCAGAGTTTTTGTCCATCTTTCATGAAAGCGATCGCGTCGTCATACCCAGCCATAAGCAGCTGAAGTAGCTGCAAATTAGGCATTTTCTCCGTATAGGACAGGGCTTTTACGCCAGCCATATAACGAGGGACATAGATTGAAATCTGAGCTAATTGTTCTGGGCTCATCGCATCTAAATCTGCATTGGTGATTGTCCAACCAGATGGAACAGCGATGTCACTCCATTGACACCAAACAGTTTGCGTCACTGTATGTGCTCCATTTCCCTTGGAAGATTTTCCTGAAGTATTTCAGATGCGTGATCAATTGAGTACTGTCTATTGGGGGCGTATTGGGAAATATTGAAAAAGATGGCCTTTGGCGATAATTGGGTGATTCTTGCCTTTGTTGCTGTTTCGATAACACCACCGATAATGATTAATTGGGCGTGATTATCTGCTGCTGCTTTGATCACCGGCATAATCGCTTTTCCTGTCAAGGTTGATGCATCCATCTTGCCTTCGCCGGTGATCACGATTGATTGTGAATTTATGTGGTTTGTTATGCCGCTTAATTCGGCAAAGTAATCGGCGCCTGAAACAATCGTTGCGTTAAAGATCGCTTGCAGGGCGGCGGAGCATCCACCGGCTGCCCCGGTTCCGGGGGTTGTTGGTTGAAAAGTTGGATTTATCTGCTGCAACAACCGTGCCCACTTTTTCATATAGCTGGTTGCTCTGTTGCGTTGAATAGCGGTTAAACCCTTTTGTTTGCCATACATGCTTATTGCGTTGGGGTTACCTGTTAGTTGCGCCTTGGTATCTACCAAGATCTTGACATCTATAGCAGAGAAGATTTCTCTGATCTGCGTTAACTCTTCGAGATTAATCGAATCTGCACGCGCAACTCCATTGAGTCCGTGGGCAACATCGGCATCTTGACGATCTAATACCGAGACACCTAGACCTTCAAAAATTCCCAGACCGCCATCACTGCTGGCGCTACCGCCAAGACAGATCAGGATGGTGGTTGGGTTGTATGTGGCGGCATCGCGCAGGGCGATTCCCAGGCCTAAAGAGCTGGCATCCCAGCCGGAAAGTGTTGCTGGGCCGTGTTTTTTGCCTGCAATCTCAGCTAACTCAATCGCGATCGTTGAGTTATCGGGAGATTGCATAAAAAAGGATGTCCGCTCTTGGCAATCAGCTCCTGCCGTTAAGACAGTTATTTCTCGCCACCCTAAGGTTTTGAAAAAATCTAGAGATCCTTCGCCACCATCTGCCAATGGGTAGGTGTAAACAGTTGGAAAATGTGGCTGCACGATATCCCGCAGTAGTTGCGTAACTTCATCTTGTGTAAAGCAATCTCGAAATTTGTCCATTGCGATATGAACAGATTTCATTTTACTTTTTTCGAGCAGATGGAATTGAAGCGATTAACTTCTGGGTATATTCATTTGCAGGGTTTGAGAAGATCTGTGCAGATGATCCTGTTTCAACAAACTCTCCATTTTGCATGACGTAGACATTATCTGTCAGATAGCGGATAACACCTAGATCGTGCGAGACCAAAACAATGGATAAACCATCCGCGATGAGTTCGCTAAAGAGTTCTAGCAGTTGTGACTGCGCACTTTGATCAATCGCAGATGTTGGTTCATCGGCGATCAAGATCTTTGGTTGAACCGACAAGGCGCGTGCAACTGATGCGCGCTGACGCTGTCCGCCAGATAGAGAGCTTGGATATTTAAATGCATCGATTTCGCTGATACCCATGCGCTTTAAGAGATCTAAGGCGATTTGTTGGGCTTCATCCTTGTTTGGGGTCTGGTGAATTCGTACAGCTTCAGCAACAGCGTTGATGATTCTCATACGTGGATTAAGGCTGCTGTATGGATCCTGGAAAACCATCTGTACAGCTTTGCGAAGTTCACCCTTGTAAATCTCTTTACCTTCTTGAATGGGCTTACCCATGTATGTCACATGTCCAGCTGTTGGCTCTTGAATTCCAGAAAGAACTCGAGCAAAGGTGGATTTTCCACTACCTGACTCGCCTACGATTCCAATAACTTGACCTTGTGGGAGCACAAAATCAACATTTTTTACCGCTTGAACCTCGTATCCAAGGGATTTGAAGGTAACGCTTACTCCGAATGCTTCAAGTAGGTTCATTTACTTTCCCCAAATCTCTGCTTGGCGGATGCATGCGCTCACATGGTTTGTACCGACAGTTGCCAATGGAATCTCGATATTTGTTGAGCACTTTGCTTCTGCGTAATCACAACGACCAGCAAAACGGCATCCTGTTGGCCAATCGCCAACGGTTGGCGGTTGGCCCTTAATAGTTACTAGCTTGCCTCGAGGTTCAACCAAGTCGATGCGAGAGTTGTAGAGAGCCTCTGTGTAAGGGTGGCGGGTCTTTTCAATCTGCGCAGATGGAATCTTTTCGACAGTTGCACCTGCGTGCATGATCACAATGTCATCACAGACCTCGTTGATCAGTGGAAGATCGTGGGATACCAAGATGATTGAGGTACTGAGATCTCTTCGGATCTGGCGAAGTAGCTCCATGATTTCCGCCTGAACGGTTACATCTAAACCAGTTGTAGGTTCGTCGGCAACAATCAGTTGAGGTTCACGTGCGATCGCACAAGCGATCATTACACGTTGCTTCATTCCACCTGATAGCTCATATGGATACTGCTTTAGAACAACTTCTGGACGACGAATCTGAACAATCTCAAGCAGTTCAATTGCACGAGCTCGGACATAGTTGTTGTCCATCTTCTCGCCTTGTTTGATCGCTTCAGCAAGTTGAGCGCCAATTGTCATAACTGGGTTTGGGCCAGCTAATGCAGATTGAGGAATGTATCCAATGCGCTTTCCACGGATATCACGCCACTCTTTTGCGGTTGCATGAACAAGATCAACGCCATCAAAGACGATTGATCCTGAGGCTACATAGGCTCCGCGACGGTGCAAAGTGCCCACCAAAGAGCGGCAGAGCATTGTTTTTCCCGATCCTGATTCACCAATAAGGCCCAAGAGCTGGCCTGGTTGGATATCAAAGGTTGCGGAGTTAACAATTGTTAAGCGTCGTGTGCGGGTGACCTTAACATCGATGCACAGAGAATCAATTGTGACTAGTGCGTTGCTCATGCATTTCCCCGATCTCTGCGAGAAAGTCCTTCAACGATAAATGAAAGTGAAATTGCTGACCAACACAAAGCAAGGCCAGGGAAGATGGTTAACCACCAGGCTTCACCTAAGAAGGTTCTGCCGTCAGCGATCATCGCACCCCATTCAGCGGCCGGTGGACGTGCAGCCAAACCAAGGAATGAAAGTCCTGAAACAATAATGATCACCAGAATGAAGTCACTGAGTGCGTATGCAAGGCTCTCAGATGAAACATTGGGTGCAATATGTTTTCTAATTACTCGACGACGTGAATACCCCATCAACTTTGTCGCTTCAATGTAGTTTTGTTGAAGAACTACAACCGCTTTAGTGCGTGCAATACGCGCGTAACGAGCCCAGCTCATTACGGTCAGGATGATCACTACATTGAAGAGTCCTGGACCCAAGAATGTCACCATCGCGATAGCGA
>Ga0247837_1008468_pt1 | contig 12921 bp, 7 predicted proteins | sample LaCtaG_2_FD_187115 | JGI IMG/M metagenome (GOLD analysis project Ga0247837, IMG submission 187115) | Freshwater microbial communities from meromictic Lake La Cruz, Castile-La Mancha, Spain - LaCruzMarch2015_14.5m | ecosystem: Environmental > Aquatic > Freshwater > Lake | place: Spain: Castile-La...
CCCTGGCCACCGCGGCGATCATCAACAATGCTGTCGACAACGCCGTGAACACCAACTCCACCTACATCGTGGTGCCCAATTCGAACTACCAGTTGGTCTTCGGCTCGGTCCAGCCCTCCGGCACTTCCGCGATCAGCTTCGCGGTCACCGACAGTGGCAGCACCTATCAGCTGACGGCTGATTGTCAGTCGGGCTTGCTCAATGGCCAGGAGCCCCAGAGTGCCGCGGAGGCGGAGCTGCTCAATGCCGCCTGCCAGGTGGCCTTCGGCAACGCCTGAGTGCCGATTCAATTGACTCGAACGATGCAGCGGAACCCCATGTGGCAAGTGGAGGTGTCGATGCCCTGGGCCATGCGCGCCGCCGGCCGGTAACGGCGGCAATAGCTGGGCGCGCACAGATACGAGCCACCCTTCACCACCTTGCGGGGGATCGCTCCGTGCTGGCTGGTGCGATCGATGCTGGCCTCACGGGCGTCAGCAGCTCCGGCGCAGCAGCCGCTGCTCCCCTCAGCCGGTACCTCCTTATCGGCCTTAAGGGCGTGGTCGCCGTACCAGCTGTCGGTCCACTCCCAGACGTTGCCGATGCAATCGAAGAGACCAAAGCCGTTAGCGGGAAAGGCACCCACCGGAGAGGTGCCCCCGTAGCCGTCCAGCAGGCTGTTGTGGTGCGGGAAATCGCCCTGGAAGGTGTTGGCCACCGGGCGTCCGCCCGGGTGCAGTTCCTCCCCCCAGGCGAATTCGGTGCCTTCACGGCCTCCCCAGGCGGCCCGCTCCCATTCGGTCTCGCTGGGCAGCTGCTTGCCGCTCCAGGCGGCATAGGCCGCCGCATCCTCATGGGCCACATGCACCACCGGATGGTTGGGGCGGTTCTTGATCGAACTGCCGCGGCCTTCCGGATGGCGCCAGTCGGCACCGGGGATGTACTGCCACCACTGGTAGGGATCCCCCTTTCCCACCGGCCCCGGGGGGGGAACGAACACGATCGAGGCGGGCGCCAACAGCTCCGGCAGCGCATCTGGGTACAGGCCCGGATCGGCCGGCCGCTCGGCCAAGGTGATGTAGCCCGTGGCCTTCACGAATTTGAGGAACTGGGCGTTGGTGACCGGTGAGCGGTCAATCCAGAATCCCTTCACGCTCACCGGATGGGCCGGAGCCTCTTCGGGGTAGTGATGGTCGGAGCCCATCAGAAAAGTGCCAGCGGGGATCCACACCATCTCCCGCGTCGGCGGGCGGCCGGGGAGGTTGCGTGATTCCGGCATGGGGTTGGAAACGGAACTGAAGCGGGCCATTGGAGGAGTCTGGCGCCATGGACGTTCCGGGGCGCATGGGCGGGATGGAGGAGGGGCGCTGGCTGTCAGAGACAGGGCACGCTTCTTGCCAACAACCTCACAACTTAACGATTGGCGCCAATTGGACTGCGGATCCTTGATGGGCAGGCGAGGCTGTTCGCTACAGGCAACAAGCTCCTGGGGATGCCGCCTAGCAGCGTCAGCTGACCACAAAAGCACTCCGGTGAAACAGAGCCATCCAGTGAATCTTGAGGGTCCCGATGAAGGCTGAAACGACCCCCTCGAATGCAGGCGACAATCCCAGGCCCGACCGGGATCGTTCGAAGCTCCCGCTACCGGAGTTGCCCTTTCGGGGCAAGATCGGCAAGACCTATCTGGATTCCGAAGGGGACTGGCCCAGGCTTCCAGCGCCGCCGGAGGGTGCCCCGAATGTTGTCGTCATCCTGCTGGACGATGTGGGCTTCGGCCAGGTCAGTACGTTCGGTGGTCCGGTACCGACGCCACAACTGGACAAACTCGCCGCGGAAGGGCTGCGCTACTCGCGTTTTCACACCACGGCGATCTGTGCGCCCTCACGCGCTGCGCTGATCACAGGACGCAATCATCACAACTGTGCTTCCGGCTTTCTGACGGAATGGGCCACGGGCTTCCCCAGCTACAACAACATGATTCCGAAGAGCACCGCGACCATCGGCGAGGTGCTGAGGGGCAACGGCTATAACACGTCGTGGTTCGGCAAGAACCACAACACGCCCGTCTGGGAGAGCAGCGTCGTTGGCCCCTTCGACCGCTGGCCGACCGGCATGGGATTCGATTACTTCTACGGCTTCATCGGTGGAGAAACGCACCAGTACTACCCGGTGCTGTTCGAGAACACCGTCGCTGTGGAACCTGCGAAGACGCCAGAAGAGGGCTACCACTTCATGACGGACATGACTGACAAGGCGATCGACTGGATGCAATACAGCAAGTCTGTGGCGCCGGATAAGCCTGTCTTCATGTACTTCGCCCCCGGTGCGGCCCATGCCCCTCACCATTCGCCACGCGACTGGCGTGAAAAATTCAAAGGCCAGTTTGATGCCGGCTGGGATGCCGTGCGTGAGGAGACCTACCGGCGACAGTTGGAGATGGGCATCATCCCGCCTGATACCGAACTGACGCCTCGCCCCGAATGGGTCCAGTCGTGGGAGTCCCTCACTGCCGACGAGAAAACCCTGTATGCGCGGTTCATGGAGAACTTCGCAGGCTATCTCGCCTTTACTGATCACGAATGCGGCCGCCTACTCGATGCGGTGAAGGAACTGCCCGACGACAAAAATACGTTGGTTTTTTACATCGTCGGCGACAACGGCGCCAGCTCCGAAGGAGGCTTTTCTGGCACAGCCAACGAGGTCATGAACCTTAACGGTGTTCCCTCCTCCCTGGCGGACACCATGAAGATCCTCGATGAGATCGGCGAGCCACATACGGAGCCGCACTACCCGCTCGGGTGGGCCTGGGCAGGCAATGCCCCGTTCCAGTGGGTCAAGCAGGTGGCCTCTCACCTGGGTGGTACCCGTAACCCGATGGTGGTCTCATGGCCGGCAAAGATCAAGGACGCCGGGACCATCCGCTCCCAGTTCACGCACCTGATCGACATTGCATCGACCATCCTGGATGTCGCCAAGATCCCAGCCCCGGAAAGCGTCAACGGTGTGGAGCAGAAGCCGATGGATGGCGTCTCCATCGCCTCAACCTTCTACGACGCGGAGGCACGCCCCGTGCGCGAGCGTCAATACTTCGAGATTTTCACCAATCGAGCCATCTACGACAAGGGTTGGATTGCCTGCGCCCAGCACTCATTGCCCTGGCGGCAGGATCTTGCTCCTGCCCATTGGGAGAATGATCGCTGGGAGCTCTACAACATCGATGAGGATTTCAGCGAAGCCAAGGACCTGGCGGCTCAATTTCCAGACAAACTCGCAGGACTCAAGGCGATTTTTGACGAGGAGGCCGAGAAGAATCACGTCTACCCACTCGATGACCGAGGTTCGGGGCGGCTGGCCGTGCCGAAGCCGTCTCCTGGAGGATCGGACCCGAATCGCAGGCACTTCACCTACTACAGCGGTTGTTCGCGGTTGCCGGAGAACGCGGCACCGAACACGAAGAACGTTTCCCATCGGATCACCGCGCAGATCGACCTGCCCGAAGGTGGGGAAGGGGTGATCCTGGCGTTAGGTGGCCAGGCCGCGGGCTTCGCCTTCTATGTGCAGAACGGCAAGCTCGTCTATCACTACAACTGGTTTGAGCGCGAGCGCACCAACCTCGTCTCCAATTCTCCCGTCCCCGCAGGTGCTTCTATCGTAACGATGGAGTTTGCCTACGACGGCGGTGGGTTGGGTAAGGGTGGCGAAGCCGTGATCGGGATCAACGGCAAGGAGGTGGGCCGAACCCGGATTGCCAATACTGTCGCTGGCCGCTTCGGCATCGATACCTTCGGCCTGGGCTCGGACACGGGTTCACCCGTCAGCGATACCTATCGCAAGCCGTTTGCATTTACAGGAACGATCAAGCGTCTGGATATCGAATTGGGGCCACGTCATCTCAGTCCGGAGGATGAACTCAGGCTCCATGCCATGCATACGGCATTTGCTGGCGCCCATGACTAGGCATGGGTGCTGTCGGACATGGCAAAGTGAAGATGGATCTGCCAGCCAACCCGCCTCAGGGCGGCAATACCTGAGGGAATTGACGTGAATCTCGGCCTGTTCTCCGGACAGACGGCGTCGGCAGGCGCGGTCGCCAAAGAGGCGTTCATCTACGGCTTCCCGATCGTGGCTGGCTACAAGACGCTCTACAAGCAGGCGGTGGACCGAGAAGGCACCGACTTCAAAGCGCCTTTCAACGCCATGGGTCACTCGTCTCGGGTTGCGACCCCCCAGGATCAGCAGTTCATTACTCCGAACTCCGAAACGCCGTATTCCTATATCTGGATGGATCTGCGCGCCGAGCCTGTTGTCATCACGATGCCCAAGATCGACAGGGGTCGCTACTACTGCGCACAACTGATCGATCTTTATACACACAACTTCGGCTATCTCGGTACGCGCAATCATGGCAACGGCGGTGGTGACTTCCTGATCGCCGGACCCGACTGGAAAGGCGAAGTTCCAGAGGGCATCATGGTGAGCATTCGCTCGGAAACCCAGATCGCCTATGCACTGATCCGCACCCAGCTGTTCAACCCGGCCGACCTTGAGAACGTGCGTGCGATTCAGGCGCGCTACCAGGTGCATCCATTGAGCCGGTATCTGGGCGCCCAGACGCCCCAGGCACCGAGCATCACCTGGCCCAAGCCTGAGGCGGGCATGACCAAAACCTCAGCGCTGTTTCCGTACCTCAACTTCCTGCTTCAGTTCTGCCCGACCCATCCCTCGGAAGAGGAGAAACTCGCGCGCTTCGCCACCCTTGGCATCGGTGCCGGACTGCCCTTCGATCCGGCGAAACTGCCGGCCGACACGGCCAAGGCAGTGGACGAGGGAATCGCTGACGCCTGGAATGACGAGGAGGAGATGCGACGGCGACTGAACGCGGGAGAAATCTCGAAGATCGATCTCTTCGGCGATCGGACGTTCATGGAGGGCAACTATCTGCGCCGCTTCCTGGCGGCCAATCTGGGGATTTATGGAAATTCCAAAGAAGAAGCTGTCTATCCGAACTATGGCAACGACAGCGAAGGCCAGCCCTTGGACGCCTCCTCCAACCGCTACACCTTGCGGTTCGAGAAGGGGGCGTTACCTCCGGCCGATTCGTTCTGGTCGCTCACGATGTACGACGGCAACACCCGCACGCTGGTGGAAAACCGTCTGAATCGCTACCTGATCAATTCACCGATGGCCGAGTCATTCAAGCAAGGTCCGGATGGCTCGGTGACGATCTATCTCCAGAAAGATTCGCCCGGGGCGGCGCTGGAATCCAACTGGCTGCCGGCGCCAGCAGGTCCGTTCTACGCGGTGCTGCGCATCTATCTCCCCAAAGCTGAAGTGCTCGATGGCCGCTGGCAGCAACCGGCGATGCACCGAGTGGACAGCCCTGTGCTGGAAACGATCGACACGCGCATCGGAAGGCTCGAGTTCGAGCGCGGCTACCCCTCGCAGGCGAGCGTCAAGACACTGTTTGATCAGATGGACTTCCAGCGGGCCACGCAGGCTTACCTGTGGTCGCTGCCGTTGATGGGCTTCGCCCGATGGCAGCAACAGCATGAGCAGGTCTTCGGTGCGAAGGACACCGACCTGGTCATCTACAACAGCTACCGCGACAAGCTGGGCCTGCTCACGGCCAACGCCACCACCCCTTACATCCTCGGATTCCCCAATCTCGGACGCACCGGGCCACTGGTCATCGAAATCCCTCCCGGGCCGACGGCCGGGGGCATCAGCAGCCTGTGGCAACTCGGTATTGACGGCGGGGAGTTTGGCGAGGCTGGCCCTGACAGGGCCATGGGCGACACGAAACTCGTCCTTCGCCCGGGCCAGGAGGATCCAAGGGCTGAGGGGTACCGCGTGGTGCGTTCACCGACCGCCAGTGTGTTCATCGGTTTTCGCGTGCTCAGTCCCGACCCACAGGTCGCCAAGGCGCTGCTCGACAAGTTCCGCATCTACCCCTACAGCCAGCGCACGGCTCCTCCGGCCACTCAATTTGTTTCTCCAAGCGGCAAGGCCTGGAGCGGCACCCAGCCACGCGGCATGGCCTACTGGCAATTGCTCGCCGCGACCATCAACCAGGAGCCCGTTCGCGAGCGCGACCGATTCTTCATGGCGATGCTCAAGCCCCTGGGCATCGAGAAGGGCAAGCCCTTCAAGCCAGACGCGCGGCAGAGAGAACTCCTGATCGAGGCGGCGCTGGTCGGCGAGGCGATGGCGCGTGCCAACGCGTACCAGAAGCGCTTTGCGAATGCGGCGATCTGGCCGGACCGGCGCTGGGAGATCTCGCTGGGTTTCGAGCCCGGCGCGGAACCCGAGTTTTCGGCGCCGCTGGATGAATATGCGTCGTGGTTCTATGAGGCGGTGACGGCGGCCCCAGCCATGGCCACCAAGGTGCCCGGCGTGGGGCAGACCTACCTCGAAGCCACCAAGGACAGAGACGGCAACTGGCTTGACGGCGGCAAGACCTATCGCCTGCGCGTGGACGCCCAGGTGCCCGCCAAGCAGTTCTGGTCGGTGACCGCCTACGACAACGAGTCCCGCTGTTTCATCGACAACCAGGACGAGATCGCCGATCGCTCGTCGCGCCTGGATCTGATCAGAAATGCCGACGGTTCGACAGACATCTTCTTCGGGCCGACCGCTCCCACGGGTATGGAGAAGAACTGGGTCCCGACGCTTCCCGGCAAAGGCTGGTTCACCTACTTCCGCTTGTACGCCCCGACCGAGCCCTATTTTGATCGCAGCTGGAAGCTCGCCGATATCGAGCCTGTGGAGTAAGCGTTTCCCAAACGCCTTCGGATCGAATCAGGTCAAAGGCTTGGTGCCAGCCAACGGAGAAACAAGGGCAAGGCCTTCAGCGCAGCAGCTGGTGCAGCACGAGCGCCTGGATCTCGAGCGCCGTGAAGATCATCGAGAAGCCGAGCGCGAGCTGGATCACACTCAGCACCAATCCCAGCAGCTGCAGGAAGCGAGGCTGGATCACCCGCAGGATCGGCCGGGCGAACAGCATCGCCAGGAGGTTCACCGCCATCACAGCCACCAGCAGACCCATCAGCCAGAACGGCGTGCCCTCCAGCTGCCGCACAAGGGCCGACATCGTGATCACTACGGCAATGCCGTAGGGCGTGAGGATCGTGGGGAAGACCAGCGGCTGCACCACCTGGGCCATGGAGGGCTCGTCCGGTGGTGGATCGGGGCGATCGTCCTCATCGCCGTACTGGGCCAGCACCATCCGCAACGCCACTAGAACCAGCACCAGGCCCCCGGAAGCCAGGATCGCCGTGAGCGGAATGTTGTAGTTGATCAGCAGCTTCCAGCCTGAGAGAGCCAGGACGATCAGCACGGCCGTGGCGATCAGGGAGGCGCGCCAGGCCATGCGCCTGCGTAGTGGGCCATCGGCGTGGGCGGTGAGCTTCACGAAGGCCGGGATGATCTTCAGCGGGCCGATCGTGAGGATCAGGATCGGGATCAGCCCCCGGTATCCCCCCATCCCGCCGTAGAACTCCCGCAGCTTCGGGATCAGGCCAGCCTGGGCCTCAAACTGCGAGCTTGGCACGGCAGCCGCCGCCGCGGACGCAAGGCAGGCCACCAGAACGCCGCAGGACAGCAGCAGCAGGGGCAAACGAGGGGAAGGTGAACGCATGGACGGGAAGCTCACTAGGCCATCGGTTGTAGGCGAGGCTCAGGCGGATATCTACGAAGGAGCCTGGACACACCATGATTCTTGAAGAACATCGTCGCTCTGGGTATCGGCCGCCTTCGTCTGTGATCGCGCTTCTGCGAAAGACTTTGCGCTGATGCCCATTGCCGCTGCTTTCCGCTACTCGCCTTCCCCTGCAGCCCTGACGCCTGGATCCAGCCAAACGGCCGGGCATCCGGTATAACCACCAAGGCAATTTCGATGGGCAGGGCAAATGATGGGTCAATCCCCTGGGTCACTAGCTCGAACCCTCCTTGGCTGGACCGCGGCGGGCGCCCTGCCACTGGCGGTTGTCCTCGCCCTTGCGCCACCCGAAGGGCGAGCCGAAGAGGGCGGAGGTCAAACGGCAGTGAAAACGAGGGGTACTGCCGTCGAACCCCTTGCATGCCCTGGTCCGGAATGCCTTTCCGTGGTCGCGGCCCCGGCAGTGTCTTCGACTCTTTCTCAGGCCTCGACTCCGACTCCTTCTCCTGAGTCAGTCCCCTCCACAGCTCAAAAGGAGAGTGCCGACAAGCCCCCGTCCACGTTCTGGAACCGGCCCACCCTCACTGGTGACTGGGGCGGCGATCGTACCCAACTGGCGGAGAACGGGGGGTCGCTGCGCCTCTACGCCACGGGTTTCTACCAGGGGCAGTGGACTGGGGATCAGGGCAGCTTCAGCAAGAACGGCCAGGGGAACGACTTCTTCACGGGCGGGCGGATCGATGCTCTGCTCGATCTCGACACCAGCCGGATGGGCCTCTGGCGTGGCGGGGGCTTCCACCTGCACCTTGAACTGGAGGGCGGGAGGCTGCCGGGATTCCGTGGCGGTGCCCTCTGGCCCGTCAACACAGGCGCGGTGCTGCCCCTCGGCTCAGAGGAAGAGCTGGTGGCGAGTTCGCTTTATTACAGCCAGCGCTGGGGGGGCACAAGCCTGCTGCTCGGCAAGATCAACGTGATCGACCTGCTCGCCAACGATCCCTTCTTCGGGGGCTGGGGGATTGATCGTTTCATGAATCTGGCCTTCGTGGCTCCCCCCGATGGTGTGGTGCCACCGGTGATCATGGGGGGGATCCTGTCCCAGCAGATCGGTGAGGTCAGTCTTTCGGCCATGGTGTTCGATCCGGCCGATCAGACCAACAACTACTGGGTGGAGGATCTGTTCGAAAGTGGTGCCAGTGTCTCGCTGTCAGCGCAGTGGAACGGCAAGGCCTGGAATCGGCCCTCCAATCTCGGCCTCACCTACACGTTCAGTACGCAGAAGAAGGTGGATCTTGAGCAGATCCTCCTTCCGCCCGCCCTTCAGGACAACAGCGGTGTGCGCTATCCCAACAATCTGAGCCTCCAGTTCGGGCATACGCTCTTCCCCAGCAAGGTCAGACCCGGCAAGGGAATCGGTCTCTACGGGAAGGTGGCGGGCACCAGTGGCAACCCCAATCCGATCGGCTGGTCGTTCGTGGGGGGCATCAGTGGCGAGGGGATGTTCGCCAATCGCCCCTACGACAGCTTCGGCATCGGCGTTTACTACTACAACTGGAGCAAAGCACTTGAAGAAACGATTGATCCCTTTCTTCCCCTCGACAACGAGAAGGGGCTCGAGATTTACTACAGCTTTGCCATCACTCCCTGGTTCATCCTTACAGCCGACCTGCAGATCATCGATCCAGCCAGGTCAAACTTCGCCACCGAAACCGTCGCCGGCCTCAGAGGCAAGATCACGTTCTGAACCTCCATCCTTCAGCTCCGCTGCCACGGCTTCCAACTCCGCAACGTTGGGCTCTCTCCGCAACATTGGGCCGTAGGTCGAGGGTGGTGGCACCATCGGAGAGTTTGAACGACCCCGTCGCGATGGTCATTAGCCTTTCCTCCGCAGGCGCCGCCAGAGCCACTGCCCTTGCGCTGCTCCTTGCCGCGACGCCGGTGCTGCCCGTAAGGGCCCTTGATGCCCTGCCCTCCTGGAGGGAAGGGCCCACCAAGCGGGCGATCCTCACCTATGTGGAGCGGGTGAGCCGGCCGGGATCGGCCGACTACGTGCCCGCCGCCGAGCGCATCGCCACCTTTGACAACGACGGCACCCTCTGGCCCGAGAACCCGCTGCCGTTCCAGATGCTCTATGCCCTCGACACCCTGCGCGAACGGGTCAAGCAGGAACCGGCCCTGCGCGACGACCCCATGGTGCAGGCGGCCCTGGGCGGCGATCTGGCCAGGCTGCTGGCGGGGCCACGCCACGAGGGCCTGCTGCGGGTGCTCGCGCTCACCCACGCCGGCATGACCACCGAGGAGTTCCGGGCCTCGGTGCAACGCTGGCTCAGCACCGCCCGCCATCCGCGCTATGGCAGGCCCTATGACCAGCTCGCCTACCAGCCGATGCTGGAGTTGTTGCGCCATCTGCGCGCCAACCGCTTCCGCACGTTCATCGTTTCCGGCGGCGGCGCCGATTTCCTGCGGGTGTGGAGCGAGCGGGTCTACGGCATCCCGCCCGAGCAGGTAGTGGGCTCCACGGCCCTCACCCGCTTCGAGCTTCGGGATGAGAAACCGGTGTTGGTGAAGACCACGGACCACCTGTTCGTGGACGACAAGGCGGGCAAAACCGTGGGCATCCACGCCTTCATCGGCCGCCGGCCGATCGCCGCCTTCGGCAATTCCGATGGCGATCTGCAGATGCTGCAATACACCACCATGGCCAATTCGCGGCCGGCCTTCGGCCTGCTGGTGCATCACACCGACGCCCGCCGTGAATACGCCTACGACGGCCATCCGACCAGCAGCGGCAAGCTGGTGGAGGCCCTGCAGCAGGCACCGAAGCGCGGCTGGGTGGTGGTGGACATGGCCAAGGACTGGGCCGTGCTCTTTCCCCAGCCATGAGCGAATGGCCCTCACACCACGACATGATCCCGTCCTACCCCTGAGGCGATCAACACCTGTGCTCGCTCGGTTTGCTTGAGAACGTGCCAGCCCTGCGGGTGCGGCGCACGACGAAGGAAGTGTGGATCAGATCCACCTGTCCAGCTCCAGCCAGCAATTCCGACGGGGCGCGCGGCCAGGCTCAAATGGCCCGTGGCCTTCCCGAAATTGCAAAGACGGATCGGGCCATTTGAGCTGTCTGGCCCCATGGAAACCAAGGGGAGCATTTTGGAGAGGAGGAGCTGGGGAGCTGGCCTGCTGAGGCCGGCCAGCTCCCCGAGGGCTTCAGGACGCACCCAGCGGTGCTGAGATCTTCTCCATCACCTGGCCAACCGTGAAGCTGGCCGCCTTCTGCCGTGGGGGAAACTCCTTGAAGGTTTCGAGCAGCTTGGCCACGAAGGGCTGTGCGGGAAGAATCAGGTAGCAGCGATCCAGATACCAGTCGTAGTAGGTGTTCGAGGTGATGTCGGCCCGCTCATAGGGATCGGTTACTAGGTTGTAAAGTTTGGGGCAGCGCAGCACTGTGTAGGGTTCGGCCCACACCTGCAGGGTGCCGGGACAGCGCTGCTCAATGAAAACCAATTTCCAGTTATCGAAGCGAAGCGCGGTGAGATCGCCGTCGTCTGAGAAGTAGAAGAATTCCTGCCGTGGGCTCTTGTCGGTCTTGCCCGTCCAGTAGTCGAGCATGTTGTAACCGTCGAGATGCACCTTGTAGGTGTTGGATCCGGCAGTGTGGCCGTTTAGCAGCTTCTGGGTGATCTCGGGCTCACCCGCAGCGGCAACCAAAGTGGGCAGCCAGTCGAGATGGCTCACGATGCCGGTAAACAGGGTGCCGGGTTCGATGTGCCCTGGCCAGCGCACCATGGCAGGAACCCGATAGGCCCCTTCCCAGTTGGTGTTTTTCTCACTACGGAAAGGGGTCATGCCGGCATCGGGCCAGCTGTTCATGTGAGGACCATTGTCGGTGCTGTACATCACGATGGTGTCATCGGTGACGCCCAGCTCATCGAGCAGGTTGAGCATCTCGCCGATGCACTCGTCGTGATAGATCATCACGTCGTGATACTCCGACTGCCAGCGCCCGGAACGGCCGATGTCCTGGGGCCGGGCGTGGGTGCGGAAGTGCATGTGGGTGGTGTTGAACCACACAAAGAACGGTTCGCCGGAAGCCACCGCATCACGGATGAAGCGCTTGGCCTCGGCCATGAACTCCTCGTCGCAGTTCTCCATCCGCTTCTTGGTGAGTGGCCCGGTATCTTCGATCCGTTGGGTGCCATCGCCATTGGCCCAGCAGTGCATTACACCGCGGGGGCCAAAGTTCTTCTTGAAGTTCGGAAAGTCTTCCGGCTTGGGATAATCCCGTTGCTCCGGTTCTTCCTCGGCATTGAGGTGATACAGGTTGCCGAAGAACTCATCGAAACCGTGCATCGTCGGTAGATGCTCGTCCTGATCGCCGAAGTGGTTCTTGCCGAACTGGCCGGTGCGGTAGCCGAGGGGCTTGAGCAGGCCGGCGATGGTGGGATCCTCCGGGCGGTAGCCAAGGGGGGCACCGGGCATGCCCACCTTGCTGAGGCCGGTGCGAAACACGTTCTGGCCTGAGATGAAGGCGGCCCGGCCGGCGGTGCAGCTCTGCTCGGCGTAGTAATGGATGAAGCGGCCGCCCTCCTTGGCGACCCGGTCGATGTTGGGGGTCTGATAGCCCATCAGGCCATCGCTGTAGCAGCTCAGGTTGCTCTGGCCGATGTCGTCGCCCCAGAGGATGAGGATGTTGGGTTGGCCGTTGGGCATGACGGGGGGAGGGGATGAGGTTCCTACCGGTCAGTTTGCCCGCAAAGAGGGAATCTGACGATTGAAAACTCGCCCTTCTCCATCCAATTCCATGGGGCGCATCGCCTGCTGTTCACCCCTGGGCTGGATCAGCATCCCCACTCCTGGCCGCAGCCGGTGGAACCAAGGGCTGGAGCGTAGTGGCGATGGGCCTGCGGGGAGAGAGCGGGCAGCGCCGGTGCGAAACCAGAACGACGGCGCAGCCTTGCCAGCAAGGGGTTTCAAGCGATGGGAACCCAATCAGGAAGGGGAAGATAAGGTCCGTTGACGTTCTGGACGAAGCATCGTGGGACACGCTGAGCCCTGGGGCCTTCGCCCACGCCCCCGATGGGCGCGCTTCTTCTTGCCCCTGCTGGCCGCTCTGCTGGCGGCCCAGCTGCTGGCTTCGGCCCCCCTGGCCCGGGCGGGTGACGCTCCGACCCCTGCCTCCGCTTCCGCCCCGAAGACCACTCCCCCGCCGGCCTACATCGAACTGGATGGCCGCCGGGTGCTGGAGATCCGGGCCGGCGTCGGCGCCCAGAGCCCAGCTCAGATGGCGC
>Ga0247837_1008469_pt1 | contig 12919 bp, 11 predicted proteins | sample LaCtaG_2_FD_187115 | JGI IMG/M metagenome (GOLD analysis project Ga0247837, IMG submission 187115) | Freshwater microbial communities from meromictic Lake La Cruz, Castile-La Mancha, Spain - LaCruzMarch2015_14.5m | ecosystem: Environmental > Aquatic > Freshwater > Lake | place: Spain: Castile-La...
TATGCATGCCCTTACTACGCATCCTAAACCAGGAGATTTTAAAAACGGAGTGCGCAGTGTAATGATAGAATACCTTGCCTGTGGCCTCGATCCTGAAATTAGTACTTTGTTTGTGCAAAGCGATGTACCACAGATTCCTGAATTATACCTGCTTTTCAACATGTATGCTTATGTTGGTGAATTAGAAAGATGTGCGTCTTTTAAAGAAAAAATTCGTAAACATCCTGATAATGTAAATGCAGGCTTGCTAACTTATCCGGTATTGATGGCTGCCGATATCATTATTCACCGTGCTACAAAAGTTCCTGTAGGAAAAGATCAGGAACAACACCTCGAAATGGCCCGTAATTTTGTGAATAGATTTAACCATTTATACGGTAACGATTATTTTCCAGAGCCCTCAGCATACAATTTTGGAGAGGCATTAGTTAAAGTTCCGGGCTTAGATGGAACAGGTAAAATGGGCAAGAGTGAAGGAGAAGGAAATGCTGTTTTCTTAACAGATACGCCCGAAATAATTCGAAAAAAAGTGATGAGAGCCGTTACTGATAGTGGACCTACTACTGCAAATCAACCCAAAACTGAGCCCGTTCAGAATTTATTTGCATTGATGGATTTGGTAAGTAAAAAAGATACAATACAGTCTTTTGAAGATGCTTGGAACAATTGCACCATTCGCTATGGTGATATGAAAAAGCAATTGGCAGAAGACATTGTTTCTTTTGTAAATCCAATTCAGGAAAGGATAAAAGAAATTTCGTCGGATGAAAAATTTCTTAAAAAAACCATAGACATGGGTGGCGAAAAAGCTAGAATTAGTGCTGCAAAAACCTTGAAAGACGTTCGTGAAATTATTGGATTTTTAAACGCATAATGTCAGAATCTCTTTATTTTACAACTAACGCAGAAAATCGTACTGCAAGATATTCGGAATTGCTTCCCCAGCTGAAAGCTTTATTGGAAAAAGAAAGCGATACCATTGTTTTATATGCCAACATAGCTGCAGCTTTAAAAGAAGCATTTGATTTCTTCTGGGTTGGATTTTATAGGGTACACGAAAATCAATTGGTTTTAGGCCCATTTCAAGGCCCGATAGCATGCACAAGAATTAAAAAAGGCCGAGGAGTTTGCGGAAAGGCTTGGGAGTTAAATCAAATTATAATAGTGCCTGATGTAAATGAGTTTCCGGGTCATATTGCATGCAGCAGCGAAAGTAAATCCGAAATAGTGCTTCCGGTTTATAACAGCAATAATGAAATTATTGCTGTGTTAGATATCGATAGCAATAAGTACAACGATTTTAGCAATATCGACCAAAACGGACTCTCCCAAATTATCGCATTTATTTCAGAAAATGTTATTGCATGAAAAATGCACAAAACCTATTTATTGCATTAACCTTTTTACTGCTCATCATTGCATGTGCCAGTAGAATGCCTCCAACAGGCGGACCTAAAGATACTGCTGCGCCATTAATTTTAAGCAGTATACCAGATTCCGCTGGAACCAATTTCAGAGGACAGATACTCACTTTTACTTTTAATGAATTCGTAGAAATGAAAGATGCTGGGGCTGGCATTTTTGTTTCTCCTCCGGTAAAAATTCCTCCTGAAGCTACTTTGAGTGGCAAAACACTGAAGCTTAAATTTGAAGAGTCTTTTGATACCAATACTACATATCAAATAAATCTTTCAAAATCTATCGCAGATTTAACGGAAGGTAATCTTTTGAAAGACCAAGCATTTGTGTTTTCTACTGGTAAAATTATTGATTCACTTCAATTTTCAGGTGTTGTTACGGATGGGTTTAGCAATCAGCCTGTTAAGGATGTCCTTGTAATGCTTTACGCTACGCCGAATGATAGTTTACCTTTAAAAGAATTACCGCGTTATTTTTCCAGAAGTGGGGAAGGAGGGAAGTTCACAATTTCTAATATAAAGCAAGGAAAATATAAATCTTTTGCTTTATTAGACGGCAATAAAAATTATTTATTTGATCAGGCAGAAGAGAAAATCGGATTTATTGAAAATGAAATAGAAATAAATAAAGAAATAAATGATTATAATAATTTCAGAATATTTCAAAATCCTTCCACAGTTCAGAAATTATTGAGAAAAAAATTAACGCAACCAGCAACTATTTCATTGCGATATGCAAAGCAAGTTGATACTTGGAGAATAAATTGGTTAAGTCCTTCTGAAGGATTACCAGTATACATGGAAGAGTATAAAGGTAAAGATTCATTAGTCGCAGCGCTGGGAAAATCAGAATTAGACAGTATTGTTTTTATTTCCGAAGTTATTTCCGATGGAGTTATTAAATTCGATACCATTAAATTCGAACCCAATAAATTAAAAAAAATAGGCAATAAAAGGAGTGGAAATAATAAAACAAATGCAGATACATTAATTAAAATAAGTAATAATTTAGAATTAGGAAAATTAAGATTAGGCGATACGCTGTTTATTAAAGGTCAGGCTCCTTTTGCAAGAATAAACAGAGATAAAATTATAGTAAAAGTAGATGGTAAAATTGTAGATATTCAAGTTCCAGACATTCAGTCGGGTAAGGCAATTAAATCTATACCAATGCCCAACTTAACATTCGCAGAAAAAGAAACAAATCTTTTATTTATTCCCAATGCAATTGAAGATATTTACGGCCGAAAAAATGATACAGTAAAAATTGCATTTAAACCCTTCGAAATAGATGATTTAGGAACATTTTCTCTCGCAGTTAAGCTTGATTCTACCAGCACCCCATTAGTTTTAGAATTATTAAACAAAGAAGGAAAAATTTTAAATACAAAATCCTGCATTAATAATGATACATTATTTTTCGATAAATTAATTCCCGGTAATTATTCCGCTAGAATTATCCTCGATGAAAATAATAACCAAAAATGGGACACCGGTAATTATTTCCAAAAAATACAACCCGAAAAAATGATATTCTACAAAGAGGAAATCACCATTAGACCAAGCTGGGACCTGGAATTGATAATTAATAATTAATAATCACAACTTTCCACTTCCCCTTTCAACTTTGTACTTTTAACTTTTATAATTTCACCACTTCGTGGTTTTTATTTGCGGATGTTACTGTCAACTAACAACTTTCCCCTTTCCCCTTTATACTTTATACTTTCAACTTTTTACCTTCCCACCACCAACTCCACCAAATCATCTTTCTGTAGCCATACATTTGCGAGATTTCTCAATTGTTCTGCCGTAATTGACTTTATTGCTGCTGTGTAACGGGTATAAAAACCTAAATCTAAACCAAATAAACGTGTAGATTTAAATCTATCCATCCTTTCAAACGGTCCATCAAAACTTTTTAATAAATTTCCCAATAAATAATTTTTTACCAGTTGCAGTTCTTGTTCAGATACTAATTCTTGTTGTAAAATTTCTATTTCTTTATAAATTTCTGCTAATGCTGGTATGCAAACAACTGCGCCTACTTCTGTGCTAATATAAAAGTATCCTTCCTTTTTATAAGAAGCTATTCCAGCACCAATTCCATAGGTATATCCTTTATCTTCTCTAATATTGCTCATTAACCTGGAACCAAAATATCCGCCTAAAATAGTAGTGAGCACCTTCATGCCGAAATAATCATTGTGATTCTTGGTAAACAATCTTCTACCAATTCTTATGGCAGATTGTATCGCATCTTCTTTTTCAATAAACTGTTTTCTTGCTATTGGTTTTACTGTTTTTGCAGCAGGTAAGTCCTTATAAAAATTAGGTTGTTTTACCTTTAAATCCCCAAAGTTATCAGCTACAATATCTTTTACTTCAGCATCAATATGTCCACATAACAAGAATTTTAAGCTTTCATTCGTGTAGTGTTTTTCCCAATATGATTTTAAGTCTTTTGTAGTAACAGATAAGTAATCTGCTTCTTCAAAAGGAGTTCCGTAAGCTGTACCAGCAAAAATTATTTCCTGAAATTTCTTTCCTGCAACAAAGCTCACCTTTCCTTGATTTACCTTGTATTTTTGAAGTCGGTTAGCTCTAAAAATGCTCCATTCCTTTTCAGGAAAACTTGGATTTAATAAGATGTCTTTTATTACAGGTAATGTTTTCTTTAAATGCTTATTTAAAGTGTATAATGATACTGATGCAAAGTCTTTGTCCTGATCTAATTCCAAAAAAGCACCATAATCATCCACATCCGATGCAATTTGCATAGCCGAACGCGTGCTTGTTCCTTCCTGCAACATAGCGTTGGTAAATGAAGGTATTAGTGGATTTGTGTGGTGAGCAGAACCTGCATCCAATATTACTTCCAGCTTAAGTAATTCCTGAGAACCAGCACTCATGCTGTGCACTGGCAATTGGTTTTTTAATGGAAAGCTATCGAGTGTGATAATTTCTATGCTATCTATTGCGTGGGCTTCAGGAGCCGTTTTTCTATCTAACATTATGCTTTTTTTAAGTAATAAAGAGTAGTGCAATTTTCAGGACGCAGAATATCCTTTGCCGCTTTGTGAATATCTGCAGCAGTTACGGCTTGAATAAGGTCAATTTCTCTGTTCACCATATTTGCTTCATCCAGCAACTCTGCAAAAGCAAGGTTCATAGCCTTATTCATTATGCCCAATTCACCAAATACATGCGTAGATTCTGCCTTGTTTTTTACCTTCTGCACCTCCTGTTCAGGCAATACCTCATTGCTTAATTGCTTCAACACCAATTCAATTGCCTTATCCGCCAATTTGTAGTCCACACCTTCGTTTAAGCGACCATTTATCACCAGTAGTCCTGGATCAAAACTTCCCATCAGGTGCGCACTAATCTCGCTAAACAACGGCTTATCTTTTACCAATGCCTGGTAGAGCCTTGCGCTATGTCCTCTGCCCAGTATATCCGACAATAAATCTATTGCATGGTAGCTTTTATCCATTCTACCTGGCATATGATATACCTTATTGATTGAGTCTGCCGGAACATCGCGGTAAACGGTTTCGTAACGTGCAGCCTTTTGTTTCGGTTCTTTAGGTAGATTTCTCCGCACCTTTTCTCCACTTGGTATCGGCCCAAACCACTTTTCAGCCAAAACTTTTACTGCTGCAGTTTTTACATTTCCTGTCACAACCAATATTGCATTTGCAGGATGATAAAAACGCTTGAAAAATGATTTTACATCATCCATTTGAGCGTCTTCAATATGCTTTATTTCCTTGCCAATTGTAGCCCAGCGGTAGGGGTGAACCTTGTAAGCCAAAGGTCTTAAAAGCAACCATTCATCACCATAAGGTTGGTTGAGGTAACGTTGCTTAAACTCTTCAATCACCACATTTCGTTGCACCTCTAAACTCTTTTCAGAGAATGCAAGGCTCAGCATTCGGTCCGATTCCAACCAAAAACCAGTTTCAATATTCGCAGCAGGCAAAGTCAAGTAGTAATTCGTAACATCGTTGTTGGTAAACGCATTGTTCTCACCACCAACCTCTTGCAAAGGAGAATCGTAACTCGGTATATTCACCGAACCACCAAACATTAAGTGCTCAAACAAATGCGCAAAACCAGTTTGTTCCTCATTTTCATCTCTGGCACCCACATCATATAATATGTTCATACACACCAACGGCGATGATACATCCGTATGCACAATCACCCGCAAGCCATTGTCCAGTGTAAATTTGTCAAATTCAATCATGCCGCAAATGTAAGGTTTAAATTAAAAATTAATAATGAATAATGAATAATTATTGCATCGTAGTTAAATAATCATTTCAATTAACAATTGTTTCTTTCGAATAAAGTTATCTATTTACTATTAATTGATAATCCATGTAAAATTAATTACTAATTATTAATTTAGAAAAATAATAAAATTCCCATTATTTACTATAAAAATTTCATTATTCATTATTCATTATTCATTATTCACTTACCCTTTTAACTTTCAACTTTTATAATTTCACCACTTCGTGGTTTTTATTTGTCGATGTTATTACTTATAACGTTTTTCCAACTTCATACTTTATACTTTCCTTTATTCGTTATTAATTACAACTTTTCTTGCCCCTAATTCAGTTTTTAAATAATAAATGCCTGGAGGAATATCTGATAAATCAATTTTATTAGAATTAATATTTTTTAATATAATTTTTCCGGTTAAATTAATTAATTCATATTTTCCATTATAATCTTTCGAATTAATTTTAATTGTTATAAAATCTTTTGCAGGATTTGGATAAACAATTAATTCCTTATTATTTAAATCATTTATTGAAGTAACATCACAATTAATATTTGCCATTCTTTTCCAAATTTCGTTGGCAAAAATAGTTGGCACCAAAGCCCCGTCGTTGGGCAAATCTCCCATGCGAATTACAACCATATTTAAAGATGGAATTACAAAAACATATTGTCCATTTTTACCCAATCCGGCAAATAAATCAGCTGGAGCATCTGGCAATAAAAAACCGGGAAATACTATTTGTAATCCAGGTAACATATAACTCTCTTTCCCATTTAACCACCATAAATATCCATAGCTTTTATTTAAATTTTGAGAGGTATTTACCATGTTATTAAAGTATTGTTGATCAGTCATTAAGCTATCATTATTCCATACACCTTTATTTGAAATTAATAAACCATACCGCGCCATGCTCCTTGCCGTAGAAAACATCACATTATTAAAACCAAGAGGCAGATAAAGGCCTGTCATACCCGTTCTGCTTTTTATACGCGTATTTAAAAACGAATTCATACTCACTCCTGCTGCATTACTTATCACTTCGTCTAACAGTGTATATGGTGCATTATGATACGCCCAGCGCGTACCCGCATCGGCCAGGTAATTTAAACACGTATCTATCGTACAATCAGCATCACCCGAGCCATCATCAAGCCCGCTTGTCATTGTGAGCTGATTTAAAATTCGGATGTTTTGCTCTTCTTGAGAGCTACAATTAGTCCAGCCGTTGCCAAGGTATTGAGAACTTACATCGTTAATGTTTAGTAAACCCTCTTGTTGCGCCATTCCTACCATAAAACTGGTAAGCGATTTTCCTGCCGAGGCCCAATACCAAAGGCTGTCTTGCGTAAAAGTCCCATAATACGCTTCAACAGCTATTTTACCATTTACCAATACAATAAAAGCCTTCGAATTATTTGCACCCACGTAATCTACCACGTTTTGCACCGAATCAGCACACCAGCCCAAACTCTCATTACTTACTGTTTCCCACTGATTGCCAACTAATGGCGGAAAATATAGATTTTGAGCGTCTATCGACTGCAACAAAAAAAATGAAATAATGCATGAAAAGTAAATTTTCTTATGACTTAGTTTTGTTTCCATAAATTTTAGTAAGCTTGTTTTTGCGAATATCATTTTTTAATGACCTTTATTAAGTTTAAAAAGTTTAATGTAAATAAACAAATAAGTTTTAAACGATATTCTCAATTTTATCCTAGTTTATCGGTATCGAAATCAACAAGTAATAACCCATTTTTATTGTTGAAACAATTATAGTTTATTAATTGTTTGCTATAAGGTTGTTTGCAAAACAATTACCTGCTTACCTAACAGGATTTCAAAAAAAAAGTTAAATCAAGATTACCTACTAAAATATTCCTTACCTTCGCAACCGAAATTTCGTACTGATTGATTTTCAGACAGATAATCTAAGTCGAATCAACACAAAACACACACATGGCAGCTCCAAAATTTGCTTCTTCAAAATCGCAATCATTTCATACCGAATTAAAAAATCGCATTACTCAATACTTCCAAGAAGTGGGAAAATCTGCCACTGGTAATTTCCAACTCTTTTTGAAAGCCATCATCTTAGTGTGTAGTTTTTCTGTGGTTTATATTCACCTTGTTTTTTATACACCCCCTGCAGTTTTCGCTTTGTTAGAATGTTTAATCCTAGGTGGACTTACTGCTTCAATTGGTTTTAACGTAATGCACGATGGGGCGCATGGCAGCTTCAGCAGATTTGCTTGGATAAACAAACTAGCAGGACTTTCTCTCAACTTCTTAGGTGCCAATGTTTTTATGTGGAACACCAAGCATAACGTTATTCACCACGCATATACTAATATTGACGGAATTGACGACGACATTGATGCAGGCGTATTTCTTCGATTATGTGAGACACAACAACACAAAAAACTGCACAAGTATCAACATATTTATTTCTGGGGAGCTTATGCTTTGCTTTATTTGTACTGGATTTTCTTTACAGACTACAAAAAGTATTTTACCAAAAGAGTTGGTTCTATGCCATTAAAAAGAATGGAATTGAAAGATCATTTTTCTTTTTGGATTTTCAAAGCGATACATTTTGCAACTTTTGTTATCGTACCAATTTACACTGTTGGTTTTTTCCCTTGGCTACTAGGCTTTTCTCTTTATGCAATGTTTGCTGGTGTGGTATTAAGTGTTGTATTTCAATTAGCACACACTGTAGAAGAAACTCAATTTCCAGTTCCTGTTGCTAACAAAATTGAAGATGAATGGGCGGTGCATCAACTGAAAACAACCGCTAACTTTGCAACGCGCAATAAAGTTATCAGTTGGTTAGTAGGTGGATTAAACTTTCAAATCGAACATCACTTATTCCCTAAGATTTCGCATGTACATTACCCAGCCATTTCAAAAATAATTAAGAAAGCTTGCCAAGAATATGGTGTGCCTTATATTGAACATCGCCGCATGCGAGAAGCACTCAATTCTCATATCAATCATTTAAAACAATTGGGGCAAAACCAACAGCTTTCACTGAGTTAATCAAAGTGCGGTCACTGTGGTCACTGAGCTTGTCGAATTGTGGTCACTGAGCTTGTCGAAGTGTGGTCACTGAGCTTGTCGAAGTGAGCTTGTCGAAGTGTGGTCACTGAGCTTGTCGAAGTGTGGTCACTGTGGTCACTGAGCTTGCCGAAGTGAGGTCCTGGTTTACTAGAATCAGCTTATAAAGAATGTTTGAGCTATGAACTCACTAAAGCTGGACTATTTGTTATAAAAGAAAGGTCTTTACCTGTAGTTTACAAAGAAGTAAAACTCGAATATGGTTACAGAATTGATTTATTAGTAGAAAATAAAATTGTAGTAGAAGTTAAATCTGTAGATGCTTTACATGATGTTCATGTGCCGCCCAAGTCCTTACTTATTTAAGACTTGGAAACTACAAACTGGGAATGTTGCTTAACTTCAACACCACAATTCTTACTCAAGGTATTAAAAGAGTTATTCTCTAATCAACTTCCTCTTTAAAATACATCCTAAAAAAGCATCAGCAAAACCTCCGTCGGCTCCGTCCAACAACCTCACTTCGGCAGGCTCAGTGACCGCCGCGCTATCCGTGCAAAAACATTGAGCGCAGCGAAGCTAACAGCCTTACTTCAACAAGCTCAGTGCAAGCAAAACCTCCGTGCGCTCCGTGCCACAACCTCACTTCGGCAGGCTCAGTGACCGCCGTGCTCTCCGTGAAAATAAACTGAGCGCAGCGAAGCTAGCAGAATCAAAGATCTCCTATTGAGCGCAGCGAAGCCAAATCAACACTCAACAAAAATCACCTACTCCCTATCGGAAAACACAAATATTCCTCTAAATTTGTTTTTTATTAATATTTCATGTCACAAATACACACAATACTCGGCGCTGGCGGAGCAATTGCAACCAATCTGTTAAAAGTATTACAAGAAGGCAAAGAAACCATCCGGCTCGTTTCTAGAAGCGGCAAAGAAGTTTTTGGTATGGAATCCAGAAAGGCAAACGTACTTCAAAAAGACAGTCTCAAAGAAGCATTACAAGGCTCTGCTATAGTTTATCTACTTATAGGTATAGAGTATAAAATTGAAATCTGGAAACGCGACTGGCCCATCATCATGCAAAACGTAATAGATGTGTGCAGCGAGCTTAAAATCCCGTTTATTTTTGTCGACAATGTGTATATGTATGGTCAGGTATCCGTTAATATGACCGAAGCTACGCCATTTAATCCTTGCAGTGAGAAAGGGAAAGTACGCGCGCAGATTGCTACCATGTTATTAGATGCCATACGCACTGGAAAAGTAACCGCTACCATTGCCCGAAGTGCTGATTTTTATGGACCAGGTTCATTTGAAGTCAGTTTCTTTCACCAATTAGTTACCAAGAATATAAAGGCAGGCAAAAAAGCCCAATGGCTTTCAAACGCCCATCTGCCCCATTCCTTAACATACACTGCAGACATTGCCAAAGCGCTATACTTGTTAGCCAAAGACCCAAGCTCATTCAACCAAACTTGGCATTTACCTACTGCCTCACCTGCTTTAACCGGTCAGGAACTCGCCCAAATGTCGGGTAGCACTAAACCTGTAAGTGTGCTGCCTAAATGGATGCTTAAAATACTAGGCATATTTATACCCGTGATGAAAGAAACAGTAGAGATGGTTTACCAGTACGAACACCCTTATCATTTCGACTCTTCTAAGTTCCAACGTAAATTTAACTTTACTCCAACATCGTACAGAATAGGAGTTGGTAATTAATAATGAATAATGTATAATTAATAATGTATAATGAATAATGTGTAATGAATAATGTATAATGAATAATGTATAATGAATAATGTGTAATGAATAATGAATAATGTGTAATGAATAATGTGTAATGAATAATGTATAATGAATAATGTATAATGTATAATGAATAATGTATAATGAATAATGTGTAATGAATAATGTGTAATGAATAATGTGTAATGTATAATGAATAATGAATAGTGTATCATGAATGATTAGGCATTCGTATTCACTATTAAGTAACAATTCATTCATCAATATCCCTTTAATTGCTTTCCCCTTTTCCCTTTCCCCTTTATACTTTCCCCTTTCAACTTTCCCCTTTCCCCTTTCAACTTTCCCCTTTCAACTTTCCCCTTTCCCCTTTCAACTTTGTACTTTGTACTTTGTACTTTGTACTTTGTACTTTGAACTTTATACTTTGTACTTTGAACTTTATACTTTCAACTTTATACATTCCCCATTCCCTATCTTCATCATTCATTCTTCCCCCTTCATTAAAAAATTATTCATTCTTAATTATTAATTAGTCTTCCATCTTATTTCAAGTCACATTTCATCCCTTTTTTAGTTTTTTCTTACCTCAAATTTTAGCAAATTTTAACATTTACTTAACGTTCTGCCCTCTGTAAATTAATAAGGTTACAATTTTATTAAATTTTATATCTCTGATTTATAGGTATTTATGTTGTTCATAGGGATAATCACCTATAATTTACCTTCAAATAGAAATAAACTATTGTTAATCTCATCTTACTTTAATATGTTTGTAAATGATAATGATTTATTATAACCCACATTATCACTTTGAATTAACAACAAACTACCATTATATGAATGAAATTTACTTCGATTACTCTCGTATTAAAGCTTTCAAAGCAAAAAACCATCCCAGCGATGCTTTTTGTAAGAAGTGGTAAAGCGCTTAGAAACAGCAAGCAAACCTCTACGGACGAGCAGTTTAGTCTTATCTTCCTTTCAGCAGCTTCAGTTTCTAACTTTTAAACGCGCTATCTTAATACATACTTAATAGGAGTCAAAAAAAATCATCAAACATTAAAACACAGTAAAAAAAGAATGCTTAAAACGAATTCAAAATCTATTTTTACCAATTACCCACTCTCAGTGCTTATGGGATTGGTGTTTTCTTTTTCCATTACTGCAATCAAAGCCCAAAATAAAGGCAAGACGGCAGTAACCCCTAAATCTGATGGAAAATCTGAAAAAGAGGTAAAAAAGGAAGAAACAAGTGATGACGCTTCCAATTCTGAGCTATTAAAAAAAGTGAAAGAAATTGAAAGCTTAGAGGTCTCAGACGAGGAGAAGAAAAAAATGCTTGCAGAAATAGGTTATAGTTATGACCAATCTTTAGGTAGGCAAATTTGCTTTACCCCTAAAACCATTGCTACCCAATCGCTCGAAAGATTTCCAGACATGTTTGGCGATAAAGCGGATGCATACCTTGCTAATGTATTAGTATTGAATCCTGCCATCGCGCTTGATTTTAATATGTATGCTGATGCATCACAGAGCGAAAGAAGCCTGGAAGTTTCTAAGACATATACCTTAGACGAAAAAAGCATCATGCTTTGGGTACTTCCTAATTTGCAATTAATGAGAAAATACAACCGTGCATCTAATCTACAACTCGTGCAAAGTGTGCATTTGTTTTTTCAGCACAAACCCGAACTTTATAATTTCATCCCTATAAGAATGCGAAAGTTACTGAACTCTGAAAAAGGAATAGATGAAATTATCCAAACTCAGCAAAAGTATCTTTCTAATATTTAAATGTAAACAACTACCCCCATATACAAACAACCAAATCAATTTTCATCAAAAAACCAATTACATGAAAAACTTTACTCAACTAATAACCAAAAGCAGCTCCAGTTTCTTACTGGCATTTCTGCTTTTAATCGGATTCGGCTCTGGAATCAATGCCCAGATTGCCGTTACGGTAACCAACCCCACCAATACAACCCCAAACCTTGCAGCCAGTTATCTGAATTTAACTGCTGCCGTTACGGCTTTAAATGGTGTTACTGCCATGACAGGCCCTGTTACTTTTACCTTGGCTGCCGGGTCTGAGACCGCACCAATTAAAGGTTTCAACATTTCCACTTCAACAGCGGGTGTCCTCAATGCCACCAACACCCTCACCATTGTGGGTGCTGGTGCTACAACTATCATTAATGCAGGTGTTGGTACTGCCAACGGCCCTGCAGCATCACCTGATGGTATGATGTACTTAAGTGGTTCTGATTATGTAACCATTGATGGCATCACCTTTACCGATGGTAATACAACAAATGCCACTGTTACTATGGAGTTTGGTATTGCATTCTTCAAAAGAGCAGTAGGAGACGGTTGTAACAACA
>Ga0247837_1008471_pt1 | contig 12918 bp, 18 predicted proteins | sample LaCtaG_2_FD_187115 | JGI IMG/M metagenome (GOLD analysis project Ga0247837, IMG submission 187115) | Freshwater microbial communities from meromictic Lake La Cruz, Castile-La Mancha, Spain - LaCruzMarch2015_14.5m | ecosystem: Environmental > Aquatic > Freshwater > Lake | place: Spain: Castile-La...
AGGAAAGGCAAAAGCCACCAAAAATCCCATCCTGACCAATTACGTCCAACCGTATCGAACAAAACATCTAAATCTGACTGTGATATTTTTTTGTCAGCTTCTGGAGTTCCCTGATACATTTTTGCTTCCACAACAATTTTCAAAAGGGTAATTACAAAAGTCAACGTAAGCCATCTTTGAAAGGCTTCCAAACCAATAGATGCTGTCAATCTCGCTAAAGCCCAACCTGCAGCTTTCGAAAACCCAAATGATTCATACAATTTCAAATAATCTTTGAATGTTTTTCCAATATTTCTTGATGTTCCTGTAAAAAACCATCTTACCAAGGCTGTCCAAGCCTCTTTATCTCCTTTCAATCTAATAATTTTCCAAATGCTTTGAAACAGTTTCGGTGAAGAAAAAGCCTCACTATTCATTTCCCAAAATGTAGACCAAACAACTTTAGGTAAATTTTTGCGAATTATTCCATCTGATAGAATTTGAGCTTGTTTTTGACCATATATCGGAGTGAGTTCCGACATAAGTTGTTCTTTCGTTTTTCCTCTGTATTTCAAGAAAAAATCCTTTTCACCCATTAAAAAATCTGCCATAACTTGCATTTCTTTTGGGTCTTCTGTATTTTTAAAAATTACATCGAACACCTTTTTTTGGTCTTTTGATGTCAAGTATTCTAAATTATTCAAAATTTGTTGTGGCCTTGTTATTTTTCCCCTCACACCATCGACAATAATAAAATTATCAATTTCTCCATTTTTCATTAAAACATCTATCTGCTGATTAACTCTCCCATTTACCGCAAGATCCATATTACGTATAAGAGTTTTCAAAAACGGCGGGATAATAGATGATTCACTCAAAATCCGTTTAACCAATCTATCAAAATCTGACTCTGTAATTAATACTTTTTTCATTTCATTCAAATTATACGGACGGCGAAAAATTATAATTTAATTCTTTCATAACTGTATCATCCAATGAAATAACTTCCCTATTCACTGGTAATCTTTCATTAATCACATAATCATATAACTGTCCTGGAGGCATCACTTTAAGAATTCCTAAAATTAATCTATAAACTATCGGTGCCACAGTAGCCACAGGCCAAACCCACCCAAAACCCCATCCTGACCAATTTGCAAGTAATCTTTCCCAAAATATTTCAAATCCATCCATCACAGACCTTCTATCTTGTTCGGGACTATTTTGATAACGCCACCACTCAACAAACATTTTTAATGTTGTTATTGTTAAATTCAGCACTAACCATCTTTGAAAAGCCTCAAATCCTAACGACATTACCACTTTCGCAAGTGCTCTAGCGGTTGGTGCCGAAAAACCAGATTTCAATAACTCCTTATAGACTTGTTCAAATCCCATAAATCCTTTTCGTGTTGTTCCTGTAAGGAGCCATTTCATGAATAATTTCCATGATGCAACTCCATCGACACTTCCTTGTATTTTGGAAATGACTTTAAGTAATCCGGGAGTTTGCCAAGCTTCTCCCCAAGCCTCTGATAATAAAGAGGCAATATTAAAATTCACCGGTTTTGATGGGAGTTTGTCTGCAAGAACCTTGGATTGTTTTTCACCATATTTTGGAGTAAGTTCCGAAATAATTTCTTGTTTTGTTTTTCCTTTGAATTTTGAGACAAAATTTGGTTGATTTATTAAAAAATCTGCCATAACCTCAATGTCTTTAACATCTTCTGTGGTTCTGAAAATTACATTGAATACCTTTTCCGAATCTCTTGAGGTTAAATTTCCAGATATAAAATTATTTAAAACTTGATTACCATTTCTGATTGAACCCCTCTGCCCATTAACGTAAATAAAATTATCAATTTCACTATTTTTTAATAAAGTTTCTAGTCGTTGAACTGTTCTAGATTTTATAACACTATCTAAATTGCGTAAAACTTGGACTAAAGCAGAAGGAATTGATTCATTTATAATTTTTTTGACTAAACGAGTTAAATCAGATTCAGTCAGTCTTACTGTTTTGTTCATGGCACTTTTTTTAATAAATAGTTGTCCCCAATAAAAAAAATGATTATTTTTGTCTCATACTATAATTTAAAAAACAAAAAAATGAAAAAAGGTTTTTGGTCTTTAGGGAATCTCAACAAGTCAGATTACTCAAAAAAACTTAGTGAACCTGAGGATATATCTCCCTTAACTGATGAGGACCTTGAAAGTGTATGTAACCTTTTGAAAATAGAAAAATTTAGAACTGAGTTGATGGATGCGTTCAGAAACAAAACAATCAAACTAGACACGTCAGAATGGTTTAAAGATTAATATTCCCATTCACTTGTATCTAGGTTTTTCAAATCATCCGCCTTTATGGTTGGTGGAGGAGGTTGATTCATATATTTTGAAATACCATACCCTGTTGCTCCCACAGCTCCTCCCACTCTGGCTGCTGGCCCTAACTTACTCGAAAATGCAGGGTCCAATCCAGATTTTCTTCCAATATAAGCAACAAAATTATCAAAGGCGTTGAATATTCCTGTTAAGGCTGATCTCATCGCATCAATTGAAACTTTACTAATCCACGTAATACCTTTGAAAATCCAAAAGACATTATCATTTAACCATGTCCAAGTTTTTCCAACTACATCTATTATCGTATTTGATGCTTTTGATACTGCATTAAGTATTGGCTTGAGTTTGTTCAACAATCCTAATTCTACTGCTGCCTTGTACATTGCGTCAACAACTCCAGATATTCCCCCTTTTCCCCCTTTTCCTTTTAGAATTTGAGCCGTTCGATTATACAAAGGTTTTAATACTGCTGGTCCTGCCCCCACAGTTGAAATTGCAATAATTGAAAAAACTAAGTCCAACCAGCTAGGAGTTCCTTTTAGTAACTGAGCGACTTCCAAAGTAACCCAAATACCGTTTGCACCAATTACAACAGGAACACCAATTCCGAGCATAACCGCAATAGTTTCTATCGTACCAGTTCTCCAATCCGACATAATGGATCTGACCTTCAAAGTAAGTTCATCTATTCTCATTTCTCGGACTTCTTTAGAAGGTTGAGAATACATTTTACTTACGTCAGTCCTTGCTACGTCAATCGAACCATATTTCTGTTGGTTAGCTTTCAGAACTGCAGGGTCTCTTGACGCTAACACCTTAGCTTGTCCACTAATAGGGTCAAATGTATTACCAAGTTTTCCCTGAGAATTTAATTCCTGTGCCTTACTAAGACTGACAGGACCAAACCCTTTTTCCTTCGCAAGTTTTTGAAGGTCTGTAGATTGTTCCAAAAGAATATTTTCAGACGAAGTTTTCATAACATCATATTCCATCAAGAATTTGATTCTTTGTAAAACTTCCATATCCAAATGAACTGCTTGACTCATTGTTTGTTTTTACAATAAATATACTATTTCTTCAAATGATTGAACCTGAAGACAATGTTTTCCTCTTCAGGTTTACCTGAGAATTTCGGACCCAAATATTCTTGGAAGTTGTTTCTCAACTTTGCCTCGATTTGTTTTTCAACCTTTTCGGGAGTAAGGTTCGGTATTTCACCTTTCAAATAGTTTTCGGGTGTTGCAATTTGAACACCTGCACGAGTTTTCATTACGTCGTAAATGTCCACAGTCACAACATTTTTGTCGTCAATTTCTTCAACGGAAGAAATTTTGAATTTGATACTTGTGTTTGGCGCAACAGGATTATATGACGAAGATTTTGCGGTCGAAACTTTTTGGGAGATCAATGAAGGCGCCATATCTCTGAATGCCTTTCGTTTAAGTTCCATCACTTTCTCGTGAGTTACTCCTCTCTCAATCATTTCCATTTCCTGACGAGACAATAGATAAACTTGAGTGTCCAAAGTATCATTCCATCTATATGGTTGAGATGCGTTCATTTGTTTTCCTGTGGACGATGAATATCTATCTGAAGTTTCATACCACTTTCCATCTTTGAAAATATAGACTGGATACCATCCATACGACTCGACAATATATATCTTCCCGTCCATTGTTGTTCTCCAATATCCTCTCAAGTTTGAACCTTCAAATGGAAGTTGAGCTTTGGTATAAACTTTGGCATTATAATTCGGAGTCCGTTTACCTTTCATCTTTCTTGGATCGATAAAGTTGTCCTTTGTCAATGATGAATAATCACCATCTTGTCGATAGTTCAAAAGATATAATTCCAAAATATATGGTGCAAAATCGGGATCGATTCCGAAATAAGGTAAGTAGTCTTTAATTGCGGCTTGTAAGTCTCTTTTGTTGTTGTAATTACTTTTTTGAGTATTAAGAATTTTGAATAATTTGACAATCACCTTATTCGGTTCAATATCAAGATCGACCGCTTCATTCATCATTTCATCACCGCAAGCGGTAAGATAAGTTTCCATCAAATCATCACCATACCAACTCTGACACAGTACAAAAATTCTGTCAATAAATTCTTCATAACTATTCTCAGTAAAATAATCTTCGTTGACCGCAAAAAAATGTTCAATCGCCATAGCAATAATGTTACCGGAATATTCGTATTCATCAGCATAGTCTCCACAAAGATCCGGAAATTCCTCCTGTGTCTCAAGAATATATTTCATAAAGGATTCCTTAGTAACCCTTCGTTTCAATCTATCCATAAAGTCAGACTCAACCAATAATTTATATTGTGATTCGGTAATGATACATTCCATATCGATAAATACCTAATAAAATAAAAAACCTCTTCTTTATGAGATATGATTGTTATATTAAGAAAAAAACAATATATTTGTTGTAATAATCAATATCATGAATCCAGGTCTCAAAAAAATCGTATTCAAAAAACTAAATCAGGATTTATCCAAGGTTGAAATAATTGTTGCCGAAAATAAATCCATTTGGTTCATCGACCGTGCAAATAAATATTGGTATTTCGAATTGGAAAAATCAGGTAAATTATGGTGGAGGTATGAGTTTTTCACCAATTTTTTTCCTCTTTTTTGTCTTGAAATTGATGAATTTCAACCTCTACTCTCTGAATGGGTGGAGGGAATACTCAATCGTGGGGTATCTGCAACTGGGGCAGACATAGGTCCCCTTCGAGATCAGGTGGAGGGAATACTCAATCGTGGGGTATCTGCAACTGGCATGGAAAACGTGGTCTTTCAACCTGCGGTGGAAGGGGTACTCAATAGTGGGGTATCTGCGATTGGAGACCTTGGCATGGAAAGAATTACCACGGTGGAAGGTATACTCAATTATGGATACAGAAAAGGATCTCGTAAGGTAGATGAGGTACTCAATCATAAGGTAGTTACAACAGAATACTGTGGCATTATCCCAAATTATGATTTAGAAGAGGTACTCAATCACAAGGTAGTTTCAACCTTACAAAGTCCCGATATCGACCCATCATTTGTGGAAGCAGTCCTTAATCGTGAGATTAACAAAATAGATGGAGGAGAGTTGTTAGATAATAGTACTCTGGAAAAGGTTCTCAATCATAAGGTCGTTTCAATTTCACATGCAAATGAACAAAATGAATTAATACAACAAATTCTTGTTCATGAATTAATATATGAAGTTGAATCTGCATCTCCTTTGGACACCCCAGCACACGATTCGGTGGATGAAGTATTGGAATACAAAGTAACCAGAACCATACCCGACCTCAACGATTCAATGATAGATGTAGAACGTCTATTGGATTCAAAACAATAAGCTTATTATGGATATTTAATTTTTTTTTATTATATTTTTAGTATGGAAAAACCTAAAGTTCATAATGTAACAGAATGCCCCTCATGCAAAATCCCAAAAGGGTGGGGTGAAGAAATTATAATTTGTAATCATGAATTATATTGTGGTAAATTATTGTGTTTCAAGGAAGGTGCAAAATTCTCAATGCACTATCACATGATTAAAGATGAAACTTGGTATGTTGATGAAGGTCAATTCATTTATAGATGGATTGATACAGAAACTGCCCAAGTCAATGAACAAATCCTCAATGTCGGAGATGTCGTAAGACAACGACCAGGACAACCACATCAACTCGAAGCTCTAACCAAAGGTGTGGTCTTTGAAGTATCAACAGAACACTTCGATTCGGACTCATATAGAGTATGGAAGGGGGACTCACAATGAAAATTTGGTTAAATGGTTGTTTCGATGTCCTACATCATGGACACTTCAAATTAATACAACACGCAGCATCATTTGGAGGCCAAGTCATAATCGGAATCGATTCTGATGAACGAGTAAAAAAAAATAAGGGAGAAGGGAGACCATTCCATTCTGAAAGTGAAAGAGCGTTCAATCTTAAACAAATTAAAGGGGTTGATACCGTAGTGGTTTTTGATTCCGATGAAAAGTTAAGAGAACTTCTTGAACGATATAAACCTGATAAATTTATCATCGGTTCTGATTATCTTGGAAAAGAAATAATCGGCCAAGAATTTGCAAAACAAATTATAATCTTCAACAGATTAGATAAATTTTCGACCACCGACATATTAAATCATGCGAATAACGATAATAGGTGAATTATGTCATGATGTTTTCATCTATGGCGATGTGAAACGATTGTGTCCCGAAGCACCTGTCCCAGTCCTTACAGACATTATTACAGAGTCAAATTTAGGAATGGCAGGAAATGTTAGGGAAAATTTAAGGGCTCATAACCCTTCGTTAAAAATATCATTAATTCATCAAACCAATTCAATCACAAAAACAAGGTATATTGATCATAAAACAAACCACATGTTTCTCAGGGTTGATGAAGGCGAAGACAATATTGATTCATTAGTATTAACTTCAGAAAAAATTGAAGATATTTCAGAATCCGATTTGGTTATCGTTAGTGATTACAACAAAGGATTTTTGAGTGAAGATACCTTAATTCAAATTGGTAAGTTGTCAAAACTATCCATAATCGATACCAAGAAAATTATTACGGAAAATCTTATCAAATCATTTACATTCATTAAATTGAATGAGCACGAATATCAAAGAAATAAAAATATTTCCGATAAAAATAAAGATAAGGTTATAATCACATTAGGAATGAATGGCGCAAAACATGACGATATTGTATTTTTATCACCATCTCCAAAACAAACAATAGATGTTAGTGGAGCAGGTGATACATTCACGGCGTTTTTTAGTTTGAAATATTTTGAGACAAAAAATATATCGGAGGCCATAACTTTTGCAAATCAAATGGCATCAATTGTAGTGTCCAAAAGAGGGGTCGCAACTCCCTAAATATGTTTATAAACTAAAACTTTCGCCACAACCACAGGTTCTTGTTGCGTTTGGGTTCTTCCATTCAAACCCTTTACCATTCAGACCATCTCCATAGTCCAACTCGGTTCCTGCTAAGTATAAAAGAGATAATTTATTGATACAGACCTTAATAGAATCGAGGTCAACGATAGTATCACTTGGGTCATCCTTATCATCAAATTTCATTTGATAAGATAATCCACTACATCCTCCTCCAATTACTCCGACTCTTAACTTATGAGTTTCAGGGGATATACCCTCATTCTCCATTAAAATTAAAAGTTGATTTTTTGCTCGTTCAGAAACAGTTACCATTATAATAGTTTTTACGATGAATATATTAAAGAATACTCAATTCAGCGATTTCTACACCAGTTAAATCATATACAAGTTTTCTTATTATTTTATCGACTTCTTCGTCACTGAGTAAAAATAAGTCCATAATTGAACCGAAAATATTTCCATCAATACTAAAGTAATACGCGTTCATTTCAGGTGAATAGGATAACAGTGCAGTTTCATATCCATTTTTAAAAAAAATTTCCAAGTTGGGAATAATCTTATCAGGTTTCAACTCCCCCAATTCGTTGAGTAAGTATTTCGTCGCAATTGTCTGTAATCTTGATTGGTTAATTTGATATTTCATCTAAATCTATATGGTTAAAGGTTCCAAAATGTATTGCGCTTGGTGGTTCGATACCAAGGTAATCAGAGAACCATTTTCTGATTGACTCTTTTTTTTGTTCATAGTCAAGTGAAAACATATTTACTAATGGATCCGAAATTTTTGCTCTGTCGAAGAATATTCTGTCTTCAGGTTTAGACCACATAAAAACAATCTCTCCATCTTTAAAGGCAAAATCCCATTGTTTATATGATTTTCTACCTGGTGACATGGTCAAATTATTATAGGTATCATTCAAAAAAAATGCCCCCAAGTCAATCAGTCTCGATTCTGTAATTATTACCTTCATTAAATATAAATATTAAATAAGCTTGGTTGTGAGAGAATTATTTTCAATGGTACGTATCTTTTCGATAATACTATCCGCAATTATTCTGTGAAATTTTTTTGAAGGGTGATAATCGATAGGTGGGTTTTTTCCAAAGAATTCATAATCCTTATGAATCGTTAAATTTTCATATTCAATCGTAACATCAATCAAAGATTTGAATTCTTTATTTTTATATTTTATATGAATTTTTTTTTGATTCATATAATCATCATTTTCTATTAATTTGTTGTAATGATTAGACCAATTAAAAATCAAAGGTGTTATACCTTTACTCTCATAATAACTGAAAGTTTCTCTTATTTTAATAAAAAGTTGCTCAGATAATTTCTGTATATAATTATCATAATTAATAAAATTATATTTTTCAAAAATTTCATAAATACTATTTTCGTTATCACTTAATCTAAATTTACTTCCATCGGGTAGTATGTAATGGCATCTTTCAGGCATTGATGTTTGAAAAATAATATATTTTACTTCATCATATTTATAATGATTTTTTGACCATTGTGGTTTTAAAGAATAAAAATCAAAAATATGATTTATAAACTCAATACTATCCTCATCATTTCCCGAATAATCCTCTCTGGTTATTTCAAACATTTCCAATTCCTGGGAGACTAATCTTGGGAACCTTAAAATATCTTTATATTTTAAATGATGTACTGGTCTATCTCTAAGCATTGAATTAAAAGTTGGATCCAATTCATATTGATTATATAAATCTTTACAGTAAAACCATAAACCATGTCCATGTGTAAATGAACATCCAGCAAAAATTATCCCACTCATTGTAATAAATACTTATTTAGAATTATTCATTAAGACAAAACCGCTCAAGAAGGTCATTTTCAACGTCATCAATATTTCCTGGCCTATCATCATCCCAAGAAATATCAATCCATTTTTGTTCTCCATCAGTTTCATTCACCTCCACAGAAAAAGGATACATAAACCCCTGATTATCAGTATAATAACCATAGGAAGTTTTCACAACCATAAAATTTTCTTTATCAATAGTAATTCCCATATCTTTTTTTTTACAAAAATAACGATTTCAGTTTACATTTCAAAATTTATGATGGATGGTTTCATATCTTATTTTTAAATATATATTTTAAATCACATTCCATTTTTATAAATTTATTGTCATCAAACACATTGGAATAGTTTTTATATAAAGTAATTAATTCAATTGGGATATATGGGTCGTTATTATAAATTTCAATTGATTTATTCTTATTAAAAATTGTTATTTCTTTTATTTGATTATATAGTTCAGATAAATCAACATACTTATATTGGTTTAGGTTTTGAACCATACCAACGACTCTTTTCCTTACATCTATACACGAGTCATAAGAATAATCAAAAAATTCATCATATAGTTTAAATCCCAAATTCGTTAGTTGTTGATTATGGTACAATGACCCAACTGAAATGAATGGTTGCCCTATTAAAAAATTTTTATAAGTTTTTTCTGATATAAAAACTTCAAGATTTCCATTCATGGTTTCTCCAACAACGTTAAAAAGACAACGATTATTGAGTAAAAAATCTGTATTAAAATCGACTCGTTCATTAACACTGTCAATTATGTCAATTTTATCAATCATGTCTAACACCATTCTATTTTCTTCCCAACAGTCAAACTCATATGGCTCATGCCACTCATTAGATAACTTATTCCATGAAATGGTACCAAAATCAAATAAGTCATTTTTACAGAAAGTATCCATAATTAACGACCGTTGATTTCTAGGGTGCCTATTCAAAGAAAAAAATAACTTTTCAAAGTCTGTATTGATACTGATTTCTTCAATTGGTTTTTCATATGACTTAATTAGGGATTGTCCACTATAATGTAAAAGGAATGTGTTCCATGTAAGAATCTTAACATTCTTAATTACATAATCACCACCATTTCCCCAAGAATCAAAAAGTTTTGAACCTCCAAACAAAAAATAAACTATGATCTCTCTCTCCACTAAAAATGATTCAAACTCGTACAATATCTTTTTGTAATATTCCTCAAAATCTTTTTCTGAAGGAATATCTACAGGATTACCAATCGGCTCAAGGGGATGAAAATATAAAAGGTCCATAGAATATGAATCTCTCACATGATTGGCTATAAGATTAAAAATATCTTCCCTATCAAATGATTGGTTATATGTTTCCTGAAAAGTAATAACTTTAAGATTTCTCATATTTTTTATCTACCTACAAATATAATAAAATTAAAAAAAAAACCCACCTTTATGGGATGGGGTTAAGTTTTTCTATTTTTTTGTAGTTCCAGGGGATTTAGTGGCAGGCATATGAGTTGGTCTCGTTAAATCCTGATTTGATTGTTCACTCAGAACTCTGTTCACCAATTTAACCAAATCACCCTCTGTTAATCTTATAACTTTTTTCATAATATTTTTTAGTTTATTATAAATACTTTATTTTTTACTTAATTTCAGATATATCAATGGGATTATCTTTATGAATCACTGTGGATCCATTGTTCAAAACCTCATAATTGCTATTTTTGAAAACTAAAAAGTTTGGTGAATTATCATAAACAATATAATCCAACTTGGGAAGTGATTTATACTCATTTTTCATTCCATAGGTTTGAATTTTGGCGTTACCACTATCAGTAATTTCAATTTTTTTCAAAGGTTTAACCTGTATTGTAAAACTATTTTTATTCTTAGGTTTCAATGTAAAATCAATCCCTCCAAATCTATCGGTCTTATGACCCGGAGGATAATATTCAACATCAACTTCAATTCCTTTATTTTTCAAATAATTAACAAGATCTGATATTGCATCACTTTCAGTTTTGATACCACTTTTTATTGAATTCCATTGAAGGTCCAACAATTTTTCCAAAAACTTATCATCATTCTTAAAAATATTGGAAAGCCATTGAATCTTTTCCCCAAATCCTTCTTTTTTCCATTTTTGGTCAATCAAGGCTTTAACTTCCTTCTTGGTATCAAAATAATTCATGATTGACCAATCCTCAATTTTATTTCCCGTTTTTTCTCCTATGGTATGTATTCCTCTTAATCCTTTGGAAAATTCTTTACTTTCAGGATTCCAATACTCTTTGAATGCGATTTCCAATGCGTCGTTTATGTCCGAAGATGAAAAATCAAAATTAGATGTCGGTGGCTTCATCAAGTCGGAAAATTTTTCATAATATTCCGAATCAATAAAATCATTCCCAACAAGGAAAATAGATTTCCCGTTATTACTAGTCTTAAGTAAGCTACTGTCGATTGTCAATTCACCTTGAGGTCCCTTAAAAATTACATTCCTATCTCTTTCAGGAATTTCATACTCAGTTTCTTGGAATACAGGTCCATTGAAAAAGATGAGACCAACTTTGTTAAGGTTCCATTCATCTGGCAAAACTTTAATACTTTTGTATCGATAGACAGGATGACCTTCATCAAAGTTGTCATCTTTTGCAACTTCATGAATATGACCCTTCGATGGATTCAAAAAATTTAATAATAGGTTTAACTGACCCTCCGTAATGATGAAATTTCTCATATATTAATAAATATCCATTATCCCAAAAAAAGGGGCTGGGGATTAGAACGACCGAAGGGAGAACGGACGGCCGTATACGAATATCCATCATTTATCACAGACAATATCGTCCCCCTTCTTTCCACATACCTCACAAACATTCCCCTGTGAAGCGCAAGTTCCCTTAAACTCCCCACCTTTAAGAAATATCAATCTCACGGACATCAATATAAAAAATAAGGAAATAAACCCAATCGTAATCAACAGTGTAATCATATCAATAAATATCTTAATCCATCAAGACATCTTATTCTTCAATATCTTCATCTCCCTCTCCAAACCTTCAATCTTATATCTTATCATCCGTTGCATATCCTCCTCACCATACCTAATAGCTGATACCAACATCTTATTCAAGTTCTCAATTCGAACTTCCAAATCATTAAGTTGTTTTCTCATATCATTAATATAATAAAAAACCCCACCTAATTAAAGATGGGGTTCAAGTTATTTTATCCGTTTCTTACCTTCATTCATGGATAGTCCTTTACCGTAGGGGAGGGTTTTAGTTTTATCATCCCGATATATTGCCGGCTCAGGTTTTTCAATCTCAATTCTATCCCACATAAAATCCGATAGTTTTTCGAAACAGTCCACATTCTGTTCATCTAAATTATTTTCTGTACCTCTCAAATTCACAAACTGCAATTTAGGATAATCACAAAGATTCACCCCGTTAAAGTCGGCAAATTTAGAATTCATGATAGCCAAAAATTTAATGTCTTTCGGCAACTGGCTTAATATAGTTTTGATATACTTCGAATCCGCAAATTCTATAAGGATTGACCCCGACTCACCATATAAGAATTTAGTCTTAAATTTATCTACTTTTTGTTTTTTCTGTTCCTTAATAACCTTGTTCACCAAGCCGACAAGATCTGACTCCGATAACCTCAAAATTCTTTTCATAACAATAAATACACAATTAATACATAAAAGATGCGGATTTTATTTATTCATCGATAAAATACTTTCGCATTTTTTTATATAATCCTTTACGACCTCTCATATTTGCCTCCTCATCATTAATCCCACCTTTATACACATTTGGTGAC
>Ga0247837_1008473_pt1 | contig 12917 bp, 9 predicted proteins | sample LaCtaG_2_FD_187115 | JGI IMG/M metagenome (GOLD analysis project Ga0247837, IMG submission 187115) | Freshwater microbial communities from meromictic Lake La Cruz, Castile-La Mancha, Spain - LaCruzMarch2015_14.5m | ecosystem: Environmental > Aquatic > Freshwater > Lake | place: Spain: Castile-La...
GCACCGCTGGAAGTGATGCGCGCCGTGCGCACCGATACACCGGAAGCCATCTGGCGCGGAAGTGGTGCTGCTGGACTCATAGCTGCGCTGGATCTTCGTTCCGCTGGTGGCGCGCCGTTGGCATTTGGTGAAGCCGCACTGGACTGGCTTGTTCCACGCACCAAAGCGGCGTGCGACGCTGTTTTTTCAGGCAATCCAACGCAAGCGACGGACGTGGTTGATGCATGGCTTCAGGCCACGGAAGCGGCAACCTCATCCGGTCCACTGCGCGATGAACGAGACACTCGGATCATGTCGCTCATCGACATGATGTTGCGTCGCACCGCGCCGTTTGAGCGTCCAGGAGTTTCCGCTGACACTGCGGGAACGCTGCTCGATGCGTTGGCGTGGACGGGCGAACCAGCGCGTCGATCAAGAATCGCTGCCACGTTCCGAACGTGGCTTGAGGATCCGACAGTCAGTGCAGTTTCGTTGCATGGCCTCACCAGCGTGTTGGCTGCACGCCGACCAGGCGCGTGGTGGGAACCATGGCTGGTGGTGTCGGCACGCGCTGACATGGCGGATCGAGCCCGTACAGCAGATCACTTCGCCACCGCACTTGCTGCTGCCTCCACTGAAGTAGTGGCTGCGAATGATTCTCCACGTATCCGGGGCGTCCGTCCGGAACTGGTTGATCGATGGGTTCGCGTTGCGCAATTGGTGCTTGCGCGTACCCCTGCTGAAGACCCGGCGTTTCGAATTGCATACGCCGCCGAATTGGTGGCCATGGTGGAGTCCGCGCGACTGTTGGAACGCGGACGCACCAGTGATGCCGAGGCACGCATTGCGCAGGTTGAGGACCCACAGGGACTCGCCCCCGATGATCTCGATCGGTGGAAGGGCCGCACCGAGCGGACGGCTGGTCGTGCTGCCGCCACGGATGGGCGACTTGACGCAGAATTGCGCGCCCGTAACTCAAATGACGACAAATTGGCCCTGTTGCGCTCGCTTCGAACCCGCGCCATTGCGGACCTCGGTCCCATCGATGCCGCGACACTTGCGCGCGAGGCACTGGCTTCCCCGTCTCCACAGTTACGGTCTGTTTCGCAGGGCGTGATTGCTGATGTCCTTGCCACCGGCCCGAACATGGTTTCCGCATTGTCCGCAGAGATTCCTTCAGCGGTCGACGTGTCTGAGGCCGCCGCACTGGCCGGGATCGTCTCTGGGCAACCCGTTCCACGCGGTCCAGATGATCGCCGCCGTGCCGCCGCCATGCTGCTGCTTCTTGATCACTACGCGGCGTTGGTTCCTTCCGAACAGCACCGTATTGATTCGGTAGCGCAGGAATTCACCCTCAGCGCAAATTCGGTGGTACGCGCGCTTGCGGGTCGTCCGGTGAGTGTTGATGCACGGCCAGAAGATGCGTTGCGTGCGTGGTTCGCGGCGCGCGCTACTGAAGCGGGCCCCGTTGTTCCTGCATCCGAACTGAAGTTGATCATCAGTACATCGGACGCGCGGCGTCGCCTGGCTGCGCCTGGTCCGCAAGCAGCGGTGGCAGAACTGGTCGGGATCCTTGAACTTGACGCGGCGATACTGGCGGAGCGCATGCCACGTCGGCGCAGTGCAATCAATACGTTGCTGCAGCGCGCTGCGGCGGACCGTGCAGCAGCGCCGGACGTGTTTGCGCAACTCGTATCAACTTCGCGGGCGCTGCTTGAAGTTGCCGCATTGGGCATTGCCCCTGAAGGGCAGGTGCAGTGATGAATTGCAACATCCGTTGGTCCCGATGCGCATGGATCATGGCGATGGCCTGCGCAGCGACACTTTCGCTTGCCTTTGCGCCGCACGCCGCTGACGGCTGGCGAGCAGAGCTTGACCGACGCCTGGCCGCGCTGCAGCCGGAACGAAGTGCCGAGTACTTGGCGCTTGCGGAAGACGTGATGGACCGCGCCTCCACCGCGCCTGCGCCGGACGTGGATCGCGCGCTCGCACGGCAACTGGCCTCACTCGCCGGTGCGCTTGATGTTCGAGAGATGGGACGCAGTGCGGCGCTCTTCCTAGTGGATCATGCCGCCGCCGATGCCGACCGGTCACGCATGTTGGCACTGGCCATGCTTCTCGATCCGTCATCCGATGCGCGTGTTGAAGCTGCCGAGCGATCGGAAGCGGTGATGTCGCTGGTCCGCGCGTTTGCGCTGTATCGCCGCGGAGAGGGAACCCGTGCCAAGGAAGCATTGGCAAGTGGTGGCGCCGCGGCGCTCCTGGAGCGTCACCCGGAAATTCTTAAGGGTGGCAGTGCGCGCTTCCGTGCCGACTGTGAAGCCATGCGTACCAGCGGAGCCCCCGCGATGGCGCAGTCACAAGTGGATGGACTTCACTCGCTCGCTGCTGGCTCCATTGCTGGCGCGCCGCGTTCGTGGAGCGAAGCACTTGCGCGTGTCGGCGCTGGTCCGCTGCCAGAAGTCGATCTCAATGATCCCCGCGGCTTGTTCGGCGTTGATCCGAACCGTTGCGTGTGGGACGGCAAGGGTTGGACGGAACGCCAGGCCGCACCGTTAGTCATACCGGCGCCGGTCACGGTGCCTGCTGCGAAGCCCCGCGGTTGATGATCAGGTCACGGAGCTTGGCCCGCTGTGGTTCATCAAGGATCTTGGCTAGCTCGCCGAAGATGTGCTGCCGTTCGCGCATGGAGTATGCGCCCGGCTCGCGCTTACCCTGAATCTCCTGCACGCCGATCTCCGTGAACAGGCTGCGCACCTTCTCCGTCTGTTCCGGAGTGAGGTCAAGGCGCTTGGTGACGTCTTCAAACTGCGCTTTGCGGGATTCCGCGCGTTGCGTGATCGTGCGCTTCACCATGCCGCCGATCGACTCGAGCCGCATGCGGAATTCCAGGCGTTCGTCGGCTTGTCGGTCGAGTTCGCCGGTGACATCTGGGAAGACCTCCCGGCGCAGTTCCGCCTTGCGCGCGGCATGCCATTCGGTCACCATGCGGCGTGCCTCGGTCTGCTGCTCGGCGGTGAGGATCGCGCTGCACTCGTCGATGAGCGTGCCCCGCGCGGCGAACGGCTGCATGTCCGCAAAGAGTTTGCGGATGCGCCCAAATGCCGCCGCGCGATCGGCTGGTTCCATAGCGCGCATCGCCTGGAGGTCGGAACCAGCCGCGAGCACCTGGTCATAGTGTGCCGTGACAAAGTCAGAGAAGGCCTTGCTGCGTGCTGCGTCGCGTGCCTCCACCGCGCGGAGGGATTCGTCATCGAGTTTCAGCCGATAGACGGCGGCGGTTTCCGGTTCCGCATCGAGCGGTTCAAGCATGCCATCGAAGCCGCGGTTGACCGTGGTGGGTTTGGCGTCCGCTGGGGACGCTGCGACCGTCGGTCCGGCCAGGACTCCCGGCGGGGTGAGTTCCACGGGCGCCCCGGGCGGTCCGGAGACCCCGGTCGGCGGGGCGTTGCTCGCGGCCGGAGGGGCTATGGCAATGCAAGCACAGAATGCGATGAATGCAAGGTTGGACATGGCGGGTGAACGACCAATGAGGGTGCGATATTGCGTGGTGAGGCGGTGCTCAAGGCCCGAACGGCCAAATTTCACATCCGGGCTCAGACCTTCGCAAGCGCCTGTTCAAGGTCCTTCAGCAAGTCGTCCGTATGTTCAATTCCGACGCTCAGGCGGACCAGGGAATCGCTGATTCCAAGCTGCTGGCGCTGCTCTGGGGGCACGCTGGCGTGGGTCATGATGGCGGGGTGTTCGATGAGACTTTCCACTCCTCCAAGACTTTCGGCGAGGGCAAAGATGTGCACGTTCTCCAAGAATCGACGGCTTTCTGCAATGCCACCCTTGAGGAAGATGGTGATCATTCCGCCGCCTGCGGGGGCGCCGTCCAAGCGCATCTGTCGCGCCGCAAGAGCGTGCTGCGGATGGCTCGCGAGACCTGGATAGACAACGCGCGCAACTTTCGGATGCGCCTCAAGCCACGCAGCGATACGTGCCGCACTGGTGCAGTGCTGGCGCATGCGCACCGCGAGCGTCTTGATACCGCGCAACGTGAGGTACGCATCGAACGGTCCCATGACACTACCGATGGCATTCTGCATAAAGCGCAACTTCTCAGCAAGCGCTTTATCGCCGACAACAAGCGCGCCGCCAACCGTGTCGCTGTGGCCACCGAGATACTTGGTGGTGGAATGCATCACCATATCGATGCCCAATTCGAGCGGCCGCTGCAGGAGTGGAGTGGCAAAGGTGTTATCGCAAACCGTGATGGCTCCGCATGCCTTGCCAATCTTCGCAACGGCTGCCAAGTCCACGAGTTTCAAAGTCGGGTTGGTTGGTGTTTCTACCCAAATCATCTTGGGCTTATGTGCTTTCACTGCTGCCTCAAGTTTGGCAATGTCGGTCATGTCAACAAACTCAACCTTCAAGCCCTGACTTCGCTTGCGCACCTTGTTTAACAGGCGATTGGTGCCGCCATACACATCATCCATGCACAGGATGGAGTCGCCGCAGTCAAGCATTTCCAGCGCAGTACTGATGGCTGCAAGGCCACTTGCAAAGCAGAAGCCGCCGTTGGTGCGGTCTTCTTCGTCAGTGAGCTTGGACCCTTCAATATTGGCAATCAGCCGCTCGGCCGCAAAGCGCGTGGCATTGTGGCTGCGGCTGTATTCGTACCCCTTGTGAACGCCGGGGCTTTCCTGAATAAAGGTGCTGCTTGTGAAAATCGGGGGCATCACTGCGCCAGTTCCCGGCTCGGGTGACTGGCCGCCATGAATGACGCGTGAATCAAGGTGAAGGTTGCCGTGTGCCATAGTGTTCGTATTTCCAGAGTGGCTAACTGTTCAGAGAAGTTGCTTGCGCAAGTAATTGATCAGATCGATCTTGGTAATGATTCCGTAGAACGCTGAGTCGTCCGCAACAATCGCTACGCGGTCAGCGCGGAAGATCGGAATCAGGTCACTGACCTTGGAGGATGGTCGCAACGTTTCCAAGCGTCGCGTCATGTATTCAGAAACGGGCTTGGTGCCAGCGCCCTTCGGATCTTCAAGCAGCGCCATCAAGACATCGCTCTCATCAATGATTCCTGCAACGCGTCCGCCTTCGTCAATCACCACCATCTGACTGACGTTGTAGAGACGCATGCGCTTGATGGCCTGTTGCATCGGAATGCCAGGCGTGAGCGTGTAGTCCTCGCGGTCCAGGTGGCGGCGCGCAATCATGTCGCGCAGATCGCCGGTCTTGGGGCGATCGATGAACCCGTTGTCGGTCATCCAGAAGTCATTGAACATCTTGCTCAGGTACTTGGCGCCCGAGTCGCAGATGAAAGTGACCACATTCTTAGGCTCTTTTTGCTCGCGGCAGTAACGCAGCGCCGCGCACAGCAGGGTGCCAACGCTTGATCCAGCCAAGATGCCTTCCTTGCGCAGCAGTTCGCGCGCAGTGTGGAACGCATCTCCGTCAGAGACAGCAAACGCCTTGGTGACGAGTTTCAAATCGCAAATCGACGGCACAAAGTCCTCGCCGATTCCTTCCACCAGCCAGCTGCCAGGCTCCACGTGCTTGCCTTCATTCACAAGCGGGGTCAAAATTGAACCAACTGGGTCGGCCAGGATCATCTGAATGTTGGGGTTCTTACTGCGCAGGTAATGACCAACGCCGCTGAGCGTTCCGCCCGATCCGACACCCACGACCACCGCATCGACCTTGCCATCCAGTTGCTCCCAAATCTCGGGACCGGTGGAATTCAGATGTGCGGCAGCATTGGCATCGTTGGAAAATTGATTGATATAGAAGGCGCCTGGCCGCGATGCTGCTAACCGTGCCGCAACGTCTTGGTAGTACTCGGGGTGACCCTTAGCGACATCGCTTCGAGTCATCACCACTTCCGCACCCATGGCGCGCAGGTGGCTGATCTTCTCGTCGCTCATCTTGTCCGGAACCACCACGCTGAGGGTGTAACCCTTCTGGGCGGCAACCAATGCGAGTGCCAGTCCAGTGTTGCCGGCGGTGGCTTCCACAATGTGCCCGCCGGGCTTCAGCCGTCCGTCCTTCTCGGCCGCCTCAATCATCGAGACAGCGATCCGGTCCTTGATTGAATTGCCCGGATTCAGTGACTCCATCTTCACGAAGAGGCGACATGGGCCAGTATCGAGGTGCTTGAGTTCGAGCATCGGCGTATTGCCGATCATCTCGAGGACATTGCCGAAGACGGGAGCGCGCTGCTGCATGGGCGCAGTCTACGGGCGCGCTGATCCCTCCCGGCGCGGTAGAACACGCCCATGCGATGGGAACCGCCAGTTGATCCGCGTGAATTGGTCGTCGAGGAGCACCTCGGCGTTCTGGAATTGCGTGGGCCGGCGGATCGCCCCGGCACCGGTGCGCGCGTTGATCTGGGCGCGGTGGCTGCCAAGGGCTTCCGCCGGTTGCCGCTCATTCGTTGCATGGGTGAGCGAGTACGCACCGTGGCCGATGCCACCGCCGGACTCCTTGGCGACGCGTGGCTCTTGGCACTTGCAGGATTTCAGGTCACCGCTTTTGAGCGCTCGCCGCTGGTGGCGCGTTTGGTGCGCGATGGTCTTACGCGCGCGGCAAACGATCCGCGTGTTGATCAAGCAACACTTGCGCGCCTCCACTTCATTGAGGGCGATGCCGCCGCGCTCCTCGGCGATCGATCATTTGACGCCATCCTTGTTGACCCAATGTTCCCACCGAAAGTAAAGGCCAGCGCGCTGTCCCGTAAAGACGTTCGCTTACTCCGCGCCGCTGTCGGTGATGATCTTGATGCTGCGCATCTTCTTGCGGCTGCTCGTCGCGCCGCACGCATGCGCGTGTGCGTGAAGCGTGCCGACGACGCTCCCGATATTGCAGACGCGCCTGCTCCAGACGTTCGCTTTGAAGGAAAGACCGCCCGGTTTGATGTCTATCTCACGCACGAGGTTTCACCATGAGCTCCCCCTGGTTCCATGCGCCACAACTGCCTTCGGCAGGCATGATTCTTGCACTTGATCGCGACGAAGCAAAGCATGCGGTTGGCGTTCGCCGCCTGAGTGCTGACGATGCCGTGACGATCTTTGATGGCATGGGCGGTATCGCGCACGCGGTGCTCACGGGCGATCGCAATAGTGACGGCGGCGTGCTAGCGCGTGTCGATCGAGTCGAGCGCATCTCGCGCACGGGTACTGATCTCCTGGTTGGCGTCGCTCCACCAAAGGGCGATCGATTCTCCACCATGCTTGACATGCTTGGTCAACTTGGCGTCACTGGCATCGTGCCGCTCGACACGGATCACGGCGTGATCGATGCGGCGGCGATCAATCGCACGCGCGCGGAGCGGATCTTGCTGGAGGCGTGCAAGCAGAGCAGGGGCGCGTGGCTGCCATCGATCGCTCCGGCCATGACCGTCGCAAACTTTGTACGTCTCGCAGCATCAAGCGGGCGATCGGTGCTCATTGCAGATCAGGGCGGCGTGTCGACTGCAACATGCACCGCGGAGCGCGTGGCGATCGCCATCGGACCCGAGGGCGGATTCAGTGCGGCAGAGTTAGAAGCGGCATGCACTGCGGGCGCGGTCCGCGTGGACCTTGGCCCTGCCATCCTCCGTGTGGAGGCGGCGGCAGTGTCAATGGCGGCGGCATTTCGCGCGCGGCCGGCCGGGTAAATGGAGCGCACCGGTCTCGAACCGGTAACCTCCGCCTTGCAAAGGCGGCGCTCTTCCAATTGAGCTAGCGCCCCGGGGGAAGCGAAGAGTATACGAAGTAAATGCACCGACGGCCCGCTCCTTTGAAACTTCGGGGCGGGCCGTCGGCATGCTGCTTAAGAAAGTGAGAAATACGCGGCTATTCAGGGCGTGGCGCCCGGCGCCGGAGCAAAGCCTTCGGGGCACGGGGCTGCCTCAGGGGCTGTGACCGGGCTGGAGGCGGGCGCTGTGACTGCAACATTGGCAGGAACAAACTTGCCAGCTTCTGCAATCGGGCGTGTCGATTCAGACTTCGTCACTTGCGGCGTGTCCCGCTGCGTGAGGAGATCGATCGAGAGCGGGGTGATCACGGTAATGCGCAGGGCCGGGTCGTACTGCTTGCCACCCTTCACGCCAACAAGTGTCCCGATCATTGGTGCCATGGCGATGTCAGCATTCGGCTCGACATACGCAATCGTTGCGCCAGTGATCGGATCGCAGACGCGGTACATCTCTGGCAGACGCTCGCCGTCATACACAGCACTGGCGTTCAGAACACCAATCGCAGTGAAGTCAGAGCGGCGCTGAATGTTCATGACCAGTTCAGCAATGTCCTGCTTGTTGGTGTTGCGCTTGGCATCGATCCGACGAATCTCTTGCGAGCCCCGTTGGGTTTCAATGAGGAGTGAGAGTTGCTTCGCACGCGCTCCTGCCACGCCTTGCACTCCGCGTGCGGCATCGTTTGCGGTCGCAAGTTCGTCGTACTTCGGCAGCAGTGCTTCAAACTCAGCACTTGCCTCAGGCTGACTACGCACGGCCTTGAACTGAGTCTCAAGATCGTCAAGCGTGGTGCGACGCGACACAAACTTCGGCTTGGTGGTGCGCGTGGTGGTGGTGACGGTTTCCACGGTCACGGTTTCTGCTGCCGGCGTCTCCACCGACGCATTCACTGGCTGCTGGCCAAGAAGCGGCGGAATCACTGGCGAACTGCCGAAATCCGCAGCGATTGGCGTCGGTGCTGGCGCGCCAGCATCGGGCGCATTCACCGGAACTGCAACGCCCGAAGTCACGGTCGTAGCAGTGGTTTCGGTGGTCGCGGCAGTGGCAACGGGTGTTGTCACTGCAACGGCAGCAGGAGCAGTAGCAGTCATTGCAGTCGCGGATTCAGCAGCATTCGCCTTGCGAATGAACTGCATGTTGATCCATGCTTCTGAGGTGGCTGGAACCTTGACCTTGTAGACCGATTCCTTTTCGCCAGTAGCGGTGCCCAAGACGCTGAGCGTCGTGCCAGCTTCCGCGCTACCGATCTGCTTCCAGCTCTTGTCCGGCGAACTGCCCGCTTCCACGTTGGGCGCGCGCACTTCCGTGCGTGCACTCACCGTGGCGGTGGTTCCGTCGGCTGACAGCGTGACGCGCCGATCAGCGGGGACAAACGCGAACACATCACCAAAGGCATTGCCTTCAGTCTGTACGCGTGCCCATCCGTATTCCTCCTTGAGGACTCGGACGAGGTCTCCTTGCTTCAGTTTCCCGAAGGCGTAGGCGCTTTGCGCGCTTGGTCCAGAACGGACATTGACTGCTGATCCGGTGACGACCGCCCAATAGGCGGTGCCATCCGGCACAGTGGTCACTGCCGTCGTCCCGGACTGCGGGGCGGCGAAAAGCGAAGGCGAGAGGGTTAGCAGGGTCGCCGAAGCTAGCATCGTGCCAGCGGCGCCCCGCATCCGTGCGGGTGTGCATCCTTGCAGCATGCAAACAGGATACCGATGCGCACTACACTTCGCTAGATGCATTCGCCTCGCACACGCACGATTTTCACATTCATTGTTGCACCGCGTGGGCGGGCCGTGGTGGCTGCGATCGTCTTGGCGGGATCGTTGCTTGCATTGCCCATGACCGCCGGGTGCAAGAATGCCCTCCGTCAGGATGCCGATGCCGAGTTGCAGCGAAGCCTTGATGCCACCATCGCTCGTGAGTCTGGTTCCGCGCTGAGCCCGGGCTCTGGGTTCGAGGCGGTTGCCGAGTCCAGCCCGGTGTTCGAGAGCCTGAAGGGACGCCGTCAGCAACTTGATGCCATGGGACCGCAGGCCGCCAACGCGGGTGTTGGTCTTGATGTCGGCCCCGATCTTGACGGGAAGGCCCCCCGTGAGGTGATCCTGACCCTGCAGCAGGCGGTGTCGTCCTGCGTTCAGAACAACCTGGGCGTCCAACAGGCGCGCCTTGAGGAAGCGATGAGTCAGGCGGAGATCATTAAGGCAGAGGCGGTGTTCGACACGGTGCTGTTTGCCAAGGGCGGTTACCAGCGCTCCAACATCCCGCAGCCGACGGTTGACCTGGGAGGCGGGGGCTCGGGGTTCCTTCTGAACCCGGCGGCGGACAAGCGGATCGCCACCCTGGAGTCCGGCTTTGAACAGCGGTTCGCCACTGGTGGAAACTTGGCGGTCTCCACCAAGATGCAGCGCCAAGAGTTTGGAGAGCCAGATACCAACGACACCATTTCTCCAAACCCGTCCTACCTGAACTCACTGAATTTGACGCTGAGCCAGCCGCTTCTTCGCAACTTTGGCACCGACGTCAACCTTGCAAATTTACGCGTCTCGCGGAATCAAGACCGCCGCGCGCTGCAGGGTTTGCGGCGTTCGCTCTTAGACACCGTCGCACGTACCGAAGCGTTGTACTGGCAGGTGTACGTGGCGCGCGCGCGGTTGGTGAGTGCTCGCTGGTTGCTGTCCGTTGGTGAGGAGGTTCGAGCGCTCTTGGAGCGACGCCGTGAATATGACACCTCACTTGCTCAGTACGCCGACGCTGTTTCCAAGGTGGAAGATCGGCGCGCTTCCGTGATCCGCGCGGAGCGTGATCTGCAGCGCGGGGTGAATGAGTTGAAGCGAGCCATGAATGATCCGCGCCTCCCAGTTGGTGGCAGCGAAACCATCGTGGTGGTTGATGTGCCCGTTGATCAAGCGATCCGTTACAGCGTGGCCGATGCCATGACTACCACGCTTGCGCAGAATCCTGGCGTGGCCATAGCGCTCCTCTCCATTGATGATGCGTCGATCGGTATTGACGTGGCTGACAACGGTCGACTGCCACAGCTTGATCTTGAGACAAGCGGAGCGTTGTACGGGTTGAGCAGCGGATTCGGTGACTCGTGGCAGGAGCTTGGTGACAACGACTGGTTGGAGTGGGCAGTGGGAGCAACTTTCCGCCAGCCCATCGGAAATCGTGCTGCGGAAGCTGAATATCGCCAAGCGCGCTTGGCGCGTTCGCGTTCGGTGATCATCTATAAAACTGCAGTGCAGTCTGCAGTTCTTGACGTCCGCAATGCATTGCAGGATGCGTTTGCTGCATACCGATTGATTGCGCAAACCCGCGCGCAGCGATTGGCGGCTGCGGAAAATATGCGCGCGTTGGCGCTTGATGAACAGAACATTGCACAGTTGACGCCAGAGTTCTTGGCTCTGAAATTCTTCCGTCAAGACGGTCTGTCAGCAACGCAGATCTCTGAAGCAATTGCACTTGCCGATTACAACATCGCGATCGCCAATCTTTACGCGGTCATGGGGACAGCGCTCGAACGAAATCGAATCGAGTTGTCGCTGGTCGATGTCGTACCTTCCAACTGATTGATTCGATCGCCTTTCATTCATGCCCATCATTCTTGAACCAACCGATCTCTCCATTCAGCGCGCCGCCGAGGCGATGCGCGCTGGGCGCGCAGTGGCATTTCCAACCGAGACCGTCTATGGGCTGGGCGCACTGACGCACGACCCGCGCGGTATTGCCGAGGTCTACCGCATGAAGTGGCGACCATCCAACAACCCGCTGATTGCCCATGTGCTGGACGCACATGGCGCGAAAGAAATCGTTGAAGGTTGGGATCCCCGATGCGATGAGCTGACTTCGCGATTGTGGCCTGGGCCATTGACACTGGTGTTGCCGCGTCGCGCAAATGTTCCGGTTGAAGCAGCGGGTGGGCGCGCCACGATTGCCGTGCGTTCGCCGAGTCATCCGGTGGCGCGGCGGTTACTTCAGGAGCTGGGCGGTGAATCAATCAGCGCGCCGAGTGCTAATCGATCGGGCCATGTCAGTCCGACCCTCGCGAGCCACGTCGCTGAGGACTTTGCCACGGAACTCGATCTGATGATTCTGAACGGCGGACGCAGTGAATTCGGCCTTGAAAGCACCGTTCTTGACTTGACCACGGCGCGACCAACGCTGCTGCGACCGGGCACCGTGACCCTGGAGTCGCTGCGACAGATTCTGGGTGAGGTCGACGCGCCGGAGTTGCTCGAGCAGGGTGCGAGTCCTGGTACTGCGCCTCGACACTATGCGCCACGAACGCCCGCCGCGTTGATTCCCATCAGCGGTATTCGTGCTGCACTGGCACTTGAGCCGCGTCCGTGCGCGGTGTTGTGTTTCGATCCATCACACGTGCCCAGCCCGCATACGGGCATCACTATGCCGCGAGATGCGCACTTGTACGGGAGCACCTTGTACGACGCGCTTCGTTCGGCGGACACGCTTGGTTGCGCGCGCATCCTGATTGAGATGCCACCGTCGGCCGATGGTCTCTGGCGCGCCGTTGTGGACCGCCTGCGCCGCGCCACCGCCTGAATCATTCCTTAGATCCCGCGTGCGAAACATCACGCCATCGGAATCTTCACGCCGAGTCGTGCCGCGCAATCCTGCGCTAGTTCGTAGCCCGCGTCAGCGTGGCGGAATACACCCATCATTGGGTCATTGGTGAGTACCCGCTCGAGCCGGCGTGCCGCATCGGGCGTGCCGTCCGCAACGATCACTTGACCGGCATGTTGGCTGAAGCCAATTCCAACGCCGCCGCCGTGGTGAAAGCTTGTCCAACTTGCACCGCTGGCAATATTCACAGCAAAGTTCAAGATCGCCCAATCGCTCACCGCGTCGGTGCCATCCTTCATTGCCTCGGTCTCGCGGTTTGGGCTTGCCACGCTGCCGCAATCAAGATGGTCGCGACCAATCACAATCGGTGCCTTCACCTTGCCGCTTGCAACCAACTCGTTGAACTTCAAGCCTGCAAGATGGCGTTCGCCAAGTCCAAGCCAGCAGATCCGTGCTGGCAAGCCCTGGAATGCGACACGCTTCTGCGCCATGCGAATCCAGCGGTGCAGACCCGCATCGTTCGGAAAGAGTTCCAGCACTGCTTCGTCGGTCACGCGAATGTCCTCCGGATCACCGGAGAGCACCACCCAACGGAACGGCCCGCGCCCCGTGCAGAATTGCGGACGAATGTACGCCG
>Ga0247837_1008481_pt1 | contig 12905 bp, 9 predicted proteins | sample LaCtaG_2_FD_187115 | JGI IMG/M metagenome (GOLD analysis project Ga0247837, IMG submission 187115) | Freshwater microbial communities from meromictic Lake La Cruz, Castile-La Mancha, Spain - LaCruzMarch2015_14.5m | ecosystem: Environmental > Aquatic > Freshwater > Lake | place: Spain: Castile-La...
GTCTGAATGAAGCCTCCTACCATTACCATTGCTCCATATATCAGCAGTATCAGGGTAAACTTGTAGGCTGCGAGACAACAGCGGAATGTAAACCCGCCTTGGGAACTGACATTCGTGATTCGGGCGTATGAGTGTGCGTATACTGGAAAACTGCGAAAACCAGTAGAACGCCCTGAGCACGTGATAGTTCCGTAAAAGAACCATAGCATACAAATAGTCGTTTCAGTCTGCAGCCATATCAATGCCAAATAAACGCACAAGTGTGTTGACTTGCAAGACGGGTATGGGGATAAAGAGGTGGCAAATACACTTAAATATGCAGATAGCGAGAGTGCAACGGGCTTGCAATAAGGACGCGTTGGCCACATATTGCACTGATAAAGCCGCATTCCTCGTATCTCCTATTTTGACGACCATATTCCAATACACAACAATGCACACGATTTCCGCAATAGATATCACCACTTCCATCCCCAACAAACCCACTTTCACCCTCATCTCACCACCCTTCCCGATAACTCCATAGTACTCGACCACACACAAGCCTGCATTCAGCAAGGCAGAAATACTCGCAACCAGCACTAATCCGGTCCTCAAAGTCTCCGCCTTGCTGAGCACTTTGAAGGTGCACTTCCTGATGGACTGGTGCAGCGTCACGAGGGGCGCGCTTGCTAATTGGGAGTCGCTGCTGTAGGGAGGAAAACTCAGAAGTAGCCTTGGAGGTGGAGAGTCTGCGGGAACACTCTTGGAGGGTAGATGTGGTGCTTGCGCCTGCCCATTACTATTACGTATGAAATAGGACGCTTCGTTCACTTTAAAAGAAGCCAAGGACCGAAGCGATAGACTTCTTGCAAACGTATGGAGTTTTAATGGGTCTTTATAAGACGCCATCAACCCCACACTGGATAGGCCTTAAATCGCTCTTTCCAGCCAAGCCTTCATTTGAAGGCTTGGCTGCGAAATTGCCAAATAGTATATGGGAGGCCACGGCTTCCCATTGCAGAGGAACAAGAAGGCTTGAAAACTGTCTTGCAGGACTTTCTATGTCTGATTTGCCTTCAAAAGTCTATTAATACAGTTCTTTCTCAGGATCACCGATTCGGATGAAAAGAAGCACAGGGTGAATGGCCTGAAAATCACAGAGACGTGGTAGTAGTCCGATTTCGGGATGTGATTCTCAGATGTATGCACCCGTGTAGGCTGCAAGCTGCCAAAACGAGTGGAATGGGTGGATAGATTCCTATAATAGACTTTCCTCCAAATCAAAGACACTTAAATAAGCAGATGAGTTAGGAGACCCAACAAACACCTTCTAGGGTACAGTTCTGAGTGGCCAGCTGAATCGTTCCAGCCGGGCACAGTATCGCTAGAGATAAGCAGTCTACTGACAGCTGTGTATATACCAAACACTCCCTCGGTCTTCAACAGCCTCATTAGCAGCGGGCATAAGTCGGTGGGAATATGAGCGACTACCAAGAGCTGTATTGGCAGCAGAGGTACAATGTGCAGGCGGAAACTCTGTCCAGGCTCAAGCAGGAGTTCGCCACGAAGACGGAAATCATCGAGCGGCAGCGGAATGAACGCATTCAGGACAAGAAAACTATAGCAGAGCTGAGAGAAGCAATTCAAGCGCTTCGGCAAGAACTGGAAAAGCGCCATTCAGACGCTTCCTCTGACGGCAGCACGCTGGAAAGCAGCTTCCGCAGCTCGAGTCTCGCCCCACGCAGTACCTGGCCCAACAAAAGCCAGACCTACGCCACTCTCGACTCGCAGTGGAAAAGTGTGTCCAAAAGCACTGCAAGCGCTTCCTACCCAGTGAAAGCCAAACATGTGGACCCAGATGACGACGTGAGTGAGGGCAGTGCGGAGGATGAGCAGGAGGACTCGCACTTATTTGAGGAGTTCTTCATGGTCGGGGTGAAGCCAGCGGTGGAGCCGAGTGAAAACGTGAAGGCGGAAGTGCTGCTGCAGTACCCCGGACTGTCCTTTACCGCTGAAAAATCCGCTTCACATGGAGTCAAGAGAGCAGCTCTAGCAGAGTTCTGCTTTCCTGAAGGGATAAAGTCGACAGAGTTCATAAAAGTCACAGAAGACCCCCGTTTGCCGGATTTACTGTGCGAAGAGCCTGATTTGAATCGCTCAGACGACGCTTTTGTCTTCTGCATGCGAGTGCGTGATGACGAAGCCTTCCTGACCTCTATGGAGCTGGACAGACCGAACAAGGACAAAAATCTCGTCTACGGCGTTTGTCTGAAGTTCAAAGACGTACTGGTCATAGGGAAGGAGTTATGGCTAGTGCCGAAGTGCTTCTGTCTGCTGAGTTACCACGCCTGCTTCGACCTGCATCACAAAGTGCTGGCATACTTAAGGAAAATCAAGCGACTGAGACGTCTCAGCGTGGTAATGAAGGGCAGGACTGAGCCTCGACTCAGCCGCGGCTTTCGCCAGGCCTTGAGTCGTCTCACTGACTTCGGCGCTGAGGAAATGGTCCTGCTCACTACCTATTTTTCGTACCCAGAGACAGTCCCAGGCCAGCAAGTGGTGCTTTCGCTGGAGAAACTCGGCACAATTGTGTACCAAATGCCGCCTTTGGGGGAACTAGACACGCGCTGGTGCTGTCCCACCCTCTTTTCCGCACTCAACTTGCCTGACCTGTTCGTCGTCCTTTCCGCTGTAATGTGTGAGAAGTCAGTAGTGTTCGTCTCAGAGCGACTCGGACTATTGACCTCATGTGTGTAAGAACTACTCAGACTAGGCATAGTGGCTCTCATGCGGCCTTTCGTGTGGCAGCATCTCCTCCTTCCCCTGGTCCCCAACTCCTATCTGGAAGTACTGGACGCTCCGATCCCTGTGCTGGTAGGCCTACCAAAGAAGATGCGTAGAGGGAAAGCGGGACATGAGCATATAGTTTGGGTGCTGCTGGATCACCCAGGAGGGAAAGTGCAGATGGACGAGTCGCTACGAAGGGAGATATTTGAACCCTATGCTGATGATATGAAGCGCAGCATAGCGCCGGTGTATGCGCGTATAGTCTCGAAGGGACAGACTTACCCCTCTAGCGAAGACGTGGTTTCTCTCGCTTGTGATATAGCGAAGGGGCTTACGGAGTTCTGGGAGCGGATACTTAAAGAGCTTCCGCTGGAGACGCCAATGGACAAAGAAGGCGAATACATCGACGAAGAGCAAATCAGCCGAGCCGTGATGGCCCAGTTCCCTGACGAAGACCGGCCCTTCCTCGGCCACTTCCTGCGCTCCCAAGCCTTCCTAACCCACGTGGAGGACCGCAAGGTCGCTGTAAGCACATAGCAGCAGTCCTTTACCTAGCTACTCGGCTCCTCTGCAGGCAGCTGGCGGAACTGCGCCCCTCCAATCTTCTCACTTTCTCTCTGCACCTTGAGAGTCAGCAGAGACCTGCCCACTTGCACAGTCGCCTGTTCGTTGTTGGCCAGACTCACTGAGTCGATTTTCACCAAGGTCCCGAATTTGCTTTGGTTGTCTTCGATCAAGAACTGCCCTCGCTCGAACTTGATCATGGCGTGGCATCTGGAGACGGAAATGTCGTTAATTCGCACGTCACTGTCGTGTCCACGGCCTAGACAGATACTCGCTTTACCGTGAGTCATCATGATAACGTGCAGAGACTTGAGGCTAGTGCGATCTGAAGGGTAGGCTTCAAGCACAAGGAAAGGACCGCGGGGTCGGTCGTGTTCGAATAGGCTGACTTGAGCGGTTTTAGTCTTAAGTATGAGGGGCAGTTCCAATTTGCATATATCGCACTCAATGGTCTTCCACTGGTAGGAAACGCTGTTTTCGGTTTGCCGGGTGGTGACTTTGCTTTTAATCCAAAGTTTGAGGCAGTTCAGGTGCAGGTATTTCACAGTGCCGTCGCATCTACAGGGCGATAGCAGCGGATTGTCCCGAGTTTGCTGTCTCTCATAGCAAATCCTACACACCATTTCCTCCCTTCCCGCACACTCCTCTGCCTCCGCACCCTCACTGGAAGCTGTATCCGAGGCCACTTCCTCCATCGCCTCTTCCTTGCAGTCATTGATTTCCTTGACTCGGTACATGGCTCTGCCCAGCTTGATGATACTTCCACACAGCAAAGGCATCCCGCGACTTCCTTCACTCAGATATTTGACCACCGTCCACAGATCTTCTTGGTCCTCACTGACAAGCCGCAGTTCAAAGCTGGAGGATCTCTGCTCCACAGTAACCAGCGCAGAGGAGGCAGCCCCGGGCTGGAAGTGAATGGTGTTGTCCTGTCTGAACAGCACTCCCTGCGCCCTGGCTTCGTAGTTACTCAGACAGAGGTGTTCGGATTCGTAGTCAAAGAGACCGTGCGAGTCCCGCACCCATGTCTTGGAGGACACCCAGAGACTCAGCCCACTCATATGCAATTATTTGTGGCTAGCTGCGGAAGCAATAGGGCAGCCGCACTGTGGATTGCTAACATAATTTATTCTGCCTGCTAGTCGGCACCGTCTTCCTGCCCACCCGAGTCCTGCGTTTGTTCCGCTTGATAAGTTTGCCCAGCGTCATGCCCTTGCCGTCCCAAGAGTTGTATATGAAATTCAACAGGTCGATGAGGTCCTCCTCTCCCTCGAACTTATGCTTCAATACGACTCCAATGTACTTGGCCCTGCCCAGGTTCAGCAGGCGGATCTTCTGCAGGTCTCTCTCACTGAAACGGTGCTGGAAGTTGGCCAATTGCTGCAGCAGCTCGGACCTTCTCTGGGCTCGGTGGTCAATGAGGAGTTGATCCGCTTGGTGGGAGAAGACCCAATTCTTTTGGTTGTAGGCGTAGACAGGGATAGAGGCCTCACGCATGTAGTCCTGACTGATGCCGAGGAGCGAGGCGTACTCGGTCACTTGGAACACGGAACTGCCCGGCTTTTGGAAGCAGGAGGCGCAGATTGGCCGCTTGGTGACTGGACAGATGACCTTAATTTGCTGAGGCAAGCGACAGCAGGCTAAGCAGGCCTGCGTATACAGCCGCATGTAGCCTTCCCTGCAAGTACAGCCCGCAGAGATGACTTCCAGGGGAAAGTCTCTGTGGGCGAGAGAAAGCCACAGTTCTTCGGACCAAGCCAGTTCCCGCCACTCTCTGCACGTCAAGCCCACGAGCCTGCAGACTTCCTTGTGCGTCAGGAACTTGAACACCTCAATGTATCCACGACTGAAATGAGGAGTCTGCGGCGGCTGGCCCACTTTCCAGGTCGTAATAGGCTGGAACTGTGAGTTCCACTTGGCCACCCACTCCTCGAAGATGAGGGAATTTTGAGGCTGTTGAAGTCGGTTGACGACGTCTTGGGCCAGGTCGATGGTGACTGGGAAGCGAGGCCGGTAGCAGCTGAGGTGGCAGTATCTGCGTGACTCGGTCTTGACTCGGGGGGATAGGGGAGCAATGGGCAAATTGCAGTCTTTACAGGTCGACCGAGAGTTCGGACAGTCTTCGATTGATATGAGTCTTCCGCTGTGCATTGCTGAAAAATGTGTGTAATGGTGTCTGAGTTGATATATAATTTAATTCCGCAGTCATAATGTCTTCGTGAAGTCAGTGTCAAATCCAAGACATTGTAGTGTATATCGAAGGCCTTGGGGCCAGGTGAAGTTTTGACCTTTCCCAGTTCTTGTCTTTTTAGTCACACATCCGCTTCCTTTTCTTCTGTAATGGAACCTTAGAGGCGATTAAAGTCATATACGTGGCGAAAGCTGGTTAGATGCTAAAATTCAGACACCATTGAGACCTCTGGTCTGAGACTAGCGCCTAGCAGGGGAAATAGAGAGATTTTAGTGGGTGGTTTGAGTATGAACAAGGTAGTAAGAGAGGCCATTTAGACATTTGAGGCTATTGGAGGGGAAGTCAGAGCTTAGCACCAGGGTTTAACCCAAATATAAAGCAGGGATGATTCAGACTTCGTCAATATGGAAATAGGGCACTAACGTTAGCTCACACGTGCGAGGTTTAAAACCGACCCCCAGTCCTATCCTTCCAATGCCTGCTTTCCACAGATTTCTACTTTCCCTAAGTGAAGTCGTCGCTTATTTCACAGTCAACAGATGCTTTCAGAACCGCTTCAAATCCAATTGCTTCGCTAGTTGACAATTTCTGGATTTGGGTTTGAAGGGCGGATTGGGGTGAGTACGAGCTTTGGCCTTCATGGAAGGCGCTGGGCAGGAGGAGAGGCCTTGGGAAGTTGCCTTTTGGGAACACACGGAAAGGAAAAAGGACCAGGGAAAGCACCTAGTCGCAAGGAGCTGGACCCCGCTACCTAGTCTCTATCGCCAACGCGACCTTTATGATCATAGCGCCTACTCGAAGTCGTCAACTGCTTGCAGCAAGAGTGCAGTTTCCTCACTGCCCAGGTCTTCACTCAGCGACTTCCACACATCAGCGCGCTGCACGGCAGCCAGGTCCAGTCCACTCTGCTTCATGCGAAACTCCAGTTCTTCGTCGTCTAGGGAAGGCTTGCGGCACAGGTCCTCACTCAGTTCGTTGACTCTCTCCATCCGACTCAAATTCGCAGTATCCTCCGACAGTAGATATTCAATGAACTGGCGCACCCTGGCCTTGGCCTCCGCACCCGAACTCACTTCAAAGAGCATAGCCCCAAACGAGCTGTGAATATGTCCTTCCGCCACCTCCTCCCTGAGCACACTCGCCACCCGGGTCCACTTGCCCAAGTACCTGCCCTTGAAGTACTGTCTCCACAGTTCCAACTCCTGTTCCCCATATATCTCCCCAACCGCCCGCTGCGTGCAGGGCAGAAACACTCTTCCCAGGAGCTTTAAGTCGGAAGTGAGACCAATGCAGGCAGTATGCACGTCCATTTCTTTGGAGGACAGAAAGGCCTGGCTGGTCTGCACCACATCGCTGTGTAGCTGACTATAGGGACCTGAGGGCAGTAGCAGAGAGTGTTCCAGATAGTGTACGTTGGTCTCAGTGGCGCTGAAGTCGACGAAGGACTGGATGGTTCTGAGTGGACCTTACCTCGTCAGAAGGCTTAAACGGGGGTCGTCCACTGAGCTGCTTTTCCCCTTCCTGCAGACTGTCACTGCTCTTTGGTAGTTCTCCTCTCTCAGTGTCTTCAACAGACTGAGGACGTTATCTCTGAGGACAGTCTCCACCTGCTCAAATACCCGTCTTCTCCACATCACTGCCAGCATCCGGATAAAGCTGAACGGCGGGTCGGTCTGTCCACTCCTGATCTTCGCTTCATAGAGCTCATTGAACATCACCGTGAACTTCGCATAGGCCGTTTCTAGAGTCTTCGCGGAGGCGGAAAAGGCTGCCCACTGCCTAGTCTCTTACCCGCCGGACGTACTCGCTGAGAAATTCGCCGCCGCTTTGAGTCTCTAGCAGTTCGCGGAGGTGGTATTCGCACTGAAACTTGGCTGCTTTCTTGACCGCGTTGAAGAGTTGATTGACGAGTGGAGGGATGTGGCAGGGACAGGCAAGGTCGGACTCCCCCGAGGTTGCAAGGGAGCTGCAAGCCGTATCGCAAATCGCTAATCTGACTGCAGACTTCGGCAGATTCCAACGCGTTCTGACCAGGTCAATGCAGTCCTGTCTGCCTTCAAACTGCTTGTAGAGGGTCTGTGCACTGACATCCAGCACGTCCACAGCTTGCTCTACATCCGGGTCAACCAGAGCTGCGAAGCCGAACACACCCTGGTCCTCTTCCACTGGATACGCCAAAGCGTCCTGCACGACTGTATCGAAGCCTTTGGCCTCTCTACGCAGTACAGGCATTGGAGGCTCTGGTCTCAGGAAGGTTTCCTGCAGGTGTTGTTCTAAAGCCGCTACGTCGAAGGCGTTCAAGACTTCGTGCATCTCAATGTTTCGCCAGCAGTTGCTCAGACAAACTCCCTGACTCAGGAGTGACTTCCAGGGCCGGAGAATGGACTTGCAAGGTAGAGGGCCTTGGAAAGTCTGGATGTCACTGTGTGATTTTTACCCAAAGACCTCTAGATCGCAGCCGAACACTCTGCGGCATTCAGCCCTGAACAGCTCTGGATTCTCCGCGACGGCTTGGAACTGCTTGCTGACTTGTGCAAAGCAACACAGTTGTGGCCATTGTAGGTACTCAGCGATGAGTGAAAGGATGTTGAAAGGAATAGCGGTCATCTAAGATTATTACGCTTGCCTGACCAACCAAACCTACCGAGGACTGAGTCAGAGGAGGGTGGGAAGCAGTAGGAGTGGGCACTGCAGCCCTGTCCTGCACCCTGTAAGGAGACGTTGCAGGGATTTCCAGGGGCACGAGGGAGAGTTTCCACTATTATTTGGAAAGTGATCTACAAATAAGGACAGCAGACCCGGGGAAGACCTGAATTTCCCGCCTAAATTGCCTTCTGCGCCTAAAGTCTCAGTCAAAGGACTGCAGTACGTCCTTTAACCCATATATCTGGCTTATATATGAGGAATAAGCGCCTATACGGTCGGATTGGACTGAGCGGGTAGAGGCTGGACTGCGGGAATATCAGTTTGGAGCTGAGATGTGTATAATCGGAAGCGAAAAAGAGGTTTTAGGCCGAAATTTTTAGCGAATTTGTGCCTATTTGCCCAATTTTCAAATCTAGATTTCGCTCAAATCGATACATCTTCCTCTGATCGTCCGAGATTAGTCGCTTTTTACGAAAATACCTGTTGAAAGTCTAAAAAGCCCAATAAGTTCCTCTAAATTTCCAAATAATTTGCGCTAAAAGCTGCCAAAAGCCTCGAAAATAGTCCCTTTCTTGGTAATTAGCCCCCAAAGGCCTGCAGACACCAGCCAGTCCGTCGGCCAGCCTCCAAGTATGGCCGATTTCTCCGCGTTTTAACCCGTCCCACAGAGAAATGTGGCTTGCCGTAGCCTTTCCCTGCAAGCGCAGGTCTCCGAGCCGACTCTTAGTGTCCCTCGTCCTGCTAGCTGCCTTGTCCCTTCTGCACTGCTAGTGCCCAAGATGGTAAAATTAATGGTGCAGAGTGATGAACACTTGGAATTACCGGCTGAGCCATGGTGATAAATCAGGCCCTCTGACCCATGCACCTTTCACTGATGACTTCTCGATCAGTTCTGCTTCTGACTATGATGCGACTTTCGAGGCTGACTTCTGCATATCCCAATGATGATTACTTGCTACTCTTGCCCACTGATGAGTACTTACCACCGAGATCGCTGATGTATATACATATAAGCCACGTGAAGAGACTTAGGAATCTCTCTGAAAATTGAGGAGAACTTCTTTTCAGATCCTCAGTTTGCATATAGATAGGTGCATAGACGCTAGGGAATGCTAGGATATGGCAGAGGACAGTTTCGACCCGGTCCTTGTCCCGCTCTCCCGGACTCCCCAGGGCCGTAGTCGTCCCAAAGTCTCCGTTCTCACGCTGGATGCGGACTCTTTGCTGCCTCGGCTCTCCCGGCCTATTACTCGCAACCGCAGTGAAGTCGCTAGGGCGAAACTCACCTTCCAACGACCCTATAAGCCCCGAGACGATCTGGAAGGCCATATGGAGGCGTTGAGCATTCAAGCCTCGCAGCCTGCGCTAGTCCTCACTGCACAGGTCTTTTCAGTGCGTGACAAGGCCTATCGAAGTGCGGACAAGGGCATTCTTCCAGGACGAGGGAAGCAGAAGACCGCCGGAATAGCACGCACTGCAGTCTCCTTCCCCACTATCAGCTCCCCAGACTCAGAAGACTCCAACGAACTCTCCATCGACCTGGCGAAGTTCCTCCCATCTCCCCACAAACGAAGCATAAACCTGCGGGAAATCACTGTGGAAGAGGTCTTTGCCCGGCGGCTGCGAGCACAGATTTCCCCTCTTACTCACTTGCGCTACTTGAAACATAGGGAGAGAGTCAGTTTCTCCCCTGCTACGGTGGCTAGGACCAATGTGTCCAGAAGTCTACTGCAGACTTTCCATAGGACGAGGGCGGGCCTGGCTGTTGTGGGGGAGAAAGGCTTGGAGTTGAGGGGGTTAAGGGCGTATCGGGTAGTTGAAGACCCGAAAGTGCACAGAAAAGTGAAAATGAGACGGGAAGTCAAGGGGAAATTGAAGGAAATCGAGGACTGGCGCGGATTGGAAGCCTAAATAGCTGAGAAAACACTCATTTTGCTAGATAACTCTGCATTAAAAGTGAGTTAACGCCAGGGACAATCTTGATACTGCCAGGAACGCCATTCCTTTGAGAAACAAATGGGAAGAAGAAGACACAAATCGTACATTCGCTCGAAAGTCGCACCTTTCAACCCCCACGATCCCCCCTCCGCTGCTCTCACCCCACTCGGCTCTGTACCTGCCCGTGCCAAAGCCTCCACCTCAGTGGGCTTTATGCACAATATCCACAGTTACCTAGATCAACGGGACTCTTCCAGTCGCCTGCACACAGAGAAAAAGGCGCAGAGACTGCGTGTTTGGCTGCAGCGAGTGGTGAGTGCTAATGCGGCTTTGGTGTGTGCGGAGGCGATTATGGGGTATTTCGTAGTTCTAGAAGACCAGGAACTGGAAATGATGGTGAAGAGAGATTGCCTGAAGGCTGGAGTGTGTTTCTTATCGCTAATACAGATAGTGCTGGTCGTATGCTATTGGAAGGCCTACGTCAACTACTTGGAGTCTGTGCAAATGGCGATTTCCCCTGACAGTGTCCTGCAAAAAGGACTCCTCCAGTCTCCTACAAAGGTCTGCTGCTGTGCCGCTGAAGCCGCAATTTACCTGTTCACTCTCTACCCAGGCCTGCTATTTCAGGTCCATCTCCCAGGTTCCAAAGACCAGCAGTCTTCAGATTCTTTGGCTTACGTCTCTATTTTGCTCCGTAGTTACCAAGCGGGCCGACTGCTGTATTGGCTGTGTCCGTTCTCAAATATGCGGACTCATATATTTACAAGAGTGACTACAGTACAGCATAGTAACGGCTTTTTAATGCGGTGCTGTGTAGCTCGCTACGGTTTCCGATTTCTCGCATTTGTGTGCGGATTTATGGTGTTGATTCTGGGAATTATTGCGTTTGCCTTTGAGCGACATCACCTTACTTCGGAACTGGATGTGGTGTGGAATGACTTGTGGCTGGCCGCTTTTACGCTTACGACCATTGGGTATGGCAATATTAACCCATATACCTTCGCAGGACAGCTATGCATGGTGATATGCTGCCTGTTCGGGACGCTGATTCTCGGCTTTCTGACCACAGTGAGTAGCAACTCCCTGAATCTGTCTCTGAAGGAATGCGACTTGTACTCGCATTTGCTGTATACCAGAGAGAAGGAAAGGTTCAGAGGGGCGGCGGCACTCACATTGCAGCAATGGTGGCGACTTATGAAAATGCGCTTATTCAAGAAAATGCATGCTCCGACTGTAATTCGATTTTACTCACAGTTGAGGGAATATCGCACTACTTTGGTGGTGTGTCAGCGGGTTAAGGACAGGCTTTTCGAGCGGCAAATCGCCGCTTTCGATAAATTCACCCACACTCAATTCCACAAATTAAACGAATACCTCCAGCCTATCCATGAATCTTACCCCTTGCTTCAAGACCTGTATCGCAACGAATACCGCATTAAGTCTCTCTGCCGTGATATCTATAAACTCACGCGCAAGCATAAAATCAACTCCTCAGGTTCGCACCCAGACCGCCTTCCCGCCCTTCCCCACTTCGAAAGCGAAACTCAAAGTATATCCAGTATTTCCACGCACAAACTTCACTTTGGTAAGAAGGCCAAGGCCAAGCTAAACGCCTATCAGAACGTAGTCGGGAGATTGATCAAGGAAGAAGTCTGGACTGGTCCTTCTCGAGAGGTGGGGAAAGGACCTGTGGAGGACATTCCTCAACTTAGGCTTAGCCAGCCTTTGTAATCTTTCGCTCGCTTAGGCTTTAGATTGGGTACATGGGAAAATAAAGCTGAAATGTGCAGGAGTGAAAACCGAAACAGACAGGCTATGGAAAGCATAGTGGATCTATGGTATGCCCCTCTAAGTCATACCAAAGGTCATATCTATTGCCTTGTTATTACAAGGTGCTGCAGTCAAAAGGTAGTTACTGCTGGGAATATCCGTCTAATCCCAGGAATTTTGCAAATTGCATACTGCAAGCCTCTTCAAAAAGGCTCAAATCGTATTGGTCTAAAGCCGAATTTGCTTTCAAGAGTGATTCATCTCGTAATTCCCAATGTTGAAGTTCCATGTAAGCTGTGCCAATAAGACTATCGACATTATCTGGTAATTGGTTCTTGTGAAATGGGCAGGAGAAGACGCAAGTCGTACCATCAAGTAAAGTCCTCTGCGAGCAAACAGTCTGCCCGTGTGTTTCCCCTTCCAGCAGTTTCCCCTCCTCTCGCAGTCCCTCCTCATGCTCAGAACATTGCGAATGTAGGCTTGGTGCATAACCTCAAAAGCTACCTGACTCTGTGGGGGTCATCCTTTGGATTCCGCACTGAGACAAAGGCTCATAGACTGCGAAGTGCCCTGCAAATAGTGGTGAGTATTAATGCGGTTTGTGTGTGTGCGGAGGCAGTCTTGGGGTATTTTGTAGTTCTCGAAGACCAGAACTCGGATTTTATGGTGAAGCGGGACTGCTTGAAAGCGATAGTGAGTTTCCTATCGCTAGTGCAAGTGGGGATGGTCGTATGCTATTGGAAGACATACGTAGACTACTTGGAGTCCGTGGAAATTGCCCTTTCCCCTGGCAGCATAATTGAAAAAGGGCTCAAATTATCGCCAAGACTGATGTGTTATTGCATAGCAGAAGTCGCCTGTTGCCTCTTTACTCTTTACCCTGGAGTCCTCCTTCAGCTCCATTCCCACGTGTCTGTCATTGAGTGGTCATCGGACGACTTGGCCTATATCTTCATCTTGCTCCGCAGTTACCAAATTGGTCGGCTGCTGTATTGGCTGTGTCCGTTTTCAGACATGCGGACTCACA
>Ga0247837_1008483_pt1 | contig 12904 bp, 10 predicted proteins | sample LaCtaG_2_FD_187115 | JGI IMG/M metagenome (GOLD analysis project Ga0247837, IMG submission 187115) | Freshwater microbial communities from meromictic Lake La Cruz, Castile-La Mancha, Spain - LaCruzMarch2015_14.5m | ecosystem: Environmental > Aquatic > Freshwater > Lake | place: Spain: Castile-La...
CTCAGCCGGTACATAATGCACAGGAATGACTTGCACCATCATATCATCGCCGAGAGGGGGGTGTTTCATCTGGCTTAATAGATCTGGTGAGAGTGTTTTTGCGTCTATGTTGGGAACGATTTTTATCACCGTCCCACTTGGAACGGCAGCATAGCCTGAGACTTGTAGCATGGATAAGAACACTTGATAGAGTTCTTTATCGGACATGGGCGTACTGGAGGCAATGGATACTTTTCCTTGGACGCGCGGGTCGATTAAAAAATTTTTACCGGTTAAGCGCGATACCTCGTCAATAACAGAACGAATATCTGCATTTTTTAAATTCCAAATTTTCTCAGCGGGCCTTTCAGGTGGGGCAGAGTCGGTTTCCAGATAACTGTCAGGCTTGTTTTCTTCTGACGGGGGTAACGCAGTGGAGTTGGTGAGTTTTTCTTGTATTGCGCGTGCAACGGTATAATCGGCGATGGGTCCTACTTGGACAACATACATCCCCTTACCATCCACTTGTTCAATTTTCAGGGGTTGTTGGACTAATTTTGATAATTTCAATTGCAATTCTTCAGCGTCTTTTTGATCAATAAAAGACCCTAGCTGTAGTAAATAAGTAGGTTTTCCATCCAACGGAATAACTTTGATATTGATCTCTGTTGCATGGAGTAGAGATGAGCAGAATAGTATCAAACCATAAAGCAAAATTCGCATCAAAGAACCATAAAATCACCGAATACACCATCATAACCAAATTTATAAGTATTCAATAGAGTTTTTAAGTAATTCCTGGGCTAATTTCATAACTACTTTATAAAGTAGAGCAAATTGGTATGAAGTGGTGGGATATTTATACTTTTTAAGAAGATATAGCTGTGGTGGCTATGGGTGGACTCGAACCACCGACCTCAGCATTATGAGTGCCGCGCTCTAACCAGCTGAGCTACATAGCCACAGGGTCGTGATTTTGTCTTTTTCAGAGGATGATGTCAAGAATTAATTTGAGTTAGCTATACAATGAGCATATTAACTCAGGGGATGGTGACTACTCACTTTTAAATTTCCTAAAGTACGCACGCCCAGCCATTGCAAACTCTGTTTATACTTGAGATAAGAATCGTTATATTCTGAGTTTGCTGTTATTAATCAACGGATTAATGCTTTTAATTTAGCTTTGTTTTTAATTTGAGCATCTTCTGGATGCCTCGGGCAAGTGTATAGCTAAGACACATAGGTGGGTTGGCAATGGACAATTAGCCCTGTTGTATAACCGTTTGAAAATGTTTGATCCAGAAAATCCACATCCTGCTTACGAGCCGCAGGACGTGGATGTTAAGATATGAGGTACACTTTAAAGTTTGTAGCGGAAGACATCGTGCATTCGGACCATGTTAAATGATCAAGATAAACAATGCTCCAGCGCCTCGCAATACCTGAACCAGTAACTCATTTTTCTTTTGTAAGGCAATGGTTTGTAACTCTTTTGAACTTGTTGTGGGTTGTTTATTGGCAGCAATGATAATGTCACCAGGTCTTAAACCTGCACGCCAGCCAGCACTGTTTTCAGAGGCACCCACCACTTGCACGCCTACAATATGCCCATGCAAAGGTGAATCCTGCTCAAAATTCCTAAGAGCGAGTCCGTAGAGAAAAGGATTGTTAGATTGCAATTTTTGTTCGTTTTTTTTGCTGTCAGTGACGACGGCATTCAACGTGATGGTCTTGCCATTTCGGCTTATTTTAATTTTAGCCCCACTCCCGACACGCAGTAAGCTGATGGTTGTCTTCACCTGGGTGGCTTGAGAAATCTTGGTGTCATTGATTTGTAAAATCACATCGCCAGCTTTTAAACCGGCCATTTCTGCAGGGGAGCCTTCATTTACCTGGGCAATCAAGGCACCATGAAAATCCTCAGGGTAACCCATGGCCTGAGCGAGCTCCGGGGTCAAGTGTTGTACAAAAATACCCATCAATCCGCGATGGACTGAACCAAATTTAATAATTTGCTGAGCCACGTCTTTTGCCATGTTAATGGGGATGGCAAAACCAATCCCAACACTGCCACCGTAAAGAGAAATAATGGCTGTATTGATACCAATCAATTCCCCTTTAACGTTAACCAGTGCGCCGCCAGAGTTTCCAGGGTTAATAGCCGCATCTGTTTGAATGAAGTTTTCAATGCCTTCAATGTTAAGATCACTTCGTTTCATGGCGCTAACAATACCAAACGTTGCTGATTGACTGTTTCCAAAGCTGTTGAGGCCAAATGGGTTGCCAATAGCCACCACAAAATCGCCTACTTCAATTTTGTCTGAATCTCCAATGGGAAGGCTTTTTAAATTTTTGGCATCAATTTTTAAAACAGCCACGTCCGTTTCACTGTCGCCACCTATGATTTTCGCCTTTAAACGTCGACCATCGTTTAATGTAACGGTTATTAATGTTGCATTACGAATAACATGGTCATTGGTGATAATAATTCCGTTTTGTGGATCAAGAATAACCCCTGAACCAATGCTCTGAAATTTTTTGGGCAATTGAGGTGCTGTAGCTGGTTTATCTTGATTCTCATCATCTTCTTGAGAGGAGGGTAAAACACCGGGTGTAATGCCTTGCACGGCGACGTTTACAATGGCAGGCATAGCATTTTTAAGAACAGGGGCAAGGGTGGGCAATTGGGTTTGGATGTTCCCAGCGGCTTTTGCTGATGATAAAGCTGCTATAAGCATGAGCGGTAAAACATACCTTGATGTATTGATCATTTCGCATCCTTGTTAAACCAAATGAGTGTAGCCATTCTACCGGTTTGACCATCACGACGATAGGAGTAGAAGTCATTTTTAAGTTCATAAGAACAAGCTTCAGAGAGGTAAACCGCATTAACCATCTGTTTATTCAAGATTAACTCAGCCATTTTAGGCAAGTTGGCATAGTGATGATCCCCGTCATTTTTAAAGGTAGGTTGTGTGAAAGGATAACGACTCACAAATGTATCTCGGGTATCTAAACCTACTTCATAACAACGTTGGCAAATGGCGGGCCCAATCCAGGCAATAAGATCTTGGGGCGCTGCTTCCATCTTTTTGAGCGTGTTTTCAATAATTCCATCGGCCAAACCCCGCCAGCCTGCATGAATGGCCGCAATTTCAGTGCCTTGTTGATTGCAGAGCACAATGGGTAGGCAGTCTGCTGTCATGATAACCAATGGCAGGTTTTGCTGGCGAGTTACGGCTGCATCCACAGCACGGTTAGAGTCTTGCTCTGCAACAACGCATAAGTTGCTATGGACTTGGTCAAGCCACACAGGCTCTTCCACTAACGATAAAGACTGGCTTAAGTGGAGACGATTTTTCAATACCTGTTCTTTGTTATCCCCAACATGCAGGGCTAAATTATTATGAGCGTAGGGTGACTGGCTTTGACCTATTGCGCGTTTTGTGGTGAGCGCATGAACATGTTTAGGCGCAGGCCAATTCGCAAGTAAGTTAGGCAATTTCGCTCTCCAATAGGGTTAAAAGACGTTGAAAATCATCAGGCAACGGGGCTGTGAAAGTCAATTCCTCTTTGGAAACGGGGTGAACCAACGTTAAGGTGGCTGCATGAAGGGCTTGTCGTTTAAATTGTTGTAAGGCGGTACGGAGTTCGTCACTGATGCCTGCAGGAAAACGTGCACGACCGCCATAAAGCGGGTCGCCCACCACGGGGTGGTTGATATGGGCCATGTGCACCCGTATTTGATGTGTGCGGCCTGTCATCAATTTTACATCTAACAATGTAAAAAATTGATATTGTTTACGCCAAGAATAATGCGTGATAGCTTGTCTGCCTTGGGTACATACTGCCATTTTTAATCGGTTGCGAGGATGTCTACCGTAGAACGTATCGAGAACACCGCCAGAAATAAGATGCCCATACACCAATGCTTGGTAATGCCGACTAATTTCTCGTGCTTGCATTTGCCTCGTAAGGCTTGTGTGGGCTGTTAATGTTTTAGCCACTATCAATAAGCCCGTCGTGTCTTTATCCAAGCGATGAACAATCCCTGCTCTAGGAAGATTGTGCAGGGACGGGTCATGAAACAGTAGGGCGTTCACCAATGTGTGTGTAGGATTTCCGGCACCTGGATGAACAACGAGTCCTGTAGGTTTATTGATGATGAGCAAATGTTCATCTTCAAAAACAATTGAAAGATCAATGTTTTCAGCTTGGCTTATGCTTTCCCGGGGTGCTAACGATACCTCAAGTTTAATGTGTTCTCCGCCTAGTACTTTATCTTTAGGTTTAAACAAGCGTTCATCGACGGTTATAGCGCCCTCCTTTAACCAAGTGGTTAATTGAGAGCGGGAAAAATCCGGAAAAATCTGGGCAAGTACGACATCTATCCGTTGTCCATGATATTCATGAGGTACACTGCCTTCTTTCATTAAGGTTGCATTCATATCAGGCTGGAACAACAAGGTTGTCCACTAATCGACCCCGTAACGAATTGGGCTGTGTTTCCGTAATATGTATATGAACGAATTGACCTTTGAGTTCCTCTTTACCATTGAAATTAACCACGCGGTTGCACTCTGTTCGTCCAGCTAATTGTTGAGGATCTTTTTTAGAAGCCCCGGTAACAAGAACGCGTTGCGTACTGCCAATCATTGACTCGCTGTATCGAGAGGATTGTAACAACAGCCTGTCTTGTAAAATCTTCAAGCGCTGCTTTTTCACCTCCATCGGTGTATCGTCAGCTAAATTGGCCGCCGGTGTTCCGGGTCTTGCGCTGTAAATAAAGCTAAATGACATGTCAAAGCCAATGTCGTGAACGAGATCCATGGTGTCTTTAAAATCATCATCTGTTTCGCCAGGGAAACCTACAATAATGTCAGTAGACAGGCGAATATCGGGTCGAACTTTTCGAAGTTTTCGAATTTTAGATTTAAATTCTAACGCAGTATAGCCGCGTTTCATAAGGGCAAGGATTCGATCAGAGCCACTTTGTACTGGCAAATGCAAGTGATTCGCTAATATAGGCACTTCAGCGTAAGCATTGATTAAATTATCTGAAAACGCTAAAGGATGTGACGTTGTAAATCGAATTCGACCAAGTCCTTCTATAGCGCTTAAATATTGAATCAGTAGTGCTAAATCTGCAATGTCCCCATTGTGCATTGGGCCACGGTAGTCATTGACGTTTTGGCCTAACAAATTAATCTCTCTAACCCCCTGGTTTGCTAATTGGAAGCATTCAGCAAGAACATCATCAAAAGGCCGGCTGATTTCTTCACCGCGCGTGTAAGGAACCACGCAATAACTGCAATACTTGCTGCAACCTTCCATGATAGACACAAAGGCCACAGGACCTTCTGCACGTGGCGCAGGCAAATGGTCAAATTTCTCGATTTCAGGGAAACTGATGTCTACAACAGGTTTTCGTGTTTCCAGGCGTTCGTTTAGCATGGCAGGGAGACGATGTAATGTTTGAGGACCAAAAACCAAATCCACAAACGGTGCCCGTTTAAGAATATCACCGCCTTCTTGGCTGGCTACACACCCACCCACACCAATAATGACATGAGGGTTGTTTTTTTTATAATCGCGCCATTGCCCTAGTTGTGAAAATACTTTTTCTTGCGCTTTTTCGCGAATAGAGCAGGTGTTTAATAAGATAATATCAGCCTCTTCAACGACCTCGGTTTTTTGAAAACCGTGTGATTTAAAGAGTACTTCAGCCATTTTTGATGAATCATATTCATTCATCTGGCAACCATTTGTTTTAATATATAATTTTTTAGCCATCATGATAACTGTCTTTTCCTTTAATCCCGTACATTTTTACAATAGGTTTCTTGAAGCTTTGGAAGAATAGCCAGGGAGATTATCATACCGATAGGAAGTATAGCTAAACCAATTTGATATGCTTCTAGTGGGTAGACCCGTACTTTATCGACAATTTCACCTTGCCATAATTTATCCAATATGTAACCGATAAGGGGTTGCCCTATAGCAATGCCCACCATGTTCATCATGTTCATAAAGCTTAACCCCGTAGCTACATATTTTTGGCTGCACAATTCTTTGGCTACAGCAAAGGCGGGTAAAAATCCTGCTGAAAAAATACCAAAAGTAAAGAGCAATATTTGCATCAGTAGTCCAGAACTTATCGGCGCATAAATAAACAATGTAGAGCTTATAAGTGCGCCAACTGCACCAATGCATAAAGAGGGTTTACGCCGGCCAATACGATTGGAAAAAATGCCCCATAATGGACTGGCAATTGCCCAGCCAACAAATACAAGAGAGACATAGTTGGCTGCAGTAGCTTTAGCGAGGTGCATTTTGAACATGAGAAAAGGCACGCCCCATAATCCACAGAAGATAGGCGTTGCCATGTACATTAGCCCACCGTAAAATGCGACCAACCACAATTGTTTATTTTTTAATAGGGCAACTAAACTTCTCAAAACAGGCTCATCAATAGCGTGATCGTCGTGGGGTATAGCATGGGCTGGGTCTGGTACGTCTTTTACGATGCAAAAGATAAGAACCGCCAAGACAAGGCCAATCACACCCATGATCAGCATGCTTTGTCGCCACCCAAAGGCATCAATCAGCATGGCAAGGGGTGCTTCTCCACCAATAGCACCTAACATGCCTATGGTCACCATCACTCCGGTTAGTAAGGCAAAACGCTCTGCTGTAAACCAATTAACGGCAAGTTTCATAGCGCCCACCGCGGCAAAGGCTGATCCAAACCCAATCATTAAACGTGCAAGACACGCCATTAAAAAACTATCGGTTAAACCAAAAGCAATGGTGCTAATGGCACAAATGGCCGTTGCTATGGTTAATAAACGTTGTGGACCAAAATAGTCCATTAATACGCCACCAGGTAGCTGCATAGCCGCATAAGAGTAGAAATACACGCCTGATAAAATGCCGAGCGTTTGACTCGTGACGCTAAAATCACGCATTAATTCTGAACTCATTACACTTGGGGAAACCTGCAAAAGGCATTCGTAAAAATAAAAAAGGCAACCTAAACCCCACACTAACCAGGGCATAATGGAGTGGATTCCTAAGGGACGTCGAGAGACAGAGTGAGGGTCGCTGTTGGACATTGTTTTTAGTACTCCATGCTGTGGATTGAAAGCGAGAAAAATTTTAAAATATTAGCAGCTTGCTTACTAATTGTCTATTCTTTGCGCGCCTAAGTATGTAAATAAACACGACAAGGGAATTATCGATGCTGAAGGTGAAACCCATTATTTCTGTGCGTATTTTGCACAAAAGTGGATAATTAGTCTATTATTAATACAACGGCAAGTATTGGATTCTGATATGAATGGACAATTTGATTTGTCTAAGCAATCTTTGATAAGTGAAGAGAACAATGACGAGTCAGAAATACAAGTATCCATAGAAAGTCCGCTTTCTTCAAAGGCGATGAAAAAACTTTTGGCATTTAAGCCTAGGCCTTTACCACGTGAGCCTTCTCTAGTGTCACTGCTTCAAAAAATTCCTTTTTTTACAGGGTTTTTGCGTAGTGTAGATCATGCTGGCAATGCTCTGAGCGGGATTGCACAAATTCAAGGGGATACCTCAAAAGCCTTAAAAGAGGCCGTTAAAGGGTTCCATTTTACGGGACTTGCGCTGAATGTAATTGATTTTTTACGCATACCAGCGATTTATTTAGCCTTTGCTATTGCTGGGGAAAAGCCCCCCATAACCCTATCCAGAAACGCACGTTGGCTTTACTCAGCCCTTTTAGTGGCATTAACCATTACAGCACTTGCCTTACCTGCAGTTGCTGTTCCTATGGCGCTGACGGCAGGAAGCCTTGCGTTTGGGTTAAGTGTATTTACCCTGGGGAAAGCTTTTTACCAACGCTATCAACTTCGAAAAGAGTTAAAAGGCATTTTAGGAGCTATCGAGGCTAAAACCCAACAGTTAGATAAATTACAACAGGAAATGGTGGGTATAGAGAAGGACATTGAATTAACCACTGATTCTCAACGTCTGGAAGCGTTAAAGGGATCATACAGTGAAAAAAGCGATGCGTTTGTGCGTGAGTACGAGGCACAAAAAAATGATTTACAAACCCTATACGATAAAAAATTGAAGTGCGAAAAAAAATTAAAAAATAAAGGGTTCATGGGATTAGCAGATAAAGGGATCACCGTCGCTTTGTCATCTCTTGGATTAATTGGATTGACGCTGAGCCTTTTTTTCCCACCCGTGGGCTTGGCTATTCTAGCAACCAGTGCGACACTTGCCGGTCTTTACCTTATTGCTAGAGTAGGTTTTCCTGTGGTGGCAAAATGGATAGCAGAACGTCGGCATAAAAAAATGGAGGCGGCGGTTTCTTCTGATGAACCAAAGCCAAAAGAGCACAGTGATGTTTCCTTGAAAAGTGAGGACCGCGCTGAATTATCTAAGCCTAAAATACAGAGTGAAAGCGCCACACCAACAGCAATCGAGTCAACCGGTAAAACAATGAATTTATTGTTTGGTGAAGCTGGGGCTTCTCTCGCTTTACAAGAGCAAATTGCTTGCAGTCAGTTGGTTGGAAAAATTCAACCCACATTATCAGTCATCGTAGATTCCCATGATTTACATGGAATATTGGTATTTTTTAGTCATGTCTCATCTTTGGTAAAAAAATCTGACAATGAGGTCACGGTAGAAAATATAAGACAGTTTTTTAATAATTTTGATGATCTTGAGTCGGTATTCCCCTTGCTTAAAGAAGCGCTTGATGAGGCTCAAAACAGCACATCAAAGGTTGGACTTTCAGATAAGGATAAAAATTTACTCTTAGAAGTTAGTGCACTGGTGGATTTTTTGAGTGAGCAAGGTATCGATTTAAAAACAGCACTTTTAAAATTACCTAATGCCGAAAATGAAAAAGACATTAAAATGAATGAGCAAGAAGAGATACACACACCTTCTCGCTCAAATAATGAGTAAACTATATCTCTATCTTAGGGACGTTATCTAGTTATAGAAACTTTCCATAAAGGGAGTTAAATCAGGTTTGCCTTGCATGCGGTATTGATACACGGCATAAAAAGCAATGACGTTTTTTAAGTAGTTGCGGGTTTCACGCCAAGGCAATGTTTCTATCCATATGTCTATTTCTTTAGGTGGGTGGTTTTGCATCCAGAATGACACTTGCTTTGGGCCTGCGTTGTAAGCGGCAACCATCAGCAGTGGATGTTGGTGAAAACGTTGAGCTAACTCTTTGAGGTATGCCACACCAATATTGATGTTCTTTTGCGATGAAAATAATTGGTTTTTATTTCCATAAGCAATTTTTTCTCGCGTAGATATCACTTTTGCCGTGGCAGGCATGACTTGCATTAAACCATGGGCGCCAGCGCTAGACACAACATCGCCTCTAAAGCCGCTTTCTTGCCGAATGATGGCGTAAATCAATTCTGGTTTAATTTGGTAGTTCTTAGAGTAACCCATCACCGTTTGCCGATAGGGAAGCGGAAATCTTAATAACAATTGATTGTTAAGCTCTTCATTACTGCTGAGGTAAAGTGATTTATCATGCCATTCTAAGTCATTATCTATCCAATGTATCAGCGCGCTTTTGTCATCTTTAGGTAGCTCACTGACAAAATCATTAAGAAGCCTTGATGCTTCTGATGTCTGTTTTGAAAGGTAAAGTGCTTTAACTTTATGGGTGAAGGGTTCATAAGGGCGAAGTGTTTGTTTGTTAGTAATTGTTCGCTCTTCTTCAAAGCTAAACCCTTGTTTTACTTTTAAGCTCGCTAGAAAGCCATAATAATGCCGTGTTTTAGCAAGCGTTTCATAAATCACTCGGGATTGTTCTCTTTGCCCTTGTGCGGCTAATGAGCGTGCCAACCAATATTGCCAACACGGCGTTTCTTTGTCGTCTAAGTGAGAAATGATATTTTCCACGCGAGACCATTGTTGGTGTCTTAAGGCATAACGAACCTCTGCAGCAAGAAGCTCTTGGTTATAAAACGCAGGCTCAACTTTGTTATACCATGTGATGGCATCAGGTTGGTCACGCAGTGCTTTGTAGAATGCAACATGGGCTATAAGAGACTCTTGCTGAGCATGGTTTAGGCGATGTTTTGTGGAAGAATGTTGCCATAACTGAATGGCTTTTTCCATGTTGATGGAGACCAATCGCTTCAGTCCATAGAGGTAAAGTTCGTCGTTTAAGGGCGTGACTTTAAGCTCTGTAATGCGCGCTGGGTGTTGATGTATGGTCATGAGCACGTTGAGTTCGTCACGGTGGGGTGGCGTGTATTGTTTTAACAATTTTATCGCTAACGGAAGGTTTTGTTCTCTCAAAGCTATAAACAGACGATCTCTATATATTTTATCATCTAACACGTTGTTTTTTCTTAACAAAGCAAAGAGCTGCTCACAAACTTGGGGTTCTGATTTAGCACTTAGCCAGAGTTTTTTAGCAAACGGCGAAATGTAGGGTTTGGGGTTTTGCTGAACAAGGGCTATCTCTGCGTAGCACTGCAGGTTAACATCGGTAGAGTCTTGATAGTATTCAGAAAAAACTTTCCAGTCTTTGTTTCGTGCTAATTGGTACAGCCAGTGTTCGCGTAATTTTTTAGATAAAGGTGTTGTTCCTTCAATAAAGCCAAGAAAAGCTGGCTCAGGAGTGTTTGGAAGGTGCTCTTTCCAGTGCATGTAGTCTGAAAATTTTTCAAGGTACGTTTGTGCCGATGCGGTCCAGGATAAAAATAGTATGCATAAACTGACGGCGATTAATCGGAGATTACTCATTGTGATGGGCTGCGGCACGCAGTAGGGTGATGGTTTTTGCATAGTTTTTGCTCTTAAAGAGACTTGAACCGGTCACAAACTGTGTGGCACCCGATTGCGCTAATTGCTGTATGTTGCAAGATGTTATTCCCCCGTCCACACAAATGGGTAAATGAGGGTATCGGTGATGCACAAGCGCTATTTTTTTAATAACCTCAGGCAGAAGCGTTTGTCCTCCAAACCCTGGGTTTACTGTCATGATGAGCACAAAATCAAGACGGTGAATACACCATTCCATACAGTCAGGTGATGTGGCTGGATTTAAAACAATGCCCGCTTTACACCCTGCATTACTAATCAATTGTAAACTTCTGTCCAGATGGGTTGTTGCATCAGGATGAATGCTAATACGTGTAGCACCGGATGTTGCAAATTGCTGAATTAAAGCATCAACATGAAGTGTCATTAAATGAACATCTATCGGTAGGGTATTAAAACGTTGACGCAATGCTTGGCAAAGCATAGGACCAAACGTAAGGTTCGGCACATAATGATTATCCATGACATCGAAATGGATCATGTCAGCGCCAGCTTTTACCACGGCATTAACTTCTTCGCCAATGCAGGTTAAATCAGCAGCCAATAGTGAGGGAAGGATTTGACACGCCATGAAGGAGTCCTGGGTTAAAGTGAGTATGGTTTAATTGTTTTTCTAGTCACAAAAAGATCCACTGACCGAAAGGTTGATGGAGGCAATTTGGGCTCGGGCATCAAAGGGTTGAATGGCTTTAGTTGTAAAATATCGCGCATCCAGACCAAAGGCAAAAAAATCATCCAGAAAATAATTTATACCAACAATGCCCTGTATAGCAGGCGCATTTGCACTGGTTGAGAGATTACTTCCAGGTATTTCCACGTTGTTTAGATAAAATTTAATACCATTACTCACATAAGCATAACCTACGCCAGCACCTACATAAGGTACCCAATAGGTGGGTGCTCCAGGTGTAAAAAAGTCATAGAACCCGTTGACCATTAGTGCGCCAGTGTAAGTCTGGCCTTTCATTTTCAAACCCTGCACCATGCCCGCGGGTGATGTTGTTGATGACTCGCCAGAGGTGCTTTGTATCTTAAAATTACCAAATTGCAATTCTTTATAGGTGTTGCCATTAAAAAGGAGTTCCCCTTCTACTCGATAGCGCTCCATACGGTAGCCCGCACTGAGGGCAAAATTGCCAAAAACAGAGTATTTTAGTTTTATATCGCTAGGAAAGCCTGATAGGGAACCTGCATAGTTATAATTAATAGTGGGTGCGTAACTCGCGCCAAGAATCAAACCACCGTACCATCCCGATGGAGGATTAACAGCATGGGTGTTTTGATTGATGAGTAATGATGCTGCTAATCCTAGCCATTTAACTGAGTGCTTCATGAATCCGTGTCCTTACTTATAATGACCTTCGTTAAAACGGTATGTTGCTCCAATGTTTGCAAGATTGGCTTGAAATGATTTCCCCAATTCGTCAGTGTGGACGCTAGCCAAATAGCGATAGCCAATGTTAAGGGCATAATTTTCAGAGAAATTGTACGTTAATCCTGCAGTAGCTTGGTATGCGAATTTAGTATCCGAGCCTGAAAAAGCAGTTGCTCCAAGGGGTGAGGGGTCATCGCTATTCAGCTTTGCATTGAGCCAGCCATAACCAATGCCTCCACCTACAAATGGTTGCAAAAGATTTTGTAAATTTGGAAAATCATAATAAACATTCGCCATCGCAAAAAGCGCATTGCTACGCCCACTGACGTTGGTTTGTGCAACGTTATTTATTTTAAAGGAGTTGAGGTTGGCGTTTAGGTATGTGATTTCGCCTTCATAGCGCATGGGTGTGCTTTTATAGCCCACATTACCACCGGCATCATAGCTTTCATCGTAGGTGGCGCTTGAGAAACTTAGCCCGTTATAGGGTAGGTTTATATTGTTCGGTAAATAGGTATAACCACCAAACGCACTTGTATACCAGCCATCTATAGGGGTGGCGCCGTGGGCGATGCTTATGGCAAACAGGGCCATTGGTGCGAAAGCAAGTCTCATTACATCCCTTTATTTTGAAAAAGTCTTTCCATGTTATCGACTTGGCTTTATTTTGCAAGCGTTACTCATTACCAAATT
>Ga0247837_1008484_pt1 | contig 12900 bp, 23 predicted proteins | sample LaCtaG_2_FD_187115 | JGI IMG/M metagenome (GOLD analysis project Ga0247837, IMG submission 187115) | Freshwater microbial communities from meromictic Lake La Cruz, Castile-La Mancha, Spain - LaCruzMarch2015_14.5m | ecosystem: Environmental > Aquatic > Freshwater > Lake | place: Spain: Castile-La...
AGGTGTTCCACTTTTGACTGAATACACAGCGAACAATGTCCACGTTGACAGTGACCTTGTCACCCACTGTGCCAATGTAGCCAGCAGTTTGCCTGATCCTGTCCTGCTCAGCAATACGTTTCAGCGCACGTTGGTGGCTGTTGGGCAAACATGCCACAGTGGCCAATTCCAGTCGGTTAGCTTGCGGAAAGAACTTGTCTGTCACAGCAACAATCTTCATCACACTGCGGTCAAAGTCTGTGAGTCGATTTTGCAGTGCGCGGAACGTCATGTCATTGGAAATGAATTTCAGGCATTCTGCACCTGTGGCACGATCTTCGTCTGTGATCATGAAAGGATTTTCCAGTGCATCCATCATGATGTTGCGATTGCTTTTGCGTTTGAGTTGCATAGCAGTAGCACTCTCTGCAGGCAGTTCCCACTCATCTTGTTTGATGTATGCACCGTTGATGCGTTGTGCATGGCATGCCGCACCCCACACATCACTCACTGAATAGCCACAATGTCCACCACCGGCACTGCGGCGTGACGTCCACTGGCGGGGCACAGGACCCTCATCGTCCTCGTGACCCAGGCGTTGTATTTCCCGGGCGGTCATGTTGGTCGCATCTACAAACATAATTTTCCTTTACTTGGTGCTGAAACTGCCACGAAACATACCGCCGACCAACAACATGGCCGCCCAAGTTTCCAAGGTGTAGGGAATAGCCAACACAGCGAACAAGGTGTTCAAGGCCCAGATGCTCAACAGCGGGCCAAAAATGACAATGATCACAATCAGTACAAGCCAAATATATTCTTTGCGCATCATCATCTCCTTAAACATTTACCAGTTGACCAAACTTGGCTTCCCAAGTAGCAATGAATTTTTCTTCAACATCCAAGCTGACATAGTTGTCACCTTGCATGCCTTGTTCGCTGTATCCAACGTTGTCACCAGCCAGGCCTTGTGTTGTTAAAAACACTTCCAGTTCTTTGCTGAACTGACGGTCATTGTAGATCAAGCCGTCGACACTAACATTCCAATCTTTGGTGTTGAAGTAAACACGGAGTTCACCAAAATCTTTTTCGTCGTTGACATAGCCCATGTCTAGTCCAACAATGTTGACTGCTTTTGCAGTGTTGCTCCACATGCCGTTGCCTGCGGTGTTAAGAATTGTGTTTACTGTTTGCATTTCAAATTCCTTTTTGCTTTGTATGTCCGTATTATAGCATTAGGGCAATTATTGGTCAACCGTTTGTGCTTGCAAAGCATCAGCCAACGCTGTTAACTTTTTGCTTATTGGGCTGGAACCGTAAGTGTCACCACAGTACCATGTACCATCACGCATGATGTAGTAATACTCAGCGCCCGAGTTGTTGCATTGTTCCAAGAACTCCGCAAAGGTTTCAGCCACTTTGAACTCAGCACCTTTCTCGCCGCGATCGCGACCGTAAAAGGTACACCAGTTTTCGGTGAGTGTTTTGTATGCTTCCACTTCTTCGGTAGGCAGGTCAAACTGACTGAACGCATGCTTCTCGCCAATGTTGGCTTGCAGGCTTGACAAGTCACCCAGTGCTACCAATTCATTGGCCTTGGCACTGTCATAGTGCTCTTGCAGAATCCGCCCATTGTGTTCGAGATAGCCGTCCCAGTGACAGTAAATGCTTTTGACTTTGTCACCGTGCATCACACCAATTCGACTGCGTGTTCCCATTTTCAACTCCTTTTGTTACAATATGTCTATATTATAGCATTTTGGCTATTTCTGGTCAAGTAATACCTAAGTATTACTTTTCCATGCTGTTGATAAAGGCATTCACCATGCGTTGTGCCTGCGCCATGCTCTGCTCAGGGCTGGGGTGTTGTACACAACCTGCTACCACGCCGGGTTTTTGGAACTGTGCTACTGCACGTTCACAGTCGGCCTGCGTTGGGAACTGTCCTATATTTTGCACAGAGCTGGCAAGTATTACAGCAATGGTCCACATGTTATTCTCCAAACTCGTACATGAACTGAGACATGCTGGGATCTAGGTTGACCAAGTCTTGTGCGGCTGACGTCAATGCACGATAGCGGGCACGAACTTGAGTCATGGGCAGTTCACCATCACAACTCAAATTCTCAGGGCTGAGTTTGGCGTCAATCATTTTTGCCACACGCTCACGACCCGCCACTGTGGCAACTTCGTAGGCCACAAACCGGCCGCTGAACATGCTGGCCCAGGCGTTCTCTTGTTTGATCAATGCGTTGAGTGCTTTCATCTTTGGCTCCTTTTTGTTACAATATGCCTATATTATAACAAATTGAAAATATTTGGTCAACCACCACTCAGTAGTACTAGAGTATTACCGGACAAGCGGGCATGGGAAACTGCTGTGCTATAGCCCGGGCCACTTGCAGTACGAGTTCATCGCCGTGTATAGGTCCTATGACCATTATGGCTATCGGCAATCCTTGCGCATCTACCCCAACAGGCACAGTAACACTGGGCAATCCAACAACTGCACACAAAGTAGACCACGGACTGAGATTTGTACCTGTACTGAGAGGTACAACATCACTACGTACATCAGACGCGGAGGTAATTGTGGCTGGAACCACAATTACATCAAATTTATTGATGTATTGATTGACCTCTACACTAAATTTGTACCGTTGTATCAGCCAATGATAAAGATCGGATTTGACATGTGCCAGTATGGCGGTTTTTTGAGTGTGTTTTTCTGTGACTGACTGTTGTTCTTGAGTCAAGGTTTGCCATTGACTCAACCGAATTGGTAAAGCAACATTGGTAAAAATTTTCAACGCCAACTGTAAATTAATTTGATACAGTGTATCAACTGGTTGAAGCACAGTGTGAATCATAGTGTCTTGAATGCCAGCAGCCAATCCAATGTTCAATGATTTAAGTTGGATGTCAGGGCCTGTGTTAATTTTTGTGCTGGGAACATGGAACCAATCTCTTGCATCAGTGGCAGCGATGATGTTGATTGTGGTGATTAAATCTGGCACTGATCTTGCATACACGCCCACAGAGCCAAGATTCAGCGCATCTCGAGGGCTATGTGCTATTTTGCCTGCACTGGGTTTGTATCCAAGCACGCCACAAAAAGACCCTGGTACTGTGATACTACCGCCCATGTCTGTGCCAATGGCCACTGGCACTAGTCTGCTGGCCACTGCCACAGCTGAACCACCTGAGCTGCCACCCGGCGAACACTTGATATTCCAAGGGTTTGCAGTGACTCCATAGATGTGAGATACTGTGCTTTTTGTACCCCAAGAAAATTCTGGCATGGTAGTTTTACCCACAAAAACTGCGCCTGCTTCTCGCAATCGTGCTACCACAGGTGCATCTTCCAGCCATGGTTGATTGAGATCAACAGTATGACTGGCATGTCTTGTGGGCCACCCTTTTGTGAGTATTGAATCTTTCACAGCAACTGGCACTCCGTCCAATGCACTCAACGGTTGACCTTGCTGCCATCGGCGCTCACTGGCCTGTGCCTGTGCTATTGTGGTATCAGGATCTGTGAAACAAAATGCATTGAGTATGGGATTCAACCGTTCAATCTTGGCCAGCACTTGTTCGGCCACAGTCACAGGGCTTGCCGCGCCAGCTTGGTATAAACTGGATAACTCTGCGGCAGTGGCCTGTGTCAAGTCTGTCATGTTGATTGTTTAATTACCAAGTGATCAAAGTAATCGTAATGATTTTGCAAAGTCCAAAGCTCAGGATCAATTGCAGTGCCATCGTGCGTTTCAAATTGAGCCGCAAATACCTGAGTGTATCTCAGAAACGGCAACCACATGTTGGGTGTAGTGGCTGCCCAGCCAGCATCCTTGAGCAATTCGTGTTTGATTCTACTCAATCTTACTGTGGGTGCATTCAAGGCTTGCTCAACTGTAATAGTACCGGACAACAACAAATCTCGGATTCTTGCCGCCGGCACCAAGTGCTCAAAATCACATTCTTCATCTGCACCAACTTCGTGATAGTGTGCCAGCATGCCATCACGTTGTTTGATACAGTATTCGTGATATCGGCGCAGGTAAGTGTCAATGTCATTGCGTATTTCACGCATGAGTTGTTGATCATTTTGGACTGCATTGTACTCTGCAACAAGACGAATCAAATTGCCAGTACAATAACTGGCCACAGTTTGATAAGTTTCTGCAGTGCGTCGGGTCTTGCCATACACAGGTGCAGTGAATTGATCAAGTGATTCTTGTAAATTCATGACCCAAACAACGCCTCAAATTGCTTGTGGGCAGAGACCCGCTTTTGGCCTTTGTGTCCAACTGGTAATTTAATTCCGTGGCGTTTTGTATTATCAAAATCGCCAAACAGTTGACCCTTGAGTTTGTGACACATGGGGCACAACTCATCTAGATTGCTGTGATCATTGTTGGTGTAATCACCATCTATGTGATCAATTTCTGTCATACCTTTGGCCCAGTTGGGTACCTTGGTCCATTTTATCATGCAATCAAATCCGAGATGCCCGTCAGTATTGGTGCATTTGCCAGTTTTGAACGGGGTAACCCCTGCACGATGTGGCCACTTACCCCAACTAGCAGACTGACAATGACTACAATGAATACGCCAACGAGGATTCCCTTGTGAATCTTTGTGACTGTATGTAACATATTCTTCGCATCCATGATTGATACAAATTGGTCTCATGTTATTTCTCCTCAGGGAAAAGGCCAGGGGCAATATTGCCAGCTTCAATGCCCATTTTAGCACCTTCTCCGTGATAGGGCAAGTTTATTGTGCCGCCGTTGCGCAAATACAACTCTCGCAAAAAGTTGGCCATGGCACTGGGCGCACTCCAGGTACTACCTGGGTTCACATGTTCCCATTGTACTTTGCCTTTGGCATGTATCAAACCAGCATTTTTGAACGTAGGCTTGATTGTCTCCAGCACAGACTTCATCCAACCTGCAGGCAGTTTGGTGTTGGCACTGGTACCTGAGATACGATGCAGTTCATACAAGCCAATGTACACACCTTGATCAATTTCATCACCAACTGGAAATGTGTCTTTGATTGCAGTAAGGATATTCAACAAAGTTTTACCGGAATCATCAATTTCAATACCCTTTTGTGCATACTTAAAGTGACTGAAATAGTAATCATTGTCACCACGCAGGTTGTCCGACGCACGTGATCCTTTGTCTTGCAAGTCAATGCCAGCAGTGTCAAATTGATCCTGCATGGTTTTTGCACGAACAACCTTGATGTCACGGCTGCCGTTTTTGTAACGCACCAAGGCGTTGCGGTGCAAGTCCCCGGGTGTCAGACGTTTGACACCAGTGTCGTTGAGCATTTCAAATGCGTAGCTGGCAAAGTTAGGATCATCTGTCTCGACTACTGCACAGGGAATTTCTGTAAAACCCAACAAGGCCGCGGCCAAGGTACGATGTTGTGCATCATACAAATAGATGTTGGAGCCATTGATACGACATGCACTGCCTGGTGAACAGATACGAGCATCCCACTTTTTCATGATATTGATCACGTGTTTGTGGATCACATCGCGTTGTACCTCATAGTCAATCCACAAGTCCTCAATGGCAATCATGGTACTGTGGGGGAATAGATGTTCAGATGCTTGAGCACGGGCACGCCATGCATCAAGTTCTTTTTGAGTTACATTGTAGTGTGCTTTGAGTTGGCGTTCAACTTCGGCAACCACTTCTGTGAATTTACGGACAAGACGTTTTGCAGCCATTTACTTTCTCCTTCTTTACTGGACACAATGCCAGATTGGTTAATGAACACTTGTATTATATAGTCAACAAACTTAATTGTCAACCATATGCTCTGCGACCCCCGGCGGTAATTTAGTGTGTCAGCTCGCACCGTTGTTACTTGGCTCCCCGTTTGGTTCAATGCCTTGTAACACACACCTTCCACCCGCTTCCCGACAGGGTCCGTTCTCGCATTGCCAGCGGCCTTTCGGTTTAAAGACTACCACCCGTGAGAGTCACCTCACTTCTCATCCTGCGGGTCACAGTATCCGCGAACCAAGCGGAACGTTCTTTTAGGTGATCAACACCCGGTTCTTTGTAGCCCGGTCACTGTGCAAACAGTGTCCCAAGCGTCGAATTGTGTCAGCCGCAGTTTGCGGGCTGGCTTCAAACATTTCCTTGATATCCTCGGCAGTGATGCCATCAGTGGCTTCTACTGAGTAGATTCATAGTGGCGTTGACTGTTGTATCTAGCACGTAGCAGGAGATGGTTGTAGTTGGGAATGGCACTCTCACTCACCGGCTCACCTTTTAACTTTTGCCACATACGCCGTTGCTGGTCTTCAGTGACGTCTATACAACACTCAAGACCTTCATTGCACCACATGATCAAAAACTGATGACTCATAGTTGAAATTGCTTTAGCATGGTGTTGGCTTCTGACACATCATCTGCTGTGGCATCAGTCAACAGTTCATCCAAGATTTCTGCTTCTTGTACCAGCAATTCTGTTCGGGCCTGCCGCACAAGACTCAATGCATAGGCCAGGTCATCTTCAGTGGCCCAACTATAAAAGTCCTCCAGCGTGGCCTCATCCGAATCCAGAATAAAATGCAGGTTGCTACGATCCCAGTCATTCATTTCAATCCTTTGCAATACAATACCCGTAGTATAGCAGATCAGCCATATCTAGTCAAGTAGTAAAAAGTATTAGGACCAGAACAGTGCAAACGCGGCAGCGTCTCGGTCTGAGTCAAAGTAGAAAATGTAGCGGCCTGGGGCACGGTCACTGCTGGTGGTGACCACCTGCCAGCGCCAGTCACCTACAAGTTCGGTCTTGCACCACTCTATGATTCGATCAATTTGTCCAAAAGGTCTGGCAATCTCCTGGGCGTGGTGAAAACTTTCGCCAAGACGTATGGTGCCATAAGGTTGTTGCAGTTGCATCAACTTTAGTTATTGATGTACAGGGGGTCCTGCAAATTTTGATCCAGCACATGATTGTACATGATGTCTTGTACTGTGTCCGTTCTACGTGCTTTGTTGCGCTCGCCTAACACAACTATTACTCGCCGTTGTTTTTCATGCTCTACCACTAACACAACACAATATCTTGCTGAGTTGGTAAACCCAGTTTTTGAGGCAATAATTTCATCAAACTCCATCAGCAGTGGACGGTTGGTGTTGTTGAGTTGTATTTTGCGTAATTTCTTTTTGAATTTGCGTTCAAAGGCCACAGTCTTTTTCACACTGGCATCACGTATGACCCAATACCCAGCGGCATACCCAGCCAAGTGGCCCACATCGCCAGCAGTGGCCATGTTGCCCGGATGCAGGCCAGTGGGGTCTCGAAACACAGCATTTACACTCCACTCCTGGGCCTGTTGATTCATCTTCCATATGAACTCTTTCCTACCACCAGGATAGTCTGCGGCCAAGGTTTCTGCGGCTGCATTGTCACTACGTACCAACATGGCATCAAAAAGTTCTTGGCGTGTGTAACTACCGCGTGGCAAGTTGCTTCGGACTGTGGTGTTGAGCGGCAGTCGACGAAACAGGTCCTCGCTGTGATCCAGGGCCACCATGGCAGTCATCAGTTTGGTAATGCTGGCAATGCTTCGATACTCTGTGGAATTGCGCTGGTATTCGATCCGGTCCGTGGTTTCGTTGTAAACGTAAACACTGGGCTCACGTGCATGTGCGGTGCCAAACACAAACAGCAGGGTCAATAGTAAATATCTCATTTGATATTTACCGAGCCCACTTCAACTGATAGAATGTGGCCAGCATGGGATTTTTAAATGTGAATGTGACGTTGCTGACTTCCGAGTCAGTCCAGGCAAAGTCATTGTACACCGGCTTTTGATAACGCCAGGTATAGTCTTGGTTCACTATCAGCCCGTCAAGATCCAACTGATGCTTGTAGGCCAAGGCCTGTTGAGAGCCACAATCAAGCCGTACGTAGTTCACTGTGTCCATGGCATAATCTAAACAGCAGTGCATCGTTGGGGTCTCGGAACCAAAAAGTCATTTCTCCTGACGAAATTTCTGTGATGTATCTGTCCCCGGGCAAGCCAAACACTTCTACTATGTTGGCCAGCATGTGATTCCATCGTTGCATTTCATTGTCATGATCTAGCCAATTCAAGGTCAGGCCATGTGTGTGTTCAGGGCTGTACAAGATACACTGTCCTTATGTGTTGGTCAGCACTGGCCCAATCCACTTTGTAAAACAGCACATAGTCTGTGATGCCAAAATGATTGCAAAAACTCTGTCCGTATCTTGTGCCTCGAATACCCTCAAACGTAAACTCTCGTTTCCACGTTTCATATTCCTGTTGCGAGATATTGTTCCGGCGTTCTACTCTAGCATCAATGGCCAGCAAGTCCGCAGTCATGTTTTCAAATGCATTATCGCCCATGGGGACCTTTTAGTGTCCAAATCAAATGTTCATGGCGATCATGCCAACGACCTTCTACTGCATCACTACCGGGCCCGGTCCACACAGCCTGGCCACGATAGGCATATTGTAACCAAATAATTTTTTTAGTTATGCTACACCTATGCGGCAATATGGCAAATTTCATTGACCACTTGGCACGGCCGTAAAATGCGCGGTCTGCTTCTTCCATGCTTCTAACCGAGTATCCTAAACTGGCTCTGTGGTCGTTGTAGTTTTGTCCGAACATCAGTCTATTCTTTGCTTGTTTTGCTTGCAGTTATTCATATGCCATCTTTTCATATTTTTATAATCGCCTTCTTTGGCACAATGTGGACAGATAAGTGTTGTAGTATCTTGTGGTCGATTGCGCATAGCCTGCTTGTGTTCTTCAGATTTTGGTTTGCCTTTTTGAGCATCACTCATCTTAGATAATGACTCCAATGAATGATTTCTACCTGTCATTCCTTTACCATAGTTACCATTTTTTATACCGTTTCTGACACGTTTTTCAACATGTTCTGGTGTTTGTTTCCTACCTGTCATTTGTTGCCTATGAGATTCAACAAGTTCAGGTGATCGTTTCCAACCTTTAACACCTTCGCCGCCGAGTGTGATGTTGTATCCATTGCAATCGTCAAATCCGACCCAACTACGATGCTCATTTATAAAGTGTGGCTCCATAGTCATTAAGGTGTGTGCATAATCATGACTTTGATAGATTGCATCCCACTCAAAGGCTTCCCATCCGTATTTGTTGATGGCATTGTAAAATGCTTTATTTTCAGCATTGCCATATCGACGATCATAGTTGTGTCCGTTTATACGTTGAGGCCAATGTGCAGTAAATCCAATATAGACTTTGCCATTAATTTTGTTTGTTGCTCGATAGATAGTGTATGTTTCCATGCATTTATTTATTATCTATCTAACATTGTGGGACTAATCCCAAAGCGCCGAAAAATATTTTCCAAACAGTCGAAAGCCGTTTTGAATGCGTGTTTCTACCATTCGCATGCCATCATAATCGCACTTGTAGGTGTCCTTGGGACCGTGTGCCATTTGATAGTACTTGTGTTCACCTTTGGGCACTTCATTGCCGTCTCGGTCCACTGGCACCCAAAGCAGGTCATGCTCACCTTCATGGAAAGCATCTTGCCAGGAGTCATCTACCTTGCACTCAAACGCAAAGATCATTTCATCCATGACCCAGTCCCAACGAGCAAAGTGGTTGGCATCAGTGTCATATTCGTTTTCTTTGGGCGGGGCGGCAGTGCTACGCAGGTGTTCGGGCACATCTTCATCATCCACAAACGGGGCACCATGCTTGTCTTTTTTCAATTGCTTCAGCATGGGCAACACAATGTCAGCAAGAGTATGATCCATGCTCCAGGTATCATAGCGGTCAATCTTCACATACTTGATGGCAGGATGTACAAGATCCAACACCCACATGATGCCCCGGCTGATGGGTGTAAGACGGTCAGCCCACTTTTCACACCAGTCAGGACGTTCCACAAACAAAGACTTTTCTCGGCGGTGATCTTCAAGACTTTGTTCCACAGTCCATCGAGAACACTTTGACCAGTCAGTCCAAAAGAACACATAGTCCAACATGGTGTAAGGTGAGATCCAGTGATCTCTATATCCGCTGATGTAAATCTTCATTGTTCAACCTCAAAATGTTTTTTAATTTTCAAGCCATAGGAACTATGGGGTTCACTTGTAGGTTCGTCAGCAACCTTGGCACATTCCCGCACAATCAATTCGCACAACTGTTGCATCATTGCTGGCGTGGCCACATAGTATGATCCTGCATCAAAGTCAGCAGTGCCCATCTTGGCCTCCAAGGCCAACAGTCGAAACTTTTCATTCATTCGTCATCCTTCATTTTTTCTATGGTTGTGATAATGAAATAAATCACCGCCACTAAAATTACTGTGATAACAATTGCTTCGATCATGGTTGCTCCTTACCAAGTTGACACATCAGTTATGTCCATTTCATTCCACACACGTTGATTTTCGTCTATGAAATACACCATGACATCTGGGCCAATGCCTGTGGTGAACTTTTCCACAATGCGTATCTGTGTCACATATTCATTCAAGGCCACCCATGTGGTGATCTTTGACACTTGCTCACGTGTCAACGTTATGGACTTGCTCACAGTATCTTGCTGTCGCGAATCAAGTTTTCAAATGTTTCAAACAGGGTTTCAAAACGAATTTGATACAGTCGATACACTGCGTCCCAGTCTTCTTGTGTGGTGCCTGCACGGGCACTCAACATTTTGATATCCTCCAGCACTTGCCATGCATGCAAGATTTCTTGTTCAAAGTCAAAACGAGTTTTTGTTTTACCAGCTTCCATCATCAATCCACATTCTTACGGTTAAAAACATCCAACCCACACACCATGTGCGACTGTTGGGACTGGGCCATCCGTCATTGGCTTCCTGCCGTGCCCAGGGCAGTAGACTCCAATGGCAGGGATTGCCTAAGATTATAACACTAAATCCTGAATAACGCAACCAATTTTTTAAACTTCCACTGTTTTCAGTCGCCATGTGTCTGCCCTTTCTTCATAGTTGACATAGCCTCTTGGGTTGCACAGGATTCGACATGAGCCAATCCGGTAATCAAAATCCTCGTGTGTGTGACCATGTGTCCACAATCGGATCTGTGGATGATCCTGAATAAAGTCATCCAGTTGACTACTGTAGCCACCATTCATGATGAACTGGTCTTGATATCTTGGATGAGTACTCAGTTTGCTAGGTGCATGATGCCCCACCACAACATAGCGTCCGGCAGGATTGGCTGCAATGGTTTGGTCAATAAATGTCACCATGGCGTCATGATCATTGGCTGCATCTGTAGTGGTAAAACGCCCTGGCCAACCACGATGATCTTCAGTTTTGGCACTGTTGTCTACACAACGAAAATCATTCATCATGCGTGAAATATCATGCAAGGTTCTGTTATCACGCCGGTTCATGTCAGTCCACAAGGTACCGCCAATGAACGTGATGTCATCCAGTACCCAGGTCTCTTTTTCCAAAATGTGCAAGTTAGGCAAATAGCCCAAGACATCTTTGAAATGTGGCACAGTCTTGGCAAAATCGCCGTGATAGTGTTCGTGATTGCCCACAATGAAAATCACATGTGGAAAACGATCACAACATCGCTGGAAGAAATCATGGAAACGATTGTTACGATATTGTTCGCCCATGATGTTGGCAGTGTCGCGTTGTGTGATGTCCGAGGCCACACAGATGTCACCACCCAGGATCAACACGTCAGCACCGCTGTCGTTGTCAAAGTCTAGGTCACCAAATTCCAGGTGTATGTCAGACGCCAATGCTATTTTCATTTTGTTTCTTTAGTTCTTTCAGTTGCAATTTCAATGTAGCCACTGCGGATTCGTCACCATCGTAAATAGCCGCATCTTTGTCGGGGTATCTAGCCCTAAACCGTTTGCGTATTTCCGTCAAGTCCGAACCCTGACACACAAAGTCCTTGGTAATACTATTATAACAGAAATACTGATTGTGGTCAACTTCTACAGTAAGTGCAATCAGTCGTTCTTCATCCAAGGCCTTACTCACCCCGGCTAGTTCCAACTCCATTGAATGTTCGATGTGTCGACGAAACAAGAATGCCAACAGACCCAATACCAGGTTGGTGATTACCCAACAAATGCCAAACCAAATCAAAAAGTCGCCAAATTCCATGAGAGCCTGTCCTATGTCTGTCATATATTTACTTTAAGTTTTGTTGACTTTTACGCTGTGTCAAATATTCTTGCCACTGCACCCATTGATCTTGGACCAGGAAACCCCAGTCACGTTGTTTGACACCGGGCATGAACAAGGTCCAACATTCCACATCAGGGTCCAATTCAATTCGGTGATACGAGTCAGCTCGTGCAAATCTAAAACTGCCGGGCCTGCGCCACACACAATACTCATGTATTTTGGCACCACGAATATTGAACACCGGAATCCACTCCCAGTAACCACCTTTTAATATGATGGTAAAGTAAGGCCAGGGATGATCATGCACATCGTCTGGGTCAGACTTCAAAAATTTATGCACAAAGATGTTGAATGGAAATCGATTTCTGTGCCTGAGAAACACATAGTAGCGTTCCAGGTACGGCTCGCCATTCACCCTATCCATGATCACACGGTGCCGATTCCAACGTTCCAAGAGTTTTTTAATCATAGTGTATTATACACGATATGGAATTAATGGTCAAGAAAAAGCCGGCATTGCACCGGCTTGAGGAAAATACCACCGAACGGAGTATTAAACGAGGCCCAAGGCCATTGCTCGGTAACCAGCGGCAACCAATTTGCGGCTTGGAGCACCAATGCGATACTCGGTCACTTGAACACCATTGCCAGCTTTGCGTGTGTTTGCGTACACAGCAAAACCTGCTTGACGAACACGGCTGACTTCAGCCGAAATGTTTTTGATGCCAAAACGCTTGTG
>Ga0247837_1008486_pt1 | contig 12897 bp, 7 predicted proteins | sample LaCtaG_2_FD_187115 | JGI IMG/M metagenome (GOLD analysis project Ga0247837, IMG submission 187115) | Freshwater microbial communities from meromictic Lake La Cruz, Castile-La Mancha, Spain - LaCruzMarch2015_14.5m | ecosystem: Environmental > Aquatic > Freshwater > Lake | place: Spain: Castile-La...
TATCGTCTCTGCAAAACTCCCAGCCCACGAGCAACCAAAAGCCCGGAATATCGGCTTGATGCTAGCCATGGGACTCCGCATCATCCTGCTGTTTGGCCTAACCTGGATCATGAGTATGGATGCACCTTTATTTCATGTTGACTTTCTGGGTTTGAAGGGCGGACTGACTGGGCAAGGATTGATACTCCTGCTGGGAGGGGTGTTCCTGTTGTACAAAGCAACCAACGAAATTCACCACAAACTCGAAAGTCCGGAAGCGGGCGACGACCCGAAGGTGAACAAAGGTAAAGCAGCGCTTAACGCGGTCATTATGCAAATCACCCTCATCAACGTGGTTTTTTCTTTTGACTCGATCTTAACTGCGGTGGGTCTTTCCAACGACCTCATTGTCATGATCATCGCCATCGTGGCCTCTGTAGTTGTAATGATGGTTTTCTCCGGCCCCGTGAGCAAATTTGTAAATGAGCACCCCACAGTACAGATGCTCGGACTTTCGTTTCTTATCCTCATTGGCTTTTCGTTGATAGCGGAAGCCGCCCATTTAGGACATTTCACAGAAGGCTCTGTTCCAAAAGGTTATCTGTATTTTGCCATTTTTTTCTCGCTTTTTGTGGAGTTCCTGAACATCCGCATGCGGAAAGTGCAAAAACCCATACAACTACACGGCTATGGCGAGACGGCCAAAAAGCGTGGCCTTTTAGACGATGATTTGCTGGATGACACGCAGCAACAAAACGATGGCAAGTAGAGCAACATCGGTCATCCCAAATTTTGAAAGTCCTTTTAGGGACTGTATCTTGGTTCCCGCTGGGACGTACTTAGCTTAAAATTCGGGATGACTCATTATGAAACCTGCCCGATGAAATGGCCTGATTTACTATGAAAAAACTACTTTTATTCATTTTCGCTGTGCTGGCCATTTCTGCCTGCCAAAACCAGTCAACACCTGCCGTGCAACCGCCCGTTACATCCTCCACCCAAACCTTACCAGAGCCCGAATGGGCTCGAAGCGCGGTGTTGTACGAATGCAACGTGCGGCAATTCTCGCCGGAGGGCAATTTTGCAGGCGTCCGGGCGGGATTGCCCAGGTTGCGCGATTTGGGGATTGACGTGTTGTGGATCATGCCAATACACCCCATTGGTGAGGAACGGCGAAAATTGAATCCGAGCGATCAAGGGAGCCCCTATTCTGTGCGCGATTATTTGGCCGTAAACCCGGATTTTGGCACAGAGGCCGATTTTAAAAGCCTGGTTCAGGAAGCACATGCTTTGGGGCTAAAAGTTATCCTCGACTGGGTGCCCAATCACACCTCCTGGGATTCGGAATGGAAAAAATCGCACCCCGAGTATTTTACAAAGTACAATGGAGATTTCACCGTCCCCATAAACGAACATGGCCAACCCATACCGGATTGGAGCGACGTATGCGATCTGGACTACACCCATCCTGGCACCCGCCGCGCTATGATCGGGGCCATGCAATACTGGCTCAAAACCTGCGACATTGACGGCTTTCGGGTGGATATGGCGGGACTGGTGCCCAATGATTTTTGGGTCGAAGCACGACCTGCGCTGGATTCGGTGAAGCAAGTTTTTATGCTCAGCGAGTGGCAAGACGAGCCCGCCCATTTCCGCTCCAGTTTCAATGCAAATTATGGCTGGAAATGGAAAGACGTAACCAAAGATATCGCAGTTGGCAAACAAAACGCCGGATCGCTCGATACCCTTTTGCGTTTTCTGAACCAGTTTTACCCGGAAGGTTATTCCCAACTGTACTTTACCCAAAACCATGACGAAAACTCCTGGAACGGCACTGAAGCGGAACTTTACGGGGAAGCCGCAGACGTTTTTAATATTCTGGCTTTCACCTGGCAGGGATTGCCGATGATCTACAACGGGCAGGAAGACGGCCTTTCGCAACGGCTCGCTTTTTTCAAAAAAGACCCAATCCAATGGAAAAACTTTGAGAAAACGCCGTTTTTCCAAAAACTCTGCGACTTGCGGCACAACAACAGCGCACTTTGGTCGGGTCCACACGGTGGCAAACTTGAAAAAATTGAAACCAATCAGGACGATCAGGTGTACGCCTTCACCCGCGAAAAAAACGGCGACCGGCTGGTGGTGGTGCTCAACCTTAGCAAAAAGCCCTGCGCCGTCACGCTCCGTCCCAGCGATGCAGTGGTTTCAGGAGTGTATCTCAATGTGTTTGGCGCAAGTACCGTGCAACTCACCAAGGATATGGAACTGAACTTGAAGCCTTGGGAATATTTGGTTTTGACGAATAAATAGATTCTGGATATTGGACTTTAGACGTTGGACATTCGACTTGTACATCCGCTTTAAAGTCCCAAAAAAATGAAAATGGCCAATAGCGGCGACCATAGTTATCAGCACAAGCTCACAACAGCAGGTCTTATCATTACCCTTGGCATCATTTATGGTGACATTGGCACTTCGCCTCTGTATGTGATGAAATCCATCGTTGGGGATGGAATCGTGAACCGTGCTACCATTTTAGGGGCTGTTTCGCTCGTTTTCTGGACGCTTACCATTCAGACTTCCTTCAAATATATTGGCCTGGTGCTCCGTGCAGACAATAAGGGAGAAGGAGGCATTTTTTCGCTTTACACTTTGGTGCGGCGGCGGCGGAAATGGCTCTTGTTTCCTGCCATGATTGGTGGTTGCGCGGTGCTTTCTGAAGGTATGATCACGCCGCCCATTACAGTTTCAGCGGCCATTGAGAGTTTGGCCTCCGTGCCTTCGTTGCAAAACATGCATCTCCCAACGGTGCAGATAACCATCGCCATCATTACCTTGATTTTTGTTTTTCAGCAGTTTGGCACCGTAGCCGTCGGTAAGTTTTTTGGTCCTGTAATGCTGATTTGGTTTTCGATGTTGGGAATTCTGGGGGTCATGTCCTTGTCGCACGATTGGACTGTTTTGCAAGCCTTGAACCCCATGTTTGCGGTCAAGATCTTGATCAATCACCCCCATGCTTTGGTACTGATGGGCGCGGTTTTTTTATGCACCACCGGGGCTGAAGCCTTGTATGCTGATTTGGGGCATTGTGGCAAGCAGAATATCCGTGTAAGCTGGTTGTTCGTCAAATCTTGCCTGGTACTCAACTACTTAGGCCAGGCCACCTGGTGCCTACAATATGAAGGCAAATCCTTACCAACGTTTATGGCCATGGTGGGCGACCAGTTAGAGCCTCAGCACGTCAACCCTTTTTATGGGGTTATGCCCGATTTCTTTTTGCCCTTTGGCATTGCCATTGCCACCTTAGCCGCCATCATCGCCAGCCAGGCCATGATTTCCGGGTCTTTCACCTTGGTAAGCGAAGCAATTCGCCTCGATTTACTGCCAAAACTGACGGTTATTTTCCCGACGCAGATGAAAGGCCAACTATATGTGCCTGCTGTAAATACGCTCCTGTGGGCAGGTTGTGTTTTTGTAACAGCCTATTTTAAAGAAAGTAAATACATGGAAGCGGCGTATGGCCTTTCGGTGACGCTGACCATGCTCATGTCTACCATTCTGCTTTCCAACTTTTTTGTGCAAAATCGCGTGAAGTCGGTTTACGTATGGGCGTTTCTGATTTGGTACCTGTGTTTTGAAGGGGCGTTTTTCGCTGCTAACTTATTGAAATTCAAAGATGGCGGCTTCATCACGGTGTTGATCGCCTCCGTTTTATTTTTCTTGATGTTCGTTTGGGTACAAGCTAAAAAGATCAAAAACCGCTACATCCAAAACGTCAAGATCAACGACTACATTGACCAGCTTATCTTGCTGGGTAGCGATGAGGACATCCCAAAATGCGCCACCAACCTGGTGTTCCTAAGCAGTGCCAAATCACCCAAAAAAGTGGAGGAAAAAATCCTGTACTCCATTCTGCAAACGCAGCCCAAACGCGCCGACATCTATTGGTTCATACACCTTGAAACAATGGATGAGCCGTACACTATGGAATACAAGGTGAATACAATTGCGCGGGATGATGTATACAAGGTTAACTTCCGACTCGGCTTCCGGGTAGAACAGCGCATGAACCTCTTTTTGAGAAAAGTGGTGGAAGACTTGCTCGAAAACGACGAACTGAACATTCGCTCTCGCTACCATATTGGGCATGGCGAAATTGCCACGGGCGATTTCAAATTCGTCATCATTCAAGAGTTCCTGTCGCACGAAAACGACCTGCCCTTCTTGGAACAGGCCGTCATGCGGATTTACCTTGCCGTCAAAAGCATCACGGCTTCTCCGCAAAACTGGTTCGGCCTCGACAGCGATTCAGTGGAAATTGAACAGGTACCACTCGTGCTTCGCCGCGTGAAGGATATGCAATTGAAACGGATTCATTAAACAGGCCGGCTACGCGACATACCGCGCACCGACCTGTGTTGAGGGCAAAACCCCCGCTTGCTATTCTTGATTATTGCGCCGCCTGCGGCTCGCCGTAAATGAAATTGTCCATTACCGAAACATCAATGCTACCGCCGTCGTTCGGGCCAAGCGGCGCATTGCCGTACTCGATCCTGACACGATGCACCACCGCCTCCGAGAACAATACGCCCAGAAATACATGGCCGTTGTTCAATATAGGCGTAGCATAAGTACCTAATGAGTTGTCGTTGATGTCAAAGTACTCAAACGCCGTGTTTTCCACTCGATCCACATCCACATAAACCGCCCCAAAACCTCGAACGACGGCTTTGGTAGTAGAGCCTGGGACATAAAAACGGATGTCGGCAATATTGCTTCCCACCGGGGAGAAAAGCCGTTCGCCACTGAAAGGCGGGAATATTGCGGTGTATGTCGGGTTGAGGTTGCCAAACGATGTTGGGGTGGCGGTAGGATTGTTGCTATCGGCGCTCACCATAAGTCCTGTGCCGGGTGTGCTGATCACAATGCCCCGGGAGCGAGGTGCAGTGGGGCTGTTAAACAAATCAGGGGCATAAAGATTGGGGGCAGCTTCTGCATCGGTGAGGCCATCCCAATTGATTTCCCGGAACCCTGTAGTTCCTTTTGTGCCAGGGTCACCACCATGGTCCGGGCCGAGTAAAGCCTTGTACTCGTCTATTTTGGCTTGGATGTTTGTGCTGGCAGTCAGCACGGCGGGGTCTGGTGTGGTGGTTTTGTCTTTTTTGCAGTTGCTGGCCAAGAATGTTATAGAGGCTAAGAGCAGCATTGCGGTAGCGCTAAAAATGATGGAATTTTTCATAGAACTTTGTTTTTGAAATAGTGGAAAGCAGTCGGTTTGGGATATTCTCATGCGAACCAGGGGTTAAAAGCCCCATCGGGGCGACAACGTTTATAGCTTTGGTGACGAAGTAGAAAAGAGCCGCGTAGCGGCGGCAACATTGGTTCGTTTCGGATTTGTGTCAGCTGTATCCAAAACCTAACCAGCCATTGGAACTTATTTTTAATGCGATTGGGAACGACACTTGATTTGTCTATAAAAACCACTAAAAATTGTAATAGGAATCCAGTCATGGTTTGCCGCACTTTTGTACCATCAACAGACCGCTGAATAGCGTATTTCAAAAACCGATATTGATATTATGAGCAAGTTTTATTTTTGCCTGCTTCCCCTACCCTTCCTGCTTTTTGCTCCGTTGCTTTTTGCTCAAGCACCTTGTGACACGTCGAAAGTCACCGCGATTTTGGCGCAAGCCAACACCACCTTACTCGGCAAGGACTTTCTCATAGCACCCGATATTGCCCTTTCAGCTTTGCCTTTTTTGGAAAAATGCCCTGAAAGGGCTGCGGCGCTATATGAGCAGGCTGCTATTTGGCAAACCTCCTTCGAGCAGTTTGAAGCGGCCAACGTACATCTGGAGAAAGCAAAAATGTTGCTTGCAGGCAATGACCACCGCATCGCTGAAATCAAACTTTTGCAGGCGAGATTGGGACTAGCGTCCAAAAACTTTGAAAGGATAAAGGCCGCTTTGGATGAAATTTTCGGCACCCAGAAACGACTTAGCCACTCGACCTATGCAAAAGCATGGATGCTCAAAGCCAAATGGTGCTATGTACAAACAAAACCCGAACAGGGAATGGCTTGCCTGGATTCAGCCGCCACGTATATTAATTTTGAACCTACGCTCCAATTACAAGCCGAAGCATGGGGCACAAGGGTTGATTTGGACTTTATTTCGGGCGATTTCAAACATGCAATCCACCTTGCCGATTCAGCACTTATGGTACTGAAAGATGAAAATAGTGCTTTCATAAGCGAGCTTAAATATAGGCTGTTGGAAACAAGCGGGCGTTTGGCGAGGCTGGTAAACGGTATAGAGGATGGGCATAAAAGACTCGTTTTAGCTCAAAATTTTGCAGCATCCCAGCCACCCTACCTTCGAACGCGCTTGCTGCCCAGTGCATTAAGTCAGTTGATTTATAGCACATTTGAGCAAGAAGGAGAAAAAGCAGCGCAGGCTATTTTTAGCAGACTTGAATTATTGATCCAGCCTGAACGATCCAGCCACCAGGCTGCCATGGCGGAAGCCTTGAACAATCAGGCACGCCTGTTTAACACATTGGGACAGTTTGAACAAGCCATCGCTTCAGCAGAACAATCCATTGCAATTTTAAAGGTTTTGCCGGGTGATAACAGTCAGCGACTCTCCGCGAATTACATCTATTTAGCAAGCAGTTATCGCCTCTTGAATGATTTGGAGTCCTCTATAACTGCGGGCGAAACGGCCCTTGCATTGAGAAAAAAATTGCAGCCTGGTTACATCGGCTTGGGCACCATCTACAACGAACTTTTGCAAACCTATAGCGAAGCGAAGGATACCGCCCGCACCAAAGCTGTTCTCCTGGAATTTGAAGCCTTAATAGAAAGCCAAAAAGACCAATCCAACCTGGAGCCATTCACTTACTCCCTAGCCTACAACTGGCTCCATTACTGGCGGATCATGGGCCAGCCCTTAAAAGGGATTGCGCAGGCCGAATCTTTTTTAAAAACGAGTGGCCCCAGGGCTCGAATGCGTGGGATCATTACAACGGATCTGGAGTACCGGATTTGCGATGCTTATCAGGAAGCTGGACAATACCGCGCTGCATTCGAGCGCATTGAACCGATTGTTTTGCGTTTGAAAAAACGATACCAGGAATCGGGCACTATCTTTTATGAACACTATTCCTGGGTGCTTGCACAGTCGGCCTACATTGCCTTGGATGTGTTTGAGCATTTAGGGGACACCGCTATGCTCTCTGTGGCTGAAACGCGCTGCAAAGAGGCAGAAGACCTGCTTTTTGCGCTTCGGCAGCGAGATCCACGCGAAGGCGCACGCAATTTTGTGACCGATGAGTTTTTATACCTCAGTTTGATGCGTGTTCGGGCAGCTTTGTTCCAAAGGAGCGGCAATCCAATGCACGTCGAAAGGGCATTTGCCGTAAGTGAGTCATTCCAATTGGTAGACATGCAGCGTTTGTTGAGCGAAAACCAGGCACTGCATTTTGGCGGGGTCAGCCAGGAGGCTGCAAAAGAAGAACGCGCATTGCTGGAAAATCTGACTGAACTGAAAAGTAAAAAGTCGGGATTGCGCTTTCAAGCTCCTGGCCCTGAAACTGACGCCTTGGCGGCTAACCTTGAAACGCAACTTTCTGCCGCAAGCCAGCAATACAATGGCCTGTTGAATAATTTAGAAAAACAGTTCCCTGAATATTATCAACTCAAATACAATCTACCGGTCATTTCCCTTGCCGCCACGCAAAAAGAGCTGTTGGCGGCAGACCAATGTCTGCTTAAAATATACCCCTTCAACGATACCGCCATTTGTCTGCTGGTCCGGCCAGACACCGCCTTGATTTTAATGACCAGTTTTGGGGGAAATACTCAAACTGACCTGACTGTATTTTTGAATGGGCTTCGGGAATTTCCAGCGCACGCCAACTTGCCTGAATCACTTTTTGCCCAAAAGCAAAAGTTGCTAGCCGATGCATCTGCCCGGGTATACCAAAACCTATTTGCCCCCCTGGCGCCCTGGTTCACCCGGGAAATCATTGTAGCGGCTTCTGGCATATTCAATGTAGTGCCTTTTGATGCCTTGTTAACAGCGCCCGTGTCTCAAATAACCCGTCCCGCCAGCTGGGAGTATTGGGGAAAAACGAAGACCATTTCCTACACCGCTTCAGCAACCATATTTCAATTTGTGCAACATCGCAGCCCGTTTCGAACTGATTTACAGAACGTTTTGGTCATGGCCCCTCATTTTTCGGGAGATTTGAAAGCCGTGGCAAGCAATGATTTTGCTTCCCGAATACGCGCTGATTTCTTCACCCCCTTGCCCCACACCGGGGAAGAAGCCCTTGCCGTTGCACAAATGATGGATGGGAAAGCATTTTCAGGCACTGCATGCTCTGTAGGTGACTTTCTCAAAAATGCAGCGCAAAACAAGGTGCTTCACCTGGCTACCCACGCCTCCGCGGGTGGACATGGCCTGCCAGCCTTTATTTCTTTTCAGCCCGAAGGCGAGGACTGGCGCTCGGCCATGCTATTTGAGAGCGACATCTACTCCCTGCGCCTCTCGGCTGATTTGGTTACCCTTTCTGCTTGCGAAACCGCGCTTGGGAAAAAACGTTACGGCGACGGTTTGCATGGCATTGCCCGAGCATTCACCTGTGCTGGCGCACGAAATATCGTGGCTTCGCTGTGGTCTGTCAATGACGCAAGCACTAAAAACCTGATGATCCTTTTTTATCAGGAAATCAAAAAAGGAGTGCCGTATAATCAGGCTTTAGCGAATGCAAAACGCATTTTTATGCATGAGAACCGATCCTACGCCCATCCATACTATTGGGCGGGCTTTGTGCTGAATGGGCGGTAAATTTTTAAACCGCAAAATGTAAAACAGGAAAACCGCAAAATTTAAAACTAAGCGCAGACAAGATCGGTACTGTAGCCGGGTGCTTCTTATCTCGATTTTACATTTTGCGGTTTTCCTGTTTTACATTTTGCGGTTTAATATCATATACAGCGCCTCCGCCTCCTTTTGAAAGGTGTGTCCCTCGTCGCTCGAAATCGTCTTCAACTTGTTTAAAATCAAAGCATTGTCTTGTTCAAAACCTGGCAACAAAGACAGTATTTCATACCACTGTGCCGCCTCGCCGTATCGAACACTTCCGGTCATTTGACCGAAAACAGCCGCTGCTTGTGCATATTTTTTCTGCCCAAACAGGGCATGGCCACGCAGGTAAGCCGCGTCGGTGCTATATTCTTTTGGTACGTTTTTCAGGATTTGGAGTGCATCCCCAAACCGGCTTTCAACCAACGCCCGACGGGCATCGTTGAGCGCATCTTTACCCGTCGTGGCCTCCCCTCGGATTTCAGCGGCAAAATCTGGGGAATGATAGTTTGATTGTGCTAATGCAAGGAATCGTTTGGTATCCGAGCCAGGTTTTTGCGCAATGGGTTCCTGCGCTGGCTCGATGGCTTGTTGGGCAGGGGTTTGTGTTGGCGTAGGCAATTCAGCTGGTTGCTCTAGTTGAGCGGGTGTTTTGATTTCAGCGACAGGCCAAAATAGCCAGACCGCGCCCCCAAGGACAAGCAGAACAAGCAGTATCCGAAGCGGCGAAAAGCCGTTTCCTCCTCCACTGGGCGGGGGACTTTGATTGCGCCACTGCTTCATTTTGGCGCTGAGATCTGCGGCTACCAGCGATTCGCGGGCTTCGCGTTCGAGCCGTTCGTTTGAGTTGTAAGACATGATGTCATTGCAGCGGGGGATTAAATGTTGAGAAATTCTTTGAGTTCATGGCTGTTTTCAATCAGTGCTTTTAGTTTTTTGCGGCATTCTGAGCATTGGTTCATCGCAACCTGATCAGAGGCATAGCCCATTTCGGAAGCGATTTCTTTCATGGAGTAACTTAATTGATAGAGGGTCAGCAAGCGTTTGCACTTATCGCCCAGCGAGGCGAGCATCTTTTGGAACACGGTCTGACGCTCCTGATCGTACATTTCGTCATCGGCAAATTGCGCTATTTCCAACGTCTCCGCCTGGTCCATCGCCACCATTCTGCCCTGTTTTCTTTGCCGATTGAGCCATTGCCATTTTGCAATACTGCAAAAAAACGTTTTTAGTGAAGATTCCTCCCGGTACTTGCCCTCGCGCAACAATCGGTCGAAAGTGATGAACGCATCGTGGTACAAATCCTCTCCATCAGCCTCAGCGCCACCGTGTTGTGTAGCGTAATGGCGAACCCAGCGTTGTAGCCCTTCGTTGCCAAACCACCATTGCAACGCCTCATCACGCCCCGCCCCGCCGCCAGCAATGGCGCTGACGATGGCCTGATCGGTCCAGGTTGCTGCTTGGCTCATAATCGGTCGCTGGTTTTGGATTAGAGCAGTTTGGGCAAAAGTAGTTGAAGACAAGGTTTGCAAAATCGGTTTGAATCTCCCCATTAGTGTGCCTACTTTTCAAAACCTAACCTTTGCCGCATCATTTGCTCTGCTTTTTCTTTCAAGGTATTAATATCCTGGGTACTAAGCCCTTCCGTCGAGATGGGCTTTTCCCAAACGACGCGCACCGTGCCCGGACGAAGGCCCCTGCCGTTGACGGTGATGTGGCGAATGTTTACAATGGTTTGCACGGCCACCGGCGCACCCGTCTGGATGGCGATTCGGAAAGCCCCATCAAAAAACGGAGCAAGCGGCTGATCGCTGTCATTGCGGCTTCCTTCCGGATAGATAAAAATGCTCCAGCCTTCGGCCAATTGCTGTTTCAGTGCCACCACACTACGCGCCCGACTCATGGCACTGCTTCGATCCACGATAAGACACATTTTTCGAACAATAAAGCCAAAAACGGGGATTTTCAGCAATTCCTGCTTCGCCAAAAACCGAAACACACCCGGAAATGCGTGGCCGTTCACGATAAAATCAAGGGAAGAACTGTGATTGCCCACAATGACATAACTCTGCTTAGGATCAAGCTGTTCGCTGCCTTCCACTTTCAAACGAACGCCCACCAAACTCAAAAATAGAGGGGTAAAAATGTGGTGTAGGTAATAGATATTGTTCCGCAAAGCCCGCTTCCCGGGCGAAATGGCCATGTTTATCCCAACAATAGGGAGGCTCAACGTCATCAGAATCAGAAAAAGCGCGGCAGCGTAGATTGCCCAAATTTTTGCCATGGCGCGAAGATATGGAGACTTTGGACGGTTGGACATTGGACGTTGGACTTGCACTCTAGAAAGAACTGATTTTGATCTCCCAGGTACCAAGTCCAACATCCAATGTCCAACCATCCAACGTCCGGCGTCAGCCGAGCAGTGTTCGATAATCATCCCAGCGCGCATCCTCGTTTTTCATTTCGAGCAGTTCAAACAGTTGTCCTTCGTACAATGCCTCCAATTCAAGCGCCGTGCGGGCTGTACGAAGTTCAATTTGTCCTTGTTTGATTTGCGCCAAACGCCAGGCATAGGTCTTTTGCATTTTTTCAAAAATGGAGGTACAGGCAACGATATGATCGTCGCCACCCCGACCTGCAACCAGGGCTTCCTTAAAAGCAGCTGCATTTCGGGCGACCATTTTTCCTTCATCCAGGATAAAATAAGCCGTGTGCGGCCATTGTTCCGGGGGCGGCAACAAGTGGGCATAAAGCACCAACTGCAGGTCTTCCCCATTCTGTATCAACTCTTTGCGTCTTTTCACACCGCTCCATTTGAGGTCAATGATGGCTTGTTCATCATCCCGTCGGAGCACCAGGTCGGCCTTGCCGCGCACGGGCATTCCGACAAAATTGCCCTGCAATTCCATCTCGGTATTTTCCACCTCCCAGCCATTGGATCGCAACAAAGAGATCAGGCTCCAGGCGGCGTTTTTCACCTTGTTGAGAAAAGCCATCCGCTCCGGCTCGCGGCCATAAAGCAGGAGCGTCGCCCCTTCTTTGGGAAGCAGGGTGTTGGCCTCATTTTCTACCCATTCATTCAAGGCGCGACGGTCGAGACCCGCGAGGTTTTCTTTCAAAAGTTTTTCAAAAAAACGGTGTGCAAGGCTACCCAGCAAGGTGTTATCGCCCGTTACACTGAGCAAGCTGGAACGATAAAGCCGCAATTTTTGCCTAAAAAACCAGCGGTGGGGATAGTAAAAGAGGCTGTCGAGGTTGGTGGGCGTTTCGTATTCACTTTCCGTGAGCAGGTTTGGTCTGGAAAGTTGAATCTGTGGCCTCGGGCGCACGGCGCTGCGGGTAGCCACACTTTCCCGGCCTGGAATTTTCAACCACTCAGCAAATCTTGCGCGGTCGTTTTCGTGCTCCAGGTTGAATGTAAACTCCTTGGTTTCTTCCCCGAAAATCGCCTCGATGTCACTAAGTAAGAGCGGGGGTACGGCCTCTGCGCCGTCTACCTGCTCGGGAATGACCAGCAAAAGGCTCTGCGAGGTTTGCAAAATGGGCCTCATTTGCAGCAGTTGTTTGCGCTGGCTTTGTTGGCGCGGTGTTTCGAGCACAACCCCCTGGTTTTCAAGAAAAAAGCGTTCTTCCTTTTGCCATTTGTCCGGCGGCGGTGTGGCGTTTTCAAAAATACAATTCCACCAAACCAGGTGGTCCACGGGTACCGCAAAAGCGCCGGGCTGGTGCGCGTAGGCAAAACTCCCCACTTCGGCGGGCGCCAGTTGCATGGGCGAAGGCTCATAAATGGTGCGCACGATGCGTTCCAGTTCGAGGAAGCCGATGCGTTGTTCTGGCAGGGTTTCCAGGAGTTCGCGGATGCGGCGGGCTTGTTCGGCCAGGACCAGCAAGGAGGGGTTGTTGCTGCCCGATTCATCGTAATGCGTCAGCGCCCACTCGTGCAGATAGCCATAGAGTGCCTCCGCATCGCGTTTGGGCGCCGTGCCATCGGCGGGATAACGTCGGCGGTCGAACCAAAAATCGTACTGATTCCGGGCTGCATCGGGCA
>Ga0247837_1008488_pt1 | contig 12892 bp, 15 predicted proteins | sample LaCtaG_2_FD_187115 | JGI IMG/M metagenome (GOLD analysis project Ga0247837, IMG submission 187115) | Freshwater microbial communities from meromictic Lake La Cruz, Castile-La Mancha, Spain - LaCruzMarch2015_14.5m | ecosystem: Environmental > Aquatic > Freshwater > Lake | place: Spain: Castile-La...
TGTAAGCTCAATCACACGGGGCCATAGCTCAGCTGGTAGAGCACCTGCATGGCATGCAGGGGGTCAGCGGTTCGAATCCGCTTGGCTCCATCCCCACTCCCCAGGCCAGGCCTGGGTTTTTTAATGCCTAATTATCAATAATTTGAAAGTCAAAGACAGGTAAATCGAAAATGGGCGCGTTTTTGGGCGCGTTTATGACAAGGCCAATGAAGGTAGGCAAAGTTTTGGCGACAGCTACTAGACCAAAAAACGCTGAATGAAGAAAGGATCGATAAAATGTAAAAGACACCTGAACCCCTCAGATGTCGAAACTAGCCACCGAGGCCAATAAGTTGCCTCCTAGTTGTGTGGTACAGAGATCGCCGTTTATAGGCGATACCAAGGGGACAATTTAGAAAGCAATGTTAAATGAAATTGCATGGGTCCCAACAACAGAGGCAAGTCGACTTCTGGGACGTAGTGCGTCCTATTTAAAGCGCCAACGGGAAACTCATGGCGGATTTCTGGAAGCAGGGCGCCATTACGCAATGGCTCCATCCTCAAACGCAACAATTACCTGGAACGTTCCTCTCATTCGTAAGGATCTACACCGTAGAGCTCAATTAACTCAAATTCCAACGAATAATTTGGGTCCTCGATGCGATTAGCAGGCAAATCAATAACACAAGCATTACAGAGGCTTACAGCAACCACTCAGAGCCAAGTAGCGCTACATAAATCACTCCCCCCACCACAATTCAAGGGATCTAATTAATTGATAAGGGGCTTTGATCTGCTGAGAAGTTTTTCGAAACATGGCTATTCCTCTGTACTACATTACGGCAAGATAATTATTTTGATTTAACGTCATTTAACGTTTTTAGATAAAACTATGAATAAGGGTTTTTGTAGCTTTATGCAAGCGGGTTGGCAAAGCAAAGCTACCTTTGGAATTAAAAATGCACCTGATTTCAAAACTTGTGCTGGGGGAGCGGCGGCGGTTTAATGTTTAGAAGTCTCAATAGCTATCAACCCAAGCCAACAGCTAAAGCAGATGATTTTGATGCAAAGAAAGAACTAGAAGAATTGCGCCGCCATATGAATAGCCGAGTTAGTAATAGCTAATAAAAGCCCAACAACAACACTCTCTCTATGTTTTATTGGGCCCAATAAGCCCAGAGCAATTATCTATTGCAAGCGCCCGCTTGCTGAGCGCCATAGGTTGCTTGACTCATAGTAAAGTTTTCCCCAGAACTTGATGAGAGTTGCTTGATAAGACCATCACAGGAGAAGCCTGAAGATCTAAGGTATGACCTAGCAGATTTTGCGGCCTGTTTATCCCAATCAATATTTAAACTATTTACAGCCGATGTAGCATCATTTAAGCTATAGCCCTCACCATATTCTGAGGAAAGTTGCCTAATAAGTCCCTCCCTAGAGAAGCCTGAAGATCTGAGGTATGATCTAGCGGATCTAATTGCATTCGTCACAGATCCAGATAATTGCGAAGGGATAGTATTCTCTTGGCTGGGCGCAGCTCTTTCTAAGTTGGGAGCAAGTTTAATATTTGTTTTTTGTTGACTTTGCAATGTCAGAATATTATCTATATCTGACATATTTTTTTTATACTCTCTATCTCGAGCTTCTTGAGCTTTTTGTTCTGCAGCTTCTAGAGCATGTTCACGCATCATTCGCAACTTATCCTTCTCTTCAAGCTCCACAGTCTGCAGCCTTTGGATCTCTTGCATTTTATCATTTTCAGCGATAAAATATAAAAAAACTACCGATAAAAAAGTGACGGCAAAAGCAGAGACAAAGATAGTTCTTATGTTTTGCACTACAGTTTTTAATTTTATAAAATTAATTTACATGAATATGAATACAATGTCAAGTTGTCAAATATTTCCTTACCTTCAAGAATAAGGGTAAACTGTCATCAGTTGCCCAACTACCATGCTCACCACAGGCTGAGGTACAACTGAAACCTTCAGAACTGCTATAACCGCAGGCTGAGGTCTTCCAGGCCCAATGAAGCAGCACTTAAGGTCTCAGTGGTGGTGTCTCAAAACTCACAACCACATAGAATCTCCCAGGCTTACCAAACAGCGCTTAGGTGGGGAAGATGAGCTCATCCATAAGTAGGCGAGCTGGACTTCTATCTTTGCTTCTATAAAACCACAGAAGGTGCTAGACCAAAAGCCGCTATCCAAAAAAGCGCCGGGCCAAGGGCTGTCTTAACTTTATAGTATTTGGCATTACCATATGCGCTTTACTGTTGGCAAATGTGTCGACCAAGTTAGATCTTGGTCTCGATTCAGACATGAGGTCCCTGGGTGCCAAAAGACTGCTAATGACTATATCTGAAGACTGCATTATTAAACAAGAAAATAGTAAAATATTAAATCCAGATTTAAGTCCAACTCTTGCTGATATCGAGTCAGTAAGGGAGAAAATAGATGGATACAGAATAATAAATGATCTTCATTCATCAGACCTTGATCTGTATAGATCATGCTTTTCTGCCGCAGCAATACCTACAGCAGACAACAACAATGTAGTCCGTTTCCGAATTAGACGTAATGTGCAAATCAGTCAACTAATGAAGGTTTGTTCCATTCTAAAGGAGTCTATGTCTATCAATCAAGAGGCAGAATTCAAAAACTATGGATGCAATAATGGCTATTGGTGGATAATTGATAACTTCCCTAATCACCTCTATGAAAAGAGCCGCCGGACACACCTGATCGTTACCTACAGGTTTCCGCTTCTCAGTCGTTTTTTTGTTGCTATTGAAAGTGGTGATATCAGTGGCATCACTGGTATCAACCAGTGGTAGTAACGTTTTTGAATGATATGTATCATTTGGCTGCAGTGGTATCAATGGTATCAAATCACAGTCTTTGGACTTTTGATCAATAGAAGCGGGTGCAACTACAAAACCTTGGTATTAGTGGTTGATACCACTGATACAATTTACTGTTTCAAAGTGGTATCACTTAAATCATTGGCATGACTGCTTGATACCACTGATACCATTGATACATCTTTTTTTGTACCCATACGAGAAGGATTTCGATAAGAACTTTCAAGACCTGTTCGTATTGATTCGATCTTGCCTGATTCCACTAGACGATCTAAAGCACGTGCTACTTGCCTTGATTCTTTATTCTGTCCACGATTACTCCACACAATTTTAAGTTCTTCGCATACCTGCCGGCGGGTCATCCATTCACCCGCTACTACATCAAGCACCTGGTGCTGGAGGCCATTGAGCATTGATAGCTGCTTTTGTTCTTGCGCTTGTTCTTTATACGCATCCATAGAACCCAACGATCTAAAGCTGTTGCCATCGCGGGTGATTACTAAATCAAAGCCATCACCTGATCTGGCTTCTCTAAATAATTGGCGCTCAGGTATATTTTTATTTGGTTGGTTGTTTTCACCTAGCAAGTAATGCATTGTCAAAACGGTGTTGGCAGCGCCAGCAATAGCGTTATGGCCGCTAAGTGCTTCCACACCCACTAGATCGGCTGCTTTGTTGCAGTGGTGGATTAGCAGCAGCGTTCCACCGGCATCGATCACCGCTTGTTTTAGGTCATATAAAACAGCGCCTATTTCAGGATCATTTTCTCCTTTCTGCATGCTGCGACTGATAGATCGCAAGCTATCAATAATTACAAGCGCGCCTGGATTTGCTTTTATTGTTTCAAGCAACTTATCTAGATCGGTTTCGCTAATCCTGAAATTACGAGACCATATTAAATTTGGGTGATCCCATAATTCGAGTGCTTCCAGCATCGACGCGGTATCGCCATCGCTTTGATCATCTGTAATTAAAACGACTGGTGCTGCATTTGCTGGCGTAGGCAAACCAAATAATGCTTCTCCTTTAAGTACTGCTGCTGCCATCGCAACAGCTACACGTGTTTTGCCCACTTTTGGCCTGCCACCAAGGATCGTTAGATCATTTGCAGGTAACAATCCAGGCAATAACCAGTGGATTACAGGCTTTTTCATGGTGATACGATCGGTCGCTGTTAGTGCTTTGAATCCGCCATCACCTGTTTGCTGTTTGATTTCTAATATTTTTGAGGCAAGTTCAATGCGGTTAATATAAGACGCTAAACCTAAGTCTTTAACTACTTTAAGCAATCTAACTCTACGCCTAAAGCTGTTACGTTCTTTGATGGATTGAATATAAACGCAACGGTTGAAACACTCAATCGCTCGGGTATGGGATAAAAACTTTTGATTTTTTACTTTCTTTGCTTTTGCTTGCGCAGATGGTGAGAATCCTTTTGGCGAGACAGTCTCAGACCGTTTACGACTAAGTGGAAAACCCTGATCACCAGCAATTTTCCAGTAGCTAGCAGCGTTGCGGGTGGTGGTGGAATCCAACACCTGACGAGCAGCACCAAGGCCAGCATCAGCCCATAAGTGCTCTAACAGTTCTAGTGCAGCGCCATCAGGATCAGCATCCCCAGCTTCTGCAAAAGCAGCACTACATCCGCATAAGGCATTGCGTGATTCCTCGTAGGTGCCGGCACCAACAATGCGAGCTGGAATAAAAGCAGCGGCTTGCTTGATATCAACCTCAGCTCTTACTGCACAGAGTGCTTTAGGAGCGGCTTTAAGAGGTGCCTTGGGAAAGATTGGAGGCAATACCAATTCAATCTCTTCTGGGGCATAGCGACGCTCGCAGGCGTCAATTATTAGGCAACAGTCGGTTGATTCTCCCGTGGCCTTATCGAAATAAATTGAACCAGGCAGCCGCATCAATCGCGAGGGATTTTTATTTGCTTTATCTGCACCGCAATGAGAAATAAGTCTTGAAATCAGTGGTTCCCATTTATCTGGCGCCATCGGTTCATTAAGAATCCAGTAATGATGAATTGATTTCCCACCCGTAAAAACCGAAACACTTGGCTTTGGTAAACCTAATTCTTGCCAAGCATTAAGCTGCCATTCCAGTGGTTTATTATCCCATTCTACGAATAATGCAGGGCACGCGATGATATCTGCATCCTGTACACCCCCGCCCTTACCAGTTGCATAGTTTGCGTTTCCGGTAATAAGATAGATGTTGTATTTGTCATCAATTTGAAGATTTTCTAATCCATGAATTTCAAAAGCATGAGGAATTAATACTTTAGATAAACATCGAAACCATGTTTTGGATGGATCCTTCCCCAATAATTTGAGGAACCGGTTGGCCTCATCAAAATTAAAGCAAAGATTAGTAGCACTTTTGTTTGGCATTGGATTATATCTGTTGCCACATAGGATTCCGAAAAAAGTTTTACATACTTAAAGATTTTGGAATACTATTGTAGAGACAAAAAACTCATGTATTTGGGATTTCGCTACGCTGAAAACTTTTTACCGGTTGCAGGAATCCTCGTGGAGTATTCCTTTAAATACAGGATTAGCGTTGGTAAATGCGCCCGGATTATCCTTGCCTGGGCTCTTACAGGTCCAGGATCTCGGAAATCAATGATTGATTATCTTGAAAATTCAATTGAGTAACTTCAATGCTCCATATCTTCAGGTAAAATTTTTAACTATTTGCGCTCTAGAAAGCTTTTAAATGGCAAAATAATTACCTCGTGCCATATATACGTATAAATACTTATAGTATCCACTATTTATGGGCCAGAGCGTACTTCCGTCTTCGTGATCGTGAAACAGGCGCATGCGACCATCATTCACTATCACTTTGGTGACTGCTGGATGCAGCAAGTAAATTGAATGCACACTTCTTTGTGTTTAAGCGAACCTTAACCTTGAGAATAGAGCGTAAGTTAAAGTTGTAATGTTATAGAAAAGGTTGGTCGTGCGCTTTCAAGCTGAAGTTAAGATATTTACGTTAGCAATAATGCTGACATCATGTTCCCCCAGTGACATTTTCGTTCAAAATGATTATGGTGAATCAGTTTTAGTTAAAAGATCAGGCTTGCGAATAAAGAGCATAAATATTAATGAATTGGCTAAAGAAAGCGACGAAATACTCGCTTTAAAAACAAACGCATATGAATTTGGTCGCTCCGAATGTATCGGCACACCTTTTAATGTAACCTATTGTGATATACTTTGGAATAGTTCCAAGTTGGATCTAGAAAAGCTGAAAAAACGTTCTAGAGTTTTGAATAAATTAAAGGCTTACGGGAACAAGCTTATTTTTGAAATAGAGTATAGATCTCTTGTAGCTGATGTAAATGGTAATAAAGCTGCAAGTGACTGGACTACGATAAATTGCATTGCACGCAGTGCAGGTAAAGAAATAAATGATATGGTTTCATCCCTTAACATTTGGGTATTTCCAAGGGAAGATGGGACAATGGGCAGTAGAGTAGAAAGCAATATCTGCAAATCGCTATAACTTAATCTATTTTAGTTGCGGGTTCATTTAGTATGCGATCAACGTTTGCTAATGCAAAGCCCCTAAGTCGTCTTTTTGAAATAATTTCATAACTAAATGCTGAATCGGAACCATTCGAAGAATCTCTGGCTCGGCGCGCAGAAATAACCTCCCAGCCTTCGGCTCCAAGTTTCTCCATAAACACACCAAAATTCACGTCCGGGGGCGAATCAATTCTGTAGCTATATTTGGGACTCGATATAAGAGATTTAATTTCATTAGTAAGTCCACTTACCGAAACTAGCTGGTATATAGAAATAATTGAAAATAGACCAATCTCTATAAAAATAGCAACTGGTAATATTCTTTTTAAAAATCTTTGACTTATTTCAGGCAAGATAACATTTTTGTCTTCGGTAATATCAGGAATAGAAGCAAAAGGAACTTTGCTTGAATTGCTAGGAATATTAGAGGAATATTTTGCCCCAGCACTAGTTGTAAAGTTTATCGGGCTGGATTGCTTAATCGAACTGAATAATGTGCTTTTTATATTCATCTGCCCGTCAGTAACAGCGGCAACTTCATTTCCCTCAAAATCATAGAGTCTATATATACCCTTATTGTACTTAGAATTCTGAATAGATACGAAGGATAGTTGCTCCTTGTTTATCCTTCCAAGTCTCGAAGCGGCATCTACAGCTTTCTTGAATAGCTCTTCTTCTGTCATAGCTCATAAAAAGTTTTATATGTTTAATATACTCGTTTAAATAGAAAAATTCAATCTAATCGATGCTGCTAACGAGATCAGTCTTGGAATTTTTATAAAAAGCTCAAACCCATAGATATTGGCGGGTGTATTAGGGCTTGATTCTCTCGATCTTCTGCATGGTCAGGCATAGATAAAGAAGCAGATTTGAATCGGATTGTAAAATAGCCTAGGAAAGAGTGTTAACCTTGTTAAGAATAGTTTATTTCCCAACCAACGAGCCTAGAAGCCATCCTACAACCAAAGGGAGCCCCAAAAGCACGAAAAGGTTTTCTTGGTAGAGTCCCTTTTGAGGATAGATGCAATGACGAGGTAGTCTTAACTGATTGCCAGAGGGATCAGCAACTAATAGTGATGCCGCAATAGTTGAAATGGTGCCGCCTAACAAGAAGAACCATGCCCATTCTAAACTCACTCCAGATAATGCAGCATCTGCTAGACCACGAAATGGATTTCCACTTAGTGAAGAATCAAGGTTGCTTTGTATAGCAGATTTAATTTGATAGAATGCAGAAATAGTTGTGAATTGTACGACCATGCCGGCACAACTTAGATAACGAGCTGAGATGATCTTCTTATTCAATAACAAGAAGGTTACCATTACTGTACAGACGAGAACAAAGATTCCATCACCTCTTCCATTGTGCAGATATGTAATACTACCAAGCAAGGGAACCTTTAAGGCAGGTAAAAATAGCGCGAAGGCTGTAATCCCAGCGCCTAAAAGCATTAGGCTTATTTTCTGGTTGTTGGGCAATAATTGAGCAAGATTGATGTACTCTGAGTTGTTGATATTTTTGGTATTACCAGAGACTGATTGTAAAGGCTCTCGGCTGGAAGCCATTTCTCCCGTGACTCGTTGCACTGCAACCCGTTGCTGTTTATTTGGAGACAAAGGTTCGAGACTCTGATGGGCTTTTAGAAACTCATCAACTGTCTTCAATGGATAATCATATTCCACAATAACATATTTAATTTCAAGGAACTTTATATCCAGGCGATTCTTCAGAATACTGTCGACCGTTCTTATATATGCAGAGTTACATATGCCTACAAAAAATACTGATTGCTTTTCTGAGAGTTCGACCTTGATAGGTACTACTAGATTCTCTATACACCAGTTTGTGGAGAAATGATCACGTAAAAGCTTCTGCTGAGCGACCTTATCGACTGCGTTTAAACTAATATCAATAATAACTGGTTGAACCTCGGGCTGATTACCATCTGCATAACGCTGCTGCTCATTAATCTGTTCATCTATTTCCACGAGAGACAACCTGGAAATTAGGTCGCCGCCACTCGATATGAGTATGATACTGTCATTGCTAATAGTTGACAATTTGCGGGAGACAATATGAGTTATTATCTTTCGACTTCTCTTCTCATATAATGTTATTGCAAAATTTAGTCTCAATTTATCTAGGGGAGTTTTCGCGGACGTCATGTGAGCATCTAATCCCGCTGACTACTGTATTTGTCTGCATATTATTGCACCTCATTATGAGTTCTACCACTACTGACCAAGAATAGTACATCTTGACTCCACGGGATCCAACCGGAAGGGACTTTCGACCCTTCGAATATTTCACGAGCTTGCTTAAAATATTTGACACCCTCAGGGTGAACTAGAAATATAATGTGATTTTTAGATTTATTGAGTGTTCTGGACATATTATTGAGGTCATCTGATGATATTGAGGAATTTTGAATAGGTTCAACCTTGATTTGTCCATCGATATCTGTTCGATTTGTTGTCTTCCACTGTAAAGTGGAATTATCGTTTATCACTTTAACTCCATCTGATCGCATCCAGATGTAGATTGGCACTGTCGATACATTCCTTGTCAACGGAAGTTTTAATCTTACAGTTTTGGGTTGATTAACCACTTTTTGAGCTTGGTCTTTAATAATATTTTGAGGCCCCAAAGAGAGCGCTAGCGCAATAGAAGAAAACATGACAATAGCAAATGCATTCATAAAGATATCAACAAGGCTGTCAACTGAAAGCAGTGGCGCTACATGTGCAGTTTTTCTGTATTTCATTTTAACCATTCAATATTATGATCATGAGGCAACGGCTCGTACCCTATCTTTACAAAGCTCCATTGCTTAAGTTCGTCCAAAAGTTTATCTAAATTCTTAAAGCATGAAGGTTCAATTAATGCATAAGCGTAATCAAATGTACCGATCCCTGTAGGTGATTGCTCAAATACTGAGGAGTCTTGGATGGTATGTTTAGCAACTAAACGCTTAGAGTTTCCATCGTATTGGTTTACATTGTCATTAGCGCAATGTAGCAGGGTAGCATTTGAGGCTTGGCTATCATTTTCGCTCCTGGTAATCAGGAAATCAGGCTTTATTTGTTTTTTATTATGCTCAATTGCTTTTTGTGTTATGTTTGAGTAACCAGTAGACAGGGCAAGTATGCACAACATTAGAAGTTGAATAACAAATAATATGCTTATGATGTCAAGAAAGCTTGTTAGATCTACTCGATTTGAAGGTACTAATTTTTTACTGGAACGTGCCATCGGGGCTTATCCTCACAAAGAGCCTATCGTTAATATGGGAGTTAATTGACTGCGCAAGGCTAAACTCTGATCTCTCGGCAAGAGAAATGATTAAGGTAACAACTAGAGCAGCAACTATTCCTAAAGTAGTAGTGTCGAATGCGGTTGCAAGCCCCCCCATCACACCTTGAAGGCTTTGTTTAATTAAATCGATATTTCCAGCATTTTCAATCAGCCCAGAGAATCCAGAGACGGAGCCTGAAATGCCAGTAACTGTCCCAAGGAAGCCGATCATTGGCAGCGCCCATATGAGAATTTTTGGAATATAATACGATTGACTAATCTCGTCATCAGTTAGAGATGAATCTTCATCGTGTACTTCTTTTGCAATAGATCTAGAGCCAGTGTCCCGTAAAGTTTCAAGAATTCTTAGTTGACGATTGGCCAAGAGATCATTGCGAGCCTTAAGAACTGTTAACGTTTCATTTAGAGATTCCCCCTTAATATTGAATTCTCCTTTCTTGAAAAGCCAGTTTCTGGATGCACTTATCAATTCTTTCCTAATCTTTCGTCGTCTGAATACTGAATAGCTTAAAAGTGTTAACGCAATGGAGAGCATTACTGGCTGGAATGGCCCTCTTTCTACAAGGAACTCTGAAATAGGGTTTCGATTAATGAAGGATGTTGCTGAGGCCGCCGCGACAATAGAGCTAGACAAGAATGCTCCAGATAGAATATGTACGAAAGGTCGATTCGATATCCACCTTCGCATGGGTAGGCTATCTAGGTATTCCTGAGTCATCATGCGAAAGGGTCGATAATTCTAGATTAGCCTTTACATATCCAAAATACAGCATTTTGGTTCAAATAGTATGAATTTTTGAATCCTTTCTCCAATTGCCGGCAGACCGTGTTTCCAGGATTACCGATCCAGATCAAACTTGCTTAGTTACTATAAGCTGTGAAGATATATCCAAACTCAGTTTTGGCTAACTTCCCTGCAATAGTTCCACCATAAGTTAAATAATTAATGTAGGAGGTGGTCAATGTATCTCCATAGGAATAGTTAGCCACTCTTTTTTTTGCTACAATTCGAGACTTCATGAAAACGAACGGAATTAAGTTTGGTTATTCAACAGACTTCATAGAACTTGATTAAGTGGATAGCCTGTACATACAAGTACCAGCGGTATCAATAAGGCTTGTTGACAAAATCATTAAGGCTGAGTAGTTTGTTTGAGCTAAGGATGCTAAGAAATTATGCCCTTGATAAATTGCCTTGACTGCGGCACGGAACATTCAGATGCTGCACTTAGTTGTCCGCAATGCGGACGCCCAAATAAAAATCTCTTCAGGGGTTCAAGAAGGTTTCCAAGGACTAAGTTACAATATGGAATCGACCTAGCGATAGGATTTATTTTATCAGTTATTGGATTAATATTTTTAAGCAGTATAGGAGAAATTCTATCATTGCCATTTATATTCACTTTTCGGATTACATTCTTGATAGCAGCGAGTGTGTTTACTGTTGACCTGATACGGTTTAAACCAGGCCAAGATACTGACAAAAACGAATCAGCCAGCAAGTTAATTTACTTTACCCTTGGTCCTTATATTCGATTCTTTTCTATGACAAAGAAATCATGGCAACCATGGATTTTTTTCACTACAGCATTGCTGATTGTGGGGATTCCAGTTTCGCTGCTTGTCCTTGAAAGATTTGAGTCACAAGCATTTCTAAAGAACTCTGACTCCGTAGTTGCTGAAGTTTCAGATCTAGCTTCAGACCTTAAAGACTGTCAAACTCTTGAAAAATGCCCGGAAAAATATTTTAAGTTTGCCAAAGTAATTAAGTCTTACTCAATTCCGCAAATATCAGAAGGATTTGTGATGATTGTATCCAAGGACAGTGGAATATACAAGACAATAAGAACTCCAGGTTTCCCTAGATCTTTCTCAAGGCGACCCGCCCTCAACAATCAGGATGGGGTGAAAGAGCAGATTCCAATTGATAACTTTGAACCCCTATTTAATCGTGATTTTACCCAAGTGGTTGGGACCTTTAGGCCCGACAGCAGAAGCAGGGTTGAAATAGCAGGTGTTGAAAACTATAGGAGCAATACATCGCGTGTATTCAGATCACTACATCGAATTGATATTAATGGACATCCGCTAGTTATTTACATTGCTTCCGATCAGGGCTTCCTCTTCAACCCTCGAGAACAACATCTGATTGATAATCAGATTAACCGCTAAATACCTGGTCGATGTTAAAAACAACAATTCTTGAAGCCCCTAAAATATCGACTTAGATCGCTAGCATTTATTAGCACCCAACTAAATTAGAATTTTTTATTTAGAATTTCATTTTATTGGCTACTCAATGATGTCCTTAGACATCAGAAGTTTGCTATTACTGTTATTTTTTTGTCGGTTTACATTAAATTAATTACACTCATTAATGGATCACCAATCTGCTCCAATAAATCTATACAAGCCCCCGCTTATGATGGTTTAGCAATAGGTTTGTTATCTCCATCCATACATAGCCGTGGCAAGGTTAATCAAATGAGTCTGTACAATACGGCAGCAACAAGCGCCTTTTTTAATAATAACAATTTAATTTGAAAATCATTGCCAACTCGGCCGAATGGGAGTTTATTTAGCTGAGCACTTAATTTATTCAAATTGCATTCCTTGCCACTTTGCAAGAGCATCATCAAGGCCCTGTTCGTCAATCCATCGGCCGTAATATTTCATATGGGTACGTGGATCGTGCCCCATTAAGGCGGCTGCATCTCGAACGTGCATTGGAACTGAGCCAGTTTTATGAGCTCGCCATGCGTAGCCATGCCTGAGAGAGTAGGGAGTGAGGCAATTAATTCCTTGGAGCTGCTGCCAGTAGGGGTCCCTATCCAGCAGTTGCCGGAACGAATCGCCAACGCACTTCAAACCCTGATCGGTAATGACTTCGCCTCTTTTATTTACGCATTTGTGAATCTGGGTTTGAATTGATTCTGGCAACTTCAATTCTCCGCTGGAGAAGAGATGCAATATCTTGCCCCCTTCGCCGAATCGTCCCTCGATATCGAGCGCTCTTGTAGTGCGGGGGGGCTTAGAAATTCGTTTTGTTTGAGGGTTCCGCTTTACTCCTGAACCGACAAATAGCTTCCCCTCACGAACTTGAAGCACCGCAAGCTCTGCTGGCCTCAAACCAAACAATCCGACAAGCGCTACAGCAAGCCGTAATTTATACAAGCCACGAGCCTGGAGGTCATC
>Ga0247837_1008489_pt1 | contig 12892 bp, 4 predicted proteins | sample LaCtaG_2_FD_187115 | JGI IMG/M metagenome (GOLD analysis project Ga0247837, IMG submission 187115) | Freshwater microbial communities from meromictic Lake La Cruz, Castile-La Mancha, Spain - LaCruzMarch2015_14.5m | ecosystem: Environmental > Aquatic > Freshwater > Lake | place: Spain: Castile-La...
CAAAAGCGGCTGAGGCAGGGGGAACGGGCGTCCCGCCCGTTTGGAGACTGACTAAGCCAGAGCCGCACACGGGCGGGACGCCCAATACTGTTGCCTTAAGCAATTTCGATCACAAATGATGTGGTGGACGCCTTTGGGTGGGCACCCAATTTTCTCACCGGGAACTTGGGCCGCGGCTTGCTTTTGATCGTTCGTTCTTTGCTCCGGCCACGGCTGGAGCCCGCTTTGCTGGATCCGATGTCTCGCAGCATGGTTCCGATGACCGATTTCCTTGCCTCAGGGGGAAAAGGACAGGACTGGGCCTGTGTGAGTGGATTTCATGATTTCCACGCTGTTCTGGAAGCTGAGTCCGTCGGGATCAATGCCGCGGTCCAGAGCGGCTCTGGCCATCATTTTACGCACCATATAGTGGGCCAACAGTAGCCCCCAAAACTCCTGGCGCACCAGGGGGGCCACTTTGCTGCGCAGGGTGAGCTGTTTTTGGCGCAGGATGCTCTTGCCCTCTTTGATCGTCAGCTCCACCTCCCAGCGCTGCGGATAGAATCCGGCCAGTTCTTGTGCGCTGGCAAAGGAGGGATCAGTGAGTGTTGTGATCAGGCGGTAGATCTCACCGTCTCGCGGGTTGAGGCGGTATTCGACAACCCGAACCACCAGGTCCGGGGAAGCGCCTTTACGCTCCTGCGACGGAGCCCAGCGCGCCAGCCATGATCCGTCGGGCAGGTCCTCAATGCGGGTGAGTTGAAGCGATGTCTTGGCCCGCCAAAGCAAATGGGCTCCGGTCGCCGCCGCCTTCTTCCACAGCGGAGTGCCAGGAAAGAGGCGGTCGGCAAGACAAAGCATCCCGGGGCGCAAATGGTCGACAAGCGCCTTTGCCAGTTCGATCTCCGATGTGTCGTAACGCCCCAAGCGCGCCGCAAAGATCATGTGGGTGCCCACTTCGGCCAGAGCAACAAACCGGCTCATGGGATAGGCGGCTTTGCCGTTCTGGTTCGATGATCGCCCGAAGGCCGCCTCGTTGGAGGCGGTGTCCTGGAGGGCCAGCGTGCTGCCATCCAATGCAACCACATGAAGACCTTTCCAATAGCTGCCCTGCAGGTTGGCGTCAGCCAAGGGCGCAGCCATTTGCTCGAACACCCGCTTCACGGGCTCTTCGCCAAGGCGCTGCCTCGCCCGGCTCAAGGAACCCTTTCCGCTGAGCCGGAAGTTGCCCGACCCCAGCCACTGCAGGCCGCACAGCAGCCAGCGCAGAACGCTTTGATAGCCCACCGCCGGGAACAAACTCATCGCCATCACATAAAAAACCACCACCACTGCTGGCAGATCCCGGACCCGGCGGCTGGCCTTGCCGCATTGCTCAATGATGCGTTGGACATCCACAACAGGGAAACACAACGCCAGAACCCCCATGCTCAGGTGCTGGGTGTTGTCATATCCGGTCGAAAGAGACTGCGCATGTCGGGCCATGCCCCATTCTCGCCAGGCAATCGAATGTGTAAAGTGCTAAAGCAACAGTATTGGGCGTCCCGCCTGTGTTCGGAAAAACCACGCATGGGCAGGATGCCCACGCCACTTATTAATCGTCTCAAAATTGAGGCGACATTTTACAATAAATGTCCCAGCTGAGACATTTATTGTAGATTCGCAAGACTCATTTCCGTGGCAGATTTCATGTCTGATACCATTTTGACACCGAAACGGGTAGAATCGACGGACGGCTCGGCGAGCCATCCCTACCGGCGGGTGGTAGGGCGGTTTCGCCGAAACCGCCGTGATGTTTTACTCATTTCGCCGTGTGTTTGGTATGAACTATTTTGAGACGAGCAATATCCTGCCTGTATTGGGCGGGACGCCCGTTCTTGTCCTCCCGCCCTCACTTGCCCTCAGCAGCCCACTTTTTCATGAGTGCGATGTTCGCCTCGATCTCTTTGCGCAGGGCCGAGTCCGGCTTCATTTTTTTCGTATAGGCAGCCATGTTGGTGTCATACACCTGCTCCGTCTCGAACCCGCGGTCGTTTGTTTCCTTCATCCAGGTGTCGAGCCGGGCGCGGAGCGTCTTGAGAGTTTCCGCATGTTTCGGATCCGCGGCGAGATTCACGGTTTCAAACGGATCGGCCTTCATGTCGTAGAGTTCTTCGGGGGAGCGGACCGGCGAGAACAGCAGAGACTCCTGAAGCGCATCGAGCTTCCCCTGCGCGTGGAGCTCCCGCAGCCGCTGGATGATTTCCTTGTTATCCTTGTAGGCGTTCGGCTGGAGCATCGGCCTCTGCGGGAAAAAATTCCGGATATACTTGAACTGCCCGGCGCGGACGCTGCGGATGCGGTCGATCGTCTCGTCGGCCCTGTCCCGCGCGGCGAACACGGCATCGCGCTTCACGTAGCCCGGCGCGAAAATATCGCAGCCCTGCATCCACTTCGGCACGGGAAGGTGCGCCCATGCGAGCGACGTCGGCGCCATGTCGATCTGGCTCACGAGGTCGTCCCGCACCGCACCGCGCGGGATGCCCGGACCGCGCACGATGAATGTCATGCGGATCCCCTCGTCGTAGAGGAACTGCTTGCCGCGCGCGTGGCTGATCCCGTTGTCACCCATGAAGATGATATATGTCTGATCCAGGATCCCCTCATCCTCCAGGCGCTTCAGGATCCGGCCGAGCTGCAGGTCGCAATACCGGATGCAATCGAGGTATTCCGCCCAATCCTTCAGCAGCACGGGATCGCGCGGATAGTAGGGCGGCAGCGTCACGCTATCGGGCGGGGTCAGCGTCCCGAGTTCTTTGGCGGCCACGTCGCGATGCCAGTTGGGGCTGTGGCGGTTCTTTCCGCCCCAGAGCTGGATCTGGGCGAAGAACGGCTGCCCCGGCTTGCATCCCGACCAGTCCCCGCCGTCATACATTTTCTCGTCCCACTCGAAGTTGTAATCGGATTTCCCAGGGCCTTTTCCCTTCGGCGGCTCGTCGACGTTGCAGGTGTAGTATCCGGCGCGTTGGAACAGCGCGGGCACCGGTTCGACTCCGGCCGGCAACGGGATTTTGTCCACGCCCGGACCGCGGCTGCTCCGGTGTTGGTGGGCTCCGATGCTGGTCTGATACATTCCGGTGATCATCGCCGAGCGGGACGGCGAGCAGACGGATGCCGTCAGAAAGGCCCGGTCGAACTTCGTGCCCTCGCGGACCAGGCGGTCGATATTGGGCGTCTGAATCGCCTTCTCCCCATAGCAGGGAAGCTCCGCGCCGATGTCGTCCATGTTGATCCAGAGAACATTGGGGCGGTCCGCGGCAAATGAGGCGCCGGCCGTCGCAAGTGCAATGGCCGCAAGGGTGGAAATCGGGGTCAGGAATCGGAACGGGGCCATCTTCATAATGCGGGGGTGTGATAGTATTGCGACATCGAAACGGGCGGAGTCGACGGACGGCTCGGCAAGCCATCCCTACCAATCCGTGGCAGGGCGGTTTTGTCGAAACCGCCGCGAGAATCCACCCATAACGCCGTGCGTTTGGTATGAGCACCGTTGCCGATGCTGCCGGTTATAGTCGCTTTTCCTGTTGGAATGTCTATCCTTGAAAGCATCCTGAATCCGGAAAATCGGGCGAATGAGGCTTCACTTCACAGGATCACTTCCTCTGTCCGTGCAACCAGAGGGAGACCTCGTCGTGAGTCATGACATCGTATGCGATCAGGTCTTTCCCGTCATGCACGAACACCACTCGCCACTGGAGGTGCACCCGGATCTCGTAGGAACGCCTTGCCAGTTTTCGCAGTCCCAGTCCGCGATGCCTATGCGGGTCGCCAAAGGCCGCCCCAATATCGGCGATGGCCTTCGAGGCTTTTTCCCGCACCCCGGTCGGCAGTCTGTCAGCCGTTTTCCTGATTCGCTCCGAAAGGAGAACCCGGATCATAGTTTGCCAGTGAAGGCTTTCAACCTGCGCGCTTTGCGCGAAGCCGCAATTTCGGCCAGTGCGGAGTCTTCCGAGATCGTTGCCCGGGCCAGCGTCACACCGTATTCATCCAATGCCGGAAAATTGCTCGGGCGAAATGGCAGGCCGCGCAGTTTCACCATTTGCGCAAAAAACATCGAAACCGCCGCCGTTGGAGTAATGCCGATTTCGCGGCATACCACATCCGCCTCATCCGCCAGATGGCTGTCAATTCGAAGCCTGATTTGCTCAGTCATGCATCAAATGTGCTTGGAAGCGGAATCCTGTCAAGAAGGGAATTTCTCACCTGATCCGGGCGGAACTTCCTTCATAAGCGCGAACTGCTTCACCGACTCCAGTTCCTTGCACGTCAGGCGTTGCGCCGGCGGCGGAGCAGTGCGAGACCACCGAGTGCGAAGGCAACGAGAACGAAGGTCGAGGGCTCGGGGATGGTGGCGAATTCGCTGTTGTGGTTGAGGACCGCCCAGACGGAGTGGCTGGCCGTATCCACCCCGTAGTAGCCGAGGTTGAAGTCGTTGGCCGCGTCATAGGCATGGTTTCCGGCAAAGAAGCCAAGGGGGCCAAAGCCTCCGATGTTGCCCTCGACCGCGTTCACCCACTCGTTGGTGTCGGGATTGAGCCAGCCGAGGAAGCTGTCCTCAGTGACGTTCCCGATCTGGAGTTGGAGCACGAACATGTCGGTCGCCCCGGTCACTTCATCGACCACCGGCACTCCGCTCAGGCTGAAAACGTCGCCCAGGCGCATCGCGTCGTTGGAAGCCGACGAAGCCGCGGCGAAGCTGCTGGTTATTGTGGCGGCGGACGACGAGGTGCCACCGAGGATTTCCGCTTCGGTGAACATTCCGCCGAGATCGCTGGCGGTGTTGATGGCACCCGCCAGGTTCGTGCCTGCACTGATCGTTTGCGCCAGGCTGCCGCCATTGAGCTGGATGCTGTTGGTAATGGTGGTCCCGGACTGAATGAGCAGTGTGCCCGCATTGATGGTGACGCTGCCTGTGCCGAGAGCGCTGTCGTTCGCGGCGACGAGTGTTCCCCCGCTGATGGTCGTGCCGCCGGTGTAGGTGTTCATACCGGAAAGCGTCAGCGTGCCGGTGCCGGCCTTGCTCAACGAGCCGCCCAAGCTTGTCAGGTCTGCGGCCCATGTGACCTTCTGCCTGCCGTCTGTTTCCACGTTATACTGCTGATTTGGTGCGATGCTGAAGCGGCCTGAATAGTCGTTCGCGTTCGCATACACCGGCGAGAAGCCAGACGGCGATGTCGCGTCCGGCTGCGTGCCCGTGGACAAACTCGTGTAAACCAACCAACCGCCATTGAGGACGATGGAGCCTGGGTTGTTCGCTGCCGATTGGCCCAGCGGCCCGGAGGTTCCCACCGTTTCCGCCCCTTCGAGAGCGAGCCTGCCGCTGCTGAGGGTCGTCGTACCGGTGTAGGTATTCACGCCAGAGAGGAACAGCGTGCCACTACCGGTCTTGATGAGGCTGCCGCTGCCGCTCAGGTCACCGGCATAGTTGGTGTGGGCATTATTGTTGCCGACAGTCAGCGCCGCGGCGTTGCCCGCGTTGTCTTGGAGGGCAATGTTTGCACTGGAAGAGGTCGCCACCAAGCCGCCGAGGGTGAAGGCGTGCCCGCTCACCGAGCTGTCGAATACCAAGTTGCCGCCGTTCATGTTCAGCGTGCTGTTCTCAAGCGCTTTCTGATTGGAAACGTTCAATGTGCCGGCGTTCACGTTCGTTACGCCGCTGTAGGTATTGCTGCCAGAGAGCACCAGGGTGTTGCCGCCGAGTTTTGCCAGGCCAACCGATCCGCCGCCTGCGCCCGTCGAGTCACTGATGTTGTTTGCTATGGTGAAGGTGCCGCCTGCGGCGTTCGTGGTATCGAAGCCGATGGAGGACCCGGCTTTCAGGCCGTTGTTGTTCACCGTGGAGAGGCCGGTCAGCAATGCACTGACATTCCCGGCGGTGAACTCATTCGTTCCGCCCACGTTGAAGGCCACGGTTGCCCCGCTGGCAATGTTGAGGTTTGCAGCCGTCCAGTTGGAGGTCGCTCCTCCATACAAGGCGCTCACCTTGCCAAATTGCAAGGTTCCCGCAGCGATTGCTGTCGCCCCGCTGTAGGTATTGCTACCAGAGAGCACCAAGGTATTGCCGCCGAGTTTTGCCAGGCCGACTGATCCGCCGCCAGCGCCCGCCGAGTCACTGATATTGTCCGCGATGGTGAACGTGCCGCCTGCCGCGTTTGTGGTATCAAAGCCAATCGAGGATCCGGCTTTCAGGCCGTTGTTGTTCACCGTGGAAAGGTTGGCCAGCAATGCGCTGACATCCCCGGCGGTGAACTCGTTGGTGTCGCCGACGTTGAAGGCCACGGTTGCGCCGCTGGCAACGCTGAGGTTTGCAGCCGTCCAATTCGAAGTCGCCGCATCGTAGAGCGCACTAGTCTTGGCAAATTGCAGGATGCCGGCATTGACCGTGGTCGGCCCGGTGTAGGTGTTGGTGCCGGAAAGCGTCAGGATCCCCGCGCCACTTTTGGCGAGGCTGCCTCCTGCGCTGGTCAGCCCCGAGGCCCAGATGACGGACTGGCCATTGGTATCGACGCTATACTGCTGGTTGGCAGCGGTGCTGAAGCGGCCCGAGTAGTCGAACTGATTTGCCGCCGAATACTGCAGAGTGCCGCCGTTGAAGGCGATGGAACCTTGCTGCCCCAATGGCCCATAACCTTCCGCCAATTCAGCGCTGCCGAGATTGATGGCACCGTTGTTGATGGTTACGCCACCATTAAACCCGTTTTGCCCCGAGAGAGTCAGCACACCTGCACCGTTCTTCGTGAGCGAACCACCATTGTTATACAGGGAGGCTGCCCAAGTCACGTTCCGGCCATTGGTGTCCACGTTAAACTGCTGGTTCGGATTATTGCTGAACCGGCCCGAGTAATCGTAGTTGTTCAACGCCGAATATTGCAGCCAGCCACCATTGAGAACGATGGAACCACCGTTACCCAGCGGCCCGGATGTTCCCGCGATTTCCGCCGCACCAAGGCTGAGCATTCCTGCATTGAGCGTTGTGATCCCGGTGTAGGTGTTCGCGGCAGCGAGGGTCAGAGTGCCATTGCCCTCTTTCCCCAAGCTCCCCGTGCCGCTCAGAATGCCAGCGTAGGTGGTGCTGGAATTATTTCTTCCCAAATTCAAGGTAATGCCATTGTGCGACCAAGAATCGTCCTGAAGCGCGATGTTGGAACTCCCCACCATCTCGTCAACCGTGAACGTCGGCACACCGGCGCCGAATCCCAAGCCGCCGCCATTCATCACCAGCGTGCCACTCCCTGACGCATTTTGGTTGGCCAGTTTTAAAGTGCCCCCGTTGACATTCATTGCACCGGTGTAGGTGTTCGAGCCGGAGAGGATCAGAAGGCCGCCGTTGACGCTGATCATGCCGGCCAAGTTGTTGTCACCGGAAAGGTTCAGCGTGCCCGCGTTAACGGTCGTCGTGCCGGCATAGGTGTTATTGCCGGAGAGTGTCATGTCAACCGACCCAACTTTAGTCAGACTGCCGGAACCGCTCAGGACGCCGGCATAGGTGGAATTCATCCTGTCCTGTCCGAATGTGAGCGCCACGGCATTGCCTGCGTTGTCCTGAAGCGCGATGTCATAACCCGCACCCGAGGTGGTCGAAGAAAGCCCGCCAATGGAGAAAGCGTGCCCGGCGACGGATTTGTCGAAAACAAGGCTGCCGCCTTTCATGGTCACCATGTTTGCTGCCAGCGCGGTCTGACTGGCCAGCTCGAGCGTGCCGCCATTGAGGTTCACGTTGCTGGCATTCGCACCGGAAATCAGCAATGTGCCTGCATTGACGTTCGTCCCGCCCGTGTAGGAATTGGCTCCCGAAAGCGTCAACATGCCGATACCCGTCTTGGTCAGCGATCCGTCTCCGCTCAGAACGCCCGCATAGGTGGTATTGGCGTTATTTCCACCCACACCCAGGCCAACCCCCTGGGACGCGTTGTCATTAAGGACAATGTCATAGCCCTCACCCGAGGCGCTGGCCGCAAGCCCGCCAAGAGTATAAAAGCTGCCCAGTGCTCCGTTGACGAATGTCAAGCGCCCGCCATTCATGATCACCGTGCTGTTGGCGAATCCGCCTCCACCGGACAAATTCAGCGAGCCCTCATTAATGCTCGTAGGACCAGCGTAGGTATTTGCTCCGTTGAGCGTCAGGGAACCGGTGCCGATCTTGGTCAGGCCGCCGCTGCCGCTCAGATCGCCCGAGTAGGTGGTATCAGCATTGTTGTTGCCCACTGTCAGCGCCACGGCATTGCCTGCGGTGTCTTGGAGTGTAACAGGAGCATAAGAGCTGCCTGCCAACCCGCCAAATGTGAACGCGCGACCGCTGACTGAACTGTCGAATTCCAGGAAACCGTCGTTCATGGTCACGGTACTGTTTTGGACCGCGTATTGGTTGGACAGGTGCAAGAACGCATGGTTGACGACCGTTGCGCCGGTGGAGGTGTTGCTGCCGGAGAGGACCAACGTGCCCCCGTTGAAGCCGCCGGTCACCGTTGTCGTTCCGGTGTAGCTATTGTTGCCGGAGAGCGTCATGGTCTCGTCACCGATCTTCGAGAGGCTGCCCGACCCACTCAGAACGCCCGCATAGATGTAGTTGCCGGTTATGTTGTTGCCCACGGTCAACGCCACCGCGTTGCCCGCGTTGTCTTCGATCGCAATGTCATACCCGGTGCCCGAGGCGTTCGCTTCAAGCCCGCTTACGGTGAATGCATGCGCGCTCACGGAGCTATCGAAGCCCAGGCTGCCTCCGTTCATGACCAGCGTATTGCTCACCGCGTTTTGATTGGCCAGGACCAGCGCGCCACCGTTGACGTATGTTTTGGTCCCGATATAAAAGGTATTGCTGCCAGAGAGGGCCAGCGTTCCGGCGTTGACGGAAGTGCTGCCGTAATACGTGTTGTCACCGGCAAGGTTCAGCGTGCCGGAGCCGGTTTTAACCAGGTTGCCAAAGCCGCTCAATATGCCTGCATAGGTGGTGTTCGCGTTATTGCCGCCGACCGTCAGTGTCGTTAAGTCGAAGCCGTTGGTGGATTGGAGTTCAATATCATACCCGGCACCCGAGGAAGCCGCCACAAGCCCGCCCAAGTTGAAGGCGCTTACCGAACTGTCAAAGCTCAGGCTGCCGCCATTCATGGTCACCGTGCTGTTGGCGACAGCGTCTTGAGTTGCCAAGTGCAAAGTGCCGCCGTTGACGTTTGTCGCACCATCGTAGGTGTTAGCGCTCGTGAGGATCAATGTGCCGGAACCCGACTTGGTCAAGGATCCGCCCTCGCTCGTCAGAGGAGTGGCCCATGTGACATACTGACCGTTGGTATCGACATTGTATTTCTGATTCGCAGCGGTGCTGAAGCGGCCGGAGTAGTCATAATTGTTCGGCATGAAGAACATCGGATCAAAAGGCGCATACTGGAGGAAGCCGCCGTTGAGGATGATGGCACCACCGTTGCCGAGAGGTCCGGACATTCCGGGGTTTTCAGTGCCACCGAGGCTGACCGTGCCGCTATTGAGGATCGTCGCACCGGTGTAGGTATTCGCGCCCTTGAGCGTCTGGGTGCCCGTGCCGCTGATGGTCAGGCTGCCGGGGCCGCTCAGGATACCGGCATAAGTGGCGTTGTTGTTGCCCACTGTGAGGGCCAGGGCATTGCCCGCGCTGTCCTCCAGGGCAAGATTTCCATTGCCAGCCAAGCCACCGAAGGTGAAGGCGTGCCCGCTCACGGAACTGTCGAACGTCAGGCTCCCGAACCCGCTCATGTTCATCGTGCTCTTCGCAAGCGCGTTTTGGCTGGCGAGGTTCAATATGCCCGAGTTGACCGTCGTGTTGCCACTGAAGGTGTTTTCGCCCGAGAGCGTCAGCGTGCCCATGCCATTCTTGGTCAGGGAACCGCCCGGGCTTGCCAGCGCCCCCGCCCATATGATCGATTGGTTATTGGTATCGACGTTATACTGCTGGTTTGCGGCTGTGCTGAAGCGTGCGGAGTAGTCGAACCGGTTCGCTGCCGAGTATTGCAAACGGCCCCCATTGAACACGATGGTGCCGCCATTGCCCATCGGCCCGGATGTTCCGAGGGTTTCATCGACGCCAAGGTTGAGGGCTCCGGCACTGAGGGTCGTCGCGCCGGTGTAGATGTTGGCCCCGGTCAGCGTTGTCGTTCCGCTGCCGATCTTCGTCAGGCCGCCGGACCCGCTCAGGACACCTGCTGAAGTCGTGCTTCCCGCGCTGCCGATGTTCAGAGTCACAGCGTTGCCTTCATTGTCGTTGAGCCCGACGGTGCCTCCGGCAAGCCCGATCACGTTGAACGCGTGGCCGCTGACCAAGCTGTCAAAAACCAGGGTGCCGCCATTCAGGGTCAGATTGGTGCTGGCAAGCGCGAGCTGGTTTGACAGGCGCAGCGTGCCGGAGTTCACCGTCGTTGCACCGGTGTAGGAGTTGCTGCCCGATAGAGTCAGCGTGCCGGTGCCATTCTTGGTCAAGGTGGTTGAGGAGCCAGTCAGCGAAGAAGCCCAAGTGACATTCTGGCCGTTGGTATCAACGTTGTATTTGTAATTAAAACCTGAGGCAAAGCGACCGGAGTAGTCATACTTGTTCTCTGCCGAGTATTGGAGCCAGCCACCGTTGAGGAAGATGGTGCCACCCGCACCCAGCGGCCCAGCGACACCCCCATATTCCGCCCCGCCGAGATTGATCGTGCCGCTATTGAGCGTCGTCGAGCCGGTGTAGATGCTAGGGCCGGCGAGGGTCAGCGTGCCGGTGCCATTCTTGGTCAAGCTACCGCCGCCGCTCAGGACGCCGGCGTAGGTGGTGCTGGCATTGTTGACACCGACCGTCAGTGCCACGGGAGTCGCGTTGTCCTTGAGCAATATATCGTATCCGACCCCGGAAGAGCTCGCCGCAAGCCCGCCCAAGGTGAAGGCATGCTTGGCCGTGTTATTGAAGGTCAGTTTGCCTCCATTCATCGTCACCGTGCTGTTTTGCAACGAATTCTGGTTGTATAGGGCCAGTGTGCCGCCGTTGATTGTCGTCGCACCGTTGAAGGTGTTTGCGACGGCCAGGGTCAACAGGCCAGCGCCATTCTTGGTCAAACTGCCGCCAGCGCTATTGAGTGCGGACTGCCACATGACAGACTGGCCGTTGGTATCCACATTATACTTCTGGTTCGCAGCGGTGCTGAAACGTGAGGAAACGTCGCTTAAATACGCAGAGGAATACTGGAGGAATCCGCCGTTGAGGATAACCGACCCGGAGCCCCCATTACCCAGCGGGTTTCCGCCGCCGAGACTGATTGTGCCACTGTTGAGGACTGTCTGGCCAGTATAGGTGTTTTGCCCGCTCAGCGTCAGCGTGCCGGTGCCATCCTTGACCAGGCTGCCTCCGCCGCTCAACACACCGGCGTAGGTGGTGTTGAAATCATTGCCGCCAACACTCAGTGTCAAGGCATTGCCGAGATCGTTCTGGAGCGCGATGTCGTAACCGGCACCCGAGAAACCCGCCGCAAGCCCGCCGAGCGTGAAGGCATTCCCGGCCACCGAGGGGTTGAATACCACTGCGCCGACGCCGGTCATTGTCAGAGTGCTCTTCTGGAGCGCATTTTGATGGGCCACATCCAATGTGCCGGAGTTAACGCTCGTCGCGCCACTGAAGGTATTAGCGCCCGCGAGCGTCAGCGTGCCCGTGCCATTTTGGAACAGCGCACCCGTGCCGCTGATCGGGCTGGTAACAACCACATCATCCGTCCGGTTAAAGGCGAGCACCGCGTTGTCTGTCACGCTCCCCATGCCCAACGAACCGGTCGTGCCACCGTTGCCGACCTGCAGGGTGCCCGAAGAGATAACCGTCGAGCCGGTGTAGGTATTTGAACCCGTGAGGATCAGCGTGCCCTCGCCATTCTTGGCCAGGGAACCGCCAGAGCTCGTCAGTGCCGAAGACCAGGTGGCGTTCTGCCCATTGGTATCGACATTGTATTGCTGGTTGTCGGCAGTGCTGAAGCGGCCCGAGTAGTCGAACTGGTTAGCAGCAGAGTATTGTAAAGCGCCACCGTTGAGGACGATGGATCCGCCATTTCCAAGCGGGCCGGAAGTTCCTGCGGTTTCGGCCACGCCGAGGTTGACAGCGCCGCTGTTAAGAATCGTCGAGCCGGTGTAGGTGTTTGAGGCCGTGAGGATCAGGGTGCCCGTGCCATTTTGCACCAACGAGCCCGTGCCAGTGATCCCCTGGTAGGATGCCATCACCGAATCCGAGCGGTTGAAAGCGAGCGTCGCGTTGTTCGTCACAGCCCACAAGCCGAGTGAGCCGGTCGTGCCGCCGTCACCCACTTGCAGAGTGCCTTCGGAGATCGTCGTGGAGAAGGTGCAGTAATCATTGAAGCCGGTGAGCTTCAGGGTGCCCGCACCTGTCTTGTTTAAGTAGCTGTAATCGCTGATCAGAGCCGAAGCCCAGGTGACATCCTGGCCGTTGGTATCCACGTTGAACTGCTGAGCGTCGGCGGTGCTGAAGCGGCCCGAGTAGTCGAACTGGTTGTCAGCAGAGTATTGCAGGTAACCGCCGCGGAAAACAATGGAACCGGGGTTATTGGCCGCGGATTTTCCCAGCGGCCCGGAGATTCCCTCGATTTCCGCCACTCCGAGGTTGACCGTGCCGCCATCGAGCGTCGTCACACCGGTGTAGGTGTTCGCGCCGGTGAATGTTTGCGTGTCCGTGATGGCAGAAGAGGAACGGAATCCGATCGTCAGGCTGCCGGGACCGCTCAGGCTGCCGGCATAAGTGGAATTCTTGTTGTCATTTCGAAGAGTCAGGGCCACGGCGTTGCCTGCGTTGTCCTGAAGCGCGATATCATGTCCTGCGCCCGAGGCAGTCGATGCAAGCCCGCCAAGCGTGAAGGCATGCCCGCCCACCGAACTGTCGAAG
>Ga0247837_1008493_pt1 | contig 12884 bp, 19 predicted proteins | sample LaCtaG_2_FD_187115 | JGI IMG/M metagenome (GOLD analysis project Ga0247837, IMG submission 187115) | Freshwater microbial communities from meromictic Lake La Cruz, Castile-La Mancha, Spain - LaCruzMarch2015_14.5m | ecosystem: Environmental > Aquatic > Freshwater > Lake | place: Spain: Castile-La...
GAAAAGCACCTCTCTGCAGTGATCCTGCTGTTTACATTCCCACTGCTTTCTTCACACAGCCACTGTGGGAGAAACTGCAGTCCAGCCTGCACATCCGCTCCCTGCCCGGGTCTCTCTGTCTCAAACTCTTCTAAACTATTAATTGCTCTCATTGAAACAGTGTTTTCTCTCGCCTATGCCAGTCTTCTGGACTACAGCTCTGTGGCACACGCTCTAGTCTACTCTAGGGTTTACTTGCTATTAATTGTCGTGACGAGGCCGTATAACTACGAAAGAGTCAATCTGTGGGCAGGCATTTTGGTACTTGCAGCGTTGGTGTATGGAGTGGTCGGAACCTATCATGTCAGTTTGGGACCAGTGCCAGTATTCTGGAGTGAAATAGCGGTATTTCTGCTTTCATGGTTTTGCTAGGGGCAGGTCAACTCATCCAACTCATATTTAAGCGATATCGAAGTCTACTGCAATGGAAAGTGGAAGATAAAAGCGACATCATCAAGTTTGTTTTCACCTTTGGGTCTGTAGTCCGAGCCCACCTCTGCCGCTATATGGAGAAGCAGAAACAGGAAGCAGTTAATTCGGCGGAGACCCTGCAACACGTTGTTATTCAAGCTAACTATACCAATATAGGCTAGATAAAGCGCACTGCCTTGTCCCTGTGCTCTACCGCCCAGGGCGCGAACTCCTGCATCCTGCTCCTCAGTATGCTGTGCTGCTCCCACTTCCCACTCGTCAAGTCTCGCATAGTGGCTAAAAGGTGCTGTTGGTCTTCGTTGTACTGCCGCACTAACAGTAAGTCGACTGTCTGGCACTTACATGCACTCGGACCCTTCAGTGCGTAAGTCTTCTTGCAGGTCTTTTCCTCGGAAACACAGCGCTGTGCGGGAGCCACTTTGTTCTGGACAGGCCGCACACTCTTCCGAGCCTTGGCGCCCGCTAGGAAGCTGCTGTCAGGACTGAGCCTTACTCGAGACGTCGACTTGCTCTTCCTGTCCCCATATGCAGAGAGTGGCCACTGCACCCGAAGTCTCGACAGCTTGACCTTCGTATCCACGAGGTCCAGGTCTTTTGTATATACAGTTCGCTTGGTAGGCACTGCCAAGGCCAGCACCCGCTTCGACACTTCTCCTCCACTGCCTTTCCTGGGCTCCTCGGCAGCCTCGGACAGGTCCTCTGCTCTGATCCGGACCTTGTTTTGTCCGTTGCTCACAAGAGACAAGGAGGAGCAGTCCATAGGCCCAGAGCCATGGTTGAAGGACCTGGTGTTAGGGCGGGGTGCAGGCCGGGGTGTGGGCAGGACTGTTGGCTTCAGAGGCCGGGGCTGGTCAGTATGACGTCGGGGCCGAGAGAGGTAGGCATCGGGGTCAAAGGACGTCTGGTCACTTATATCCATTATGTGAATGGAGGCATTTATCTGCGAACAGATTAAAATAAACGAGGACATTTGGGCTATTCCCACATTCCTAAGAGAGATAGTGATCACTTTCACCAACTAGCAACAACTTCAGGAACGATAAGGTATATTGCCACAAAATCCTATCTCTACTGCCTAGTACCCATCAAGTTCATCTCTATTGTTCTTCCCAAAGCTCCCCAGTCGATATCATTCCTTCCTAGATGGCCATTATTTCACAGCAATATGCACGCCTTGTGGCTGCTTCCCTTCCTGTCCTCTCTCGTACCTCCCACACAGCTCAGCTCCCTGCTGACTATTCCCTACTTCGTGGGTCTGCACAAGGACAGCTTCGACTCGGAACTCTGGGGAGTGTGGTTCCGCATCTTCACCTTTGCATTCACAACGGTTTTGGCTCTAGCAGGAGCAGCGGCCGTTGTGCTCTCTGGGAAGTGGCTCAGACGAGGATTAGTTGTGGGACTGGGCATAGCACTGGCAGCGGTTGTGTACAACGTGTGTCACGCATGACAACTCCCCAGTTAAGTCCAGCAAGCCAGACACGGAAAAGGCAGGCCTGATGGACCCAGTCTTCGTGCCTGCTAACCGCAATGCGCAGACCAGCAAGCCTTTGAGGGAAAAGACGCTTGGGGAGTCGGCCGAGTTCAGAGGAGCGACTAGTCTTCGCAACCCGCGCTAAGCACTGCTTTAGTATAGTCAGCCCTGGTAATGGTGGCTTGCAAATGACTTGTAATGGCCGCTGGGTGGGAAGCTGTAGAAGCAGAGTGCATCATTAGTGCGCAACGAAGGAAGGGAGGACTGTGGCTTGTGGGACTGGTGGGAGTGCCGGGGAGCGGCAAGACTGCCTCTGCACAGTTGCTGGCCAGGGAAGTGCGCAAACAAGTGCCCTGTGAGGTGCTGCCAATGGACGGCTTTCACTACTACCGCAGGGAGTTGGACCAGTTCCCTGACCCTCAGTTGGCGCACTTCCGCAGAGGCGCGCACTTCACCTTTAATGCCGAGTCCCTGCTCAGAAAGCTGCGAACCCTACAATCAGGCCAACTGACTCTCTTCCCCTCCTTCTCCCACTCCACCGGTGACCCAGTGGAGGACAGCATTTCCATTGACCCTACTCACACTTCTGTCGTAATTATCGAAGGACTGTATCTCTTCCTAGAAGTCAACCACTGGCTTGAGATCCGTAGTCTTCTTGACTACCGCCTTTTCCTCGAAGCTTCACTGGATGACGCTATGGAGCGCACTTTCATTCGCAACGCCCGCTGCCTGCCGTACCCCCCGGAAGTAGTCCGTGAGCGCATTGAAAAGAATGACCGAGTGAATGGTGAGCTGGTGGAAAGCACGAAACAGTTTGCGGACACAGTAGTGCAGTTCTACCCCAAGTCAGCTGAGCAGCTGGCAGGCCTGGAGTAGGTAAATGGGCCCGGACTCAGTGCTGTTCAACGTGGCGCAGACGGAGTATGATCTGGTGGGTGAGGCAGGCCGGGCTGTACAGTGGCGTCTCAGTTACAAGGACTCAGACAAGTGGGACGTATGTTGGGTGGACGCAGGCATAGCACCCGAGTTCCTCATCCGCATGAAGCCTTACCAGAAAGTCAACCACTTCCCAGGCATGCAGACTCTGGCCCACAAGGACCTATTGGCAGGACTGATGAGAGACATGAAGAGCAAGTTGCCGCTGCACTATGACTTCTGTCCCAGCACTTGGCTGTTGCCGCAGGACTACGCGGACTTGCTGAGGGAGTTCGACGGAAAGGCAACATTCATTGTGAAGCCTGGGGCGCAAAGCCAGGGCAGGGGCATTTTCCTGGCACAGAAACTGGGAGCTATTCCACTGGGCGCGCACTATGTTGTGCAGAGATACATAGACCCACCGTTTCTGCTGGATGGACTCAAGTTCGACCTCCGCCTGTATGTGCTGGTGGCTGGCTGTGACCCACTGCGAGTGTTTCTACACACACAGGGTCTTGCTCGCTTTGCCACAGAGCGATATCAGCCTCCGCAGACCCTCAATCTCGAGACTGTCTGTATGCACCTAACCAACTATGCAATCAACAAGGAAAGTCGCAAGTTCATTTTCAACTTGGATCAGCGCAGAGACGACATCGGGCACAAACGAAGTCTCGCTGCAGTGCTGAGACGTCTTGCGGCTCTCGGCCACGACACGGCGGCGCTCTGGCAGCGACTTTCTGCTCTGGTGGCCAAAACTCTGTGCAGTGTGCAGCCCCCTCTTGCACATGTGTACCGCCGCTGTCAGCCTCTCGACCCGGCTGACAGTCTCTGCTTCGAAGTGCTGGGACTAGACGTGTTGCTAGACAGCGATTTGCGCCCTTGGCTGCTGGAGGTGAATAGTGAGCCCAGCTTTGCAGCAGACACTCCCTTGGACCGAGCAATTAAACATCAAGTGCTGACTGATGCTCTGAAGCTCCTGGAGGTGTCAGTCGAGCACCGGCAGTCCTACTTCGCACTGCTGCAGGACCGCTCTTACCAGCAGGTTGTCAGAAACAAGGAAGACTCGAAGACGAAGAGACTGCTGAGACTGCGACAGGACGGAGTGGCAGCTCGCAGAGACCAGAGAGCGCGGGGTGGGTTCCAACAGCTACTGCCCTGTGAACAGTACCAGGAGTGCCTGGAAGCTGCACAGACCCTCTGGCATGCTCGCCGGCGCAAACGGGGCAAACCCACTCCCGACCCACTTCCGCGCAAAGAGGCGCCTAGGCGACTTCCCAGGGCTAAGTCTCTGTTCAAGTCAGCGTCTGAGTCTCAAGTGCGAAGGGAGGGAGCGTTTCTGAAGCCTGTCACTCTCAAAATCGGACTAATTGGACACCGAGCATAACTAATCTGTCATTCATCTAAGACGAACTGCTCCTGTCCTGTAGAAACCTTTCCTGCCGCTCCACGAGTGCCTCCACCTGCAGCCGCAACTCTCGCACAGAGTCTGCCACAGGTCTCGGAGTAGGCACATGTTCTCTCACAGGACTGGCAGAGGCGCAGGGAGGAGCCGGAGCGAAGGACTTGTGTCTGCGAGACCGTGCACAGCGTGAGGTGGACAGATGACTGAAGTACAGGAAGTACCAGTGCTTGTCTCTTCCTCGCAGAAAGAACAAGTGAATGGAGGCTACTCGACAGCTGAGCTGCCGCTTGCAGTAGGAATTGAGTTCTTGCACTATGTACTGGGAGAGATGTCGCAACTCATCCTTGGTCAGTTTGCCCAGAGCTTCGGGCTTGGACTTGAGGGACTTGATGGTGAAGCGGTGAGCGGCTCGGTCCCACGAGGTGCTGACGGAGGGAGCGTTCACATTGCTTTGCAGTTGAGGGATCAGCTGTTGAAGTATGAGGTCTCCTGGTTTCTCTAGGATTGACTGCAGGGTGGCTTGAGTGGTGACTTCGGCAGCTCCACCTTCCCAGAGTGCTACGGCGTAGGGCGCTCCCGGCTGAGCCCAACTGGCCAGCACTTCGCTGCCTAGTGGTACTCTAGGACTTCCAACTGCTCGAAGCACAGGGTGCCTTCTTGTCGGTTGCGCACATGCACCCAGCCTTGGAAGCCACAGCCTCTCACCAGTGCTGGGGGCACTCGAAGCACCAAAGACACTTCCGCTGCTATCCGGAAGAGAACGGAGCAGCTGTGCAGCCCAGTGCTCTTGTCCATTATAGGCACTACTTGCGCTTGGCTAGGCAGAGTGCGCAGAGCAAGACTCCGAAGAAAAGGCCGAGGAATATCGCCAAGGCGCTCCAGCTGTCCACGGGAGCAGCGCACAGGTCCGCCTGACACACTGTGGTGCAGAGTTCGTCCTGACACAGGACTCGACATTGCTGCAGACACTGGCCTTCCTCCTCTGCCTCAATCTGTTCCTTCTGAAGCAGCACAGGCAAGTCGGGTTCTTGCAGGAGCACGGTGGGGTGTTGGGCTCGAGCAGTAGTTTCAGTCACAAACATGCCGCAGCCACAGAAGTCCACACACTTGAGGAGATTCCAGCCCTTCGTGAAGCGGAAGCAGAGTTGGCCGCAGCGTAAGTTGCAGTCGTACACATCTGCCACGTAGTGCAACTCAGAGCCTGGGATGTCTTGCACGAGGAACTCACGCCCGTCCTCGGTCACCACGCGACCACCGAAGTGAGCGATGGAGTACGGGTACTCACAGCCACACATATGCAGACAGTCCACTGTCTCAGGGGTGCCGAAGCAGTTGCCGAGACAGGGCCTGTCGCAGGCTAGTGCCCCGCTCAGCACTCCCAGTAGCAACAGCACTCTCATTTCAATACAGCTCCATCAGACTAACTACTTAGTAACAGGAAGCAGTCCAAACCACTTTCAGAGTCCCGAACACCTTTCTCCATTTACTCAGAGTAAGTGTGCAAGCAGAAGTACTTGTGAGTAGTCCCCACGTCTTTGCAATAGGCTTCAGTTTGCTGAGTTGATATGTTTCCCATTGGATTCTTTGCTTTCTTCTAGACGTGAGCTTTGGCCATTAATCTCAAAGCCAAGGCCGCTGATTTCGCTGGTCCACGCCAAAATGTAAATTAGCTTCCTGCTTGCTAGTAACAACCACAACTCGTATGTTCAGTATTCGCCAGAAAGGCACGTAACATTCCTGCTTTGGCCTACTTAAGGTTCTTTTAAGGGACTCACAGAAAGCCGCTTTCGCTGCCAAGTCCATTAGTGTCTACAAGGAGAAATGGACTCGCCCCAGCCTATTGAACGCTGCCGTGGACTGTTGGGTGCACGGCACAGATTGAGGGCAGTGGAGCGCTCCAGCAGAGAAGTAGGGGGACTGCTACGCAATGGATCCAGAGCAGGGATAAAGCCGAGGTCGGTGAGTCCGTTGCCAAGATTTTCCCTGGAAAGGCCAGCACTAAGGGACACTGATTTGAGGAAAAGGCTGTTGGGACAGCTGGATTTACTGAGGGACGTGGGGCCAGTGTTCGACTGGAGTTCTGAACTGCTGGCTTCCAAGGAAGAGCGAGACCGTTCTCCACTGGGACGTGCCTTCCGACCAGCCAGTCCTCAGCACATGCTTTCAGTACAGGAAACTCAAATTCTGGACACGCGCAAGTGGGCTTTCCGTCTGCAATGCGGGAAGTGCGGAGTCGTGGTGCTCTGCCCTTCCAAACTCTGGCCCTTTGAGTGTCTCTTCTGCCGCACAGGACGGACTGCTGTGCCTTCAGAAACGTGCGGAGCTCTGTGTGTGGAGACACTGTGGCCGCTTCGCTCTCACTGGGCGGCGCGCGGGAAGGAGGAGCGAAGCACAGTGCTGAGAGTGCTGCTGTCAGAAGGCTTGCTGCAGCAGGACGTGCTGAGCGCTCGAGAGAGTCTGAGTCAGCCAGGAGAGCAGGAGACAGCTATCAGACAGGCTGTGAGCGCTCTGAACAAGACTGCCAGTGCTGTGGGGATGGAGTTGCGGGGCATGCTGGAGGAGCAGGTCGAATGGCGCAGCAACGCTCACTTCAGTCACTTGGTGCAGACCAAAGCCCCAGAAGTAGCAGGACAGAATGTGCGCTGTATGCGGACACTGCTACGAGGAGTGGCCACTATCCTGCCTGAACACGCCGCAGCCCTGGAAAAGAGCTTCTTAGCGCTACTCCATCTAGGGGACTTACTGCATCAGCACAGCAAAGCAGAAATGAAAGTGCTGCAGACTCAAGTGCTGAGTCAGGTCCCGCTTCAGGAAGAAGTGCAGGAGTTACGCCAACGAGTGCGAGCTTCGGAGTGCCAGGTGCTACTGCAGGAAGTAAGGTTCAGGAGCAAGCAGGAGAGCCTCACACGTCTTAATCTCAAGTACGAGGAAATGCTGCGTTTGAGGCCTGACTAGTCCCGCCTTGTAAATGGTGAAGGCGAACAAGTTCTTTGAGGTGGAGCGGATCCTGGGCAAGAAGAAGGCGGGCGGCTCGCTACTGTACCAAGTGCGGTGGAAGGGCTTCGGTCCTGAGGAAGACACCTGGGAGCCTGCTCGCAACCTGAGGAACCTGCAGGAGATGGTGGCGGCCTTCGAACACGTCCCTGGAAGTCTGGACACAGACGAAGTGGAGAGCGTGTTGGCGCTGGCTCCGGACAAACGCAACTGTGAAGTCAAGTGGCGAGTGAGACGCAGTGGAGAAGAGCCTGCGAACTCGTGGGTGTCCATCGAGACTCTGCGCTACCACAGTCCCCAGGCGCTTCTGGACTTCCTGCTGGTCTAATGTAGCATTGCTCTGCTGCCAGTGAAGCGACATAAGTAGGTTGGTTGAGTTGTCAAGACTAAGTCAGGAGTTAAGTGGCTGTCGAGTCGCGCTGTTCAGTGACTTGCTGGTCTTTACTTTGGAGTCCAGTCGGCGGAAGGTCAGGCCGGATTCCTCCAGGCCAGAAGGCTCCTCGTTGACTGTGAAGAGTTTGGGGCGTTCGGACAGCCAGCTCTCTGTTTGGCTCTTCAAAGGTGGGGCTGCTACTATCGGGCTCAGTGACATCTCTCGCTGAAGTGTCTGTTTCTCACAGGACCGGGACTTGCACATGCCACAACCCATGCTTATTTTTCTTGTATTTTCCTCAACGACTGTAATCAGCCAATGGCTAGCGACTCCTTCACTGTGTCACAGCTCATACATGAACGCGAACAGGAAAGACACAGACAGGAAATCGTTCTGCAACTCAGTGCAAGGCCAAGACTCAGTCCTATTCGCAAAGCTCAGGGTCTGCGCTTGTTGGCGCCTCAAGGCACCCCAAAGAATCGAACTCTCTCCCACAAAGTATCTTTCAGACGACTGCGTCAGGAAGTGACGCTGCAGTCTTTATGTTCTCTCTGCAATGTCACGAAGGAAAGTGGACGTGAGGAGTTGCGTCGTTTGCATCGACACAAAGACACAGAGAGCAAGCTGCTACGGCGCTTCCTCACCACCGTGGAGCGCTTGCAGGAATTGGACTGGTACAAGCCTCGTCTCCTGCCGGAACTGTACGCTTCCAGAGCTGCTCAGGAGGACTCCTCTCGCAGTGAGTGGAGAGCCTACCGGGCACAGAGATCGTTGGGCAGGTAGTGGTAAATATGAGAGCACTGCAGCGCCACATACGGCCTCCGTCGGTGGAGCCCTGCAGTAAGACGCAGGTGGCTGAGTACTATGGACGCTCCCAGCAGTTCTACTGCTCTGCCTATGAGAAACTGCACAGAGAGTTGCAAGCTTCACAGCAGGCCTTCCAGACAGCGAAGGACTTGGAAGGAAAGAAGAAGGTCGCTACCACTGAGTTGCTGCTTTGGCGCACCTTCGTGTCCTCACGTCTAGAGGACATGCCAGCTCACTTCCACATTGGCAAACTGGTGCAGAATCGACTGGAGCGCACTTGGATGCGCATTGGCCTGAGGCGCACTTTGATTCCCGCCACTGACTTCCTCCAGTTCTTCACTGAGTACAACAAGCACTACACAGGGGACTTCCCCTTCGACCAAACTGCTATCAATGGCCTTGTGCACCCTGTTCGCGGCCACTTGACTCGCCTACCCAACCTCTTCCACTGGCAGCAATTCCTTCGCTTCATGCAGATCGAAGCTCTGGCTTCATACGAGCGCAGCACCGGCCAGCAACTCCCTGCCAAACAGATCAGTACCTACAACATCTGGACTACACTAGACACAGAACAGACAGGCCACCTGGACTTCCCTCGCTTCCAGCAGCTTCTACATGCTCTGCACATTGTTTCGGTTACCAACTTCGAGGAACTGCACAAGGAACTCGCTTGGACGCTGCGAGACTTGCCTCGGGAGCTCGAAGGAATGAGCGAAAGCAAGGCGGTGCTACGCTTCGAGCTAGCAAGACGGCTGTTTCTTGAGCGCAACGAGTAGTAATGACAGCGCCTATTAGCCGCAGTCCCCTTTCTCAATCCATGCCCCAGCTGAAACTGCCCACAGGCTGGACTCTGCAGCCCTCCACCAAGACCCGTTCTCAGTTGTTAGAAGCACGTAAACGAGCGCTGCTGCCAGACCCCACCTTCGACCTGGACAAAGACGGGGTTGTGGGCAGTCAAGATCTCTTCCTTGCAAAGCGCTTTGATAAAGACGGGGATGGCCGTCTGAACCCAACAGAGCGTGAGGCGGCCGAAAAAGCTATGAGAGAAGGCGTTACTGAGCAGTTTGTCTGGGGAGTTGAGCAATCTGCCCCGCACCGCAGCTACCGCCTGCTGCAGAAGCGGGGAGTGGTAGTAGACAGCGAAGACTTCACAGGGGTGCTCAGCACCTATCCTCTGTCCCAGTCCAGTCCAGGCAAGACTCAGACACAGCTGAGGCAGGAAAGAGCTCAGGCTCGCCTTGCAGCTCTGCATGAACAGCGCCAACTCTGGGAGGCGCAACACCCCTTCATGAAGCAGGTGGAATCTCGAGAGTACTCGAGCGCTCCCCGAGAGTACACCACCAAGACTCAGAAGATAGATCTCGCGCAAAAGAAAGTGCGCTTGATGGCTGGCCTTTCGCCAGCGCCCACTGAGCTGCCAGCACGGCTTTCACCGCCTCAGGACTATGCTTCCGAACCCCACTTCAAAACTAAGTCGCAGTTGGACAAAGAACGCAAGCGGAAGCTACTGGAAGACTTGCACATGCAGGAGAACTACGGACACAAGACAGCTGACATGCGCCTGCATGAGCGTGAAGCTCAGGAAGTCACTATCCTGCCACCCAATGTGAAGAACCGTACTTACTCCGAAATCAAGGAGCAGCAGCGCCAACAGACCAATGAGTTCAACCTGAAGACTTTCTCCAATACTGTGGTGGGCATTCACGGCCAGGAACTGCCTCAGTTCCATGACGCGCATGTGGAAGACCCTCAGTACTGGCAGTTGCGGCCTGGCTATGTGGTCCAGCCCCAAGTCACATCTCGCTTGCACCTGCTAGCGGGACAGAAATTCTGGGCGCCCAAGGACCGCTACGCTCTGGCTGATGTCGAAGACTCACCTCCTCCACCAGACTCCTTTAAGTCTGTGCACGTGCTTCCTGAGGTTGTGGAAGCCCAGTTACCCGAGAAGCCTAACCAGCATGTGCCTAACCCGTATGTACACTGGGCTCTGGACGATCCACAGCGTCCTCTTCCAAAGAAGCACGAGTACCGCTGGACAACTCTGGTGCATCTCTTCACTAAGGGCTCAGTCTTCGCACCACTGAAGGACCCTGATATCGTGAGCGCAGATGAAGTGGCGGAAGACGCAAAGGTCAACAGCACCTCTGTGTCCTCCGAGTTAGCAGGCACTTTGCACTCTGTCAGCACTACCAAGAAGTCCACCTTGGGACAGGGCAAGAAGCTGATGAAGCAGGGCGCCACGCTAGTGCGTTCTAGCGGCTTTCAGACTAGTAATGGCTGACTATGAAGAGGTAGCAGGAGAAGCAGATGAGGAGGATGCTCCTCCACAGACCCTGCCGCCAAAAGAACGTCTCTACAGTGCGGTGTTGGGCTACAGACAAACCGACTTCCAAGGGTTGCGGGATTTGGCTGCAGCATTGAGTAGTGAGCAAACTCAGAGTTTGGAGAAGCAGGAAGCCTCGAGCTACCCTGAGCTGGAGCAACTGCCTGAGTATTTGGCCAAGGTTCGGCGCCTCATAGCTCGGAAGAAGGAGTTGGAACGAAGACGGGAGCAGGTGCTTCGTCTGAAAGCCTCTCTCCTCTAGCTACTCTGCACTTCAATGCGCACTGCACACACGTCTATGCTGCCGTAAGCATCCACCTCCAGTCTGCCTGACGAGGCCACCCTCACGTTCCTGAAGATGAGAGTGCTGTGCAGACGTGCGAAGTCACACTGTGCATTGAGGAAGCGAGCAGTCGTGACCCCCGTTTCATCCCCCACCTCAGCTTCCACTACCCGAGAGTGTCCCTGGAAAGCAGCGAGTCGAGCCGCCACCACTTTGCACAGCACGTTGACGTGAGTACCCGGTTGCAGACTCGCCACCTTGCTGACTGTATGCACCTTACAGATCGGCAGTTCCTCCGTCATTTAAATGGTGCACTTCAGGGCGTTGCTGCTGTGGTGCTGTGGCAGACAGGACACTGAGGACCTGAGCAACCCAGAGCTTTCCTTCCCTCGGTCTTCAGTGCCTCCGGACCAGGGTATTAGCGGAGTGCAAATTAGTGCTGGGGATGAAACATCGTTAGGTCCTTCGGTGTTGCAGACCAAGGACTTGACCACTGCGCCCAAGCTCAACCTTATGCCCATAGAAAGCCCAGCTCTGCCTCCTGGACATGTGCTGCACCTCAACGCTTACGGACTGGAAGGATCGCTGCGTGACAAGAAAGACGGAATCACCTACATCGGCTCGGAAGCTGCAGAGGGGCTGAACGACTTCGCCATTCCTTTGGACCAGAGTCTGGGCCGCAAGCACTTGTTGATCAAGTACAACTCCTCCACCAGGAAGTACTACCTGAAGGACCTGGGCGATGGCAGTGGCACCTTCGCCCGCATTGACATCCCTATCCTACTCAAGCACGGCTACATCATTTCCTTCGGAGAGAGTCACATGGTCATACACCTCTCAGGCGAATTCGCCTCACCTAACCTGACAGTAAAGTTCCTGGACGGACCCAAGGCAGACCAGAGCTTTTCCTATCATCCGGAAGACAAGCCAGTGCTAATTGGACGTATGGCGGATTGCCATATCAAGTTTGATGACAACAGTTTGAGCCGCTATCAGTGCTCGTTGATGTTTGTGGAAGGCAAGGGTTGGTTTGTCATGGATGGAGATGGGAAGAAGTGCTCCACAAATGGTACGTGGCTGTTTGTGGATGAACTATTCGAAATCTTCAATAACATGGTTTTCAAGGCTGGCCAAACACTCTTTCAGGCGCAGTACGAGGAGCCGTAATAGCATAACATCCTAATGTGCACTTACTAGTATTTAACTGCTATCATCAAGAAGGCGGACTGATACTCGCTTTGGAAAGCATTTAGCACTACGTAATTATATAATGTAGATTGTATTCGTACCAGTTACATTTGAACGAAAAGTCTTCAACACCAAAAAATAGCCCGAAAAATGCACAAAATTTGTTTTTCATCCTATCCTTTGTTAAATCCATGGTATTCTTCTCCTTTGATAGCCAATTACCTGCATAAGATGAATCCTGCCTGCCATTTCTTCCTAGTTAATCTATTCTTTATCCCCAGCCCCTTCCAACAGAAGATTTTAACTCTTGTCCAAGAATCCTTCTCTAGTGGGTTCTAACACCTTTACAATTGCCCTGCTTGATCTTATAAAGACTCACTATGTAGAGCCTACTATAACACCCATATTTCCCTACTCTAGCTAGGTCCCGGCCATAGAACTGCACTGTGATTTGACAATTTCTCTAAGCAAAGTATGAGACGGTGATAGGGAGTTGAAGGACGGAGACAGGGTGATAGTTGAGGGAACCGATGTCAGAGCGAGGGCGGGGTCCGCGGAGTGTTTGGCCGCGTATTGGATAGTGCAGGGAAATGGGGGAGAGGAGGGTAGAAATGTCCCTATATTAGACTATCCTAGGGTAGAAATATCCCTATATAA